>Ga0272449_1000017_pt1 | contig 281581 bp, 296 predicted proteins | sample YNPCB0241_FD_198679 | JGI IMG/M metagenome (GOLD analysis project Ga0272449, IMG submission 198679) | Hot spring sediment microbial communities from Yellowstone National Park, WY, United States - YNP-CB-024-1 | ecosystem: Environmental > Aquatic > Thermal springs > Hot (42-90C) > Sediment... | reverse complement strand
CCAGCATCTCCCCGAGGCCCGTGGCGTCCAGGCAGGCCCGGCGCACCTGGGGCAGGAGGGCGTGGAGGCGGGCCTCCTGCTGGGCGAAGGGGGCCCGGTGCAGCGTCTCCAGGAGGCGCACCCAGTAGACGTCCCCCACCCGCTCCAGGACCACGAAGACGGTGAGGTCCCGGTGGCGGCCCACGTCCACCCCCAGGTAGGCCTGGTCGGGGTTCCAGGGGCCCCGGGGGTCCTCCCGGGCCTCGGCCTCCAGGATGAGGCTCCAGGGCAGGAAGGCCTCCTCGGCGCTCAGGAACTCGCAGAGGTACTCCTGCTGCCAGATGAAGTCGTCCGCCAGGCCCGCGCGGAGCTCCTCGGGGTCCACGGGCAGGCCCTGGGCCACGGCGTCGTAGATGGTGACCTTGTGGCGGCTCCAGGCGGGCCCGCCCTTCTCCCAGAGCTCCCAGAACTTCCCCCGGGGGCCGTTGGGGGTGCTCATCACCCGGATGCGGAGGTCGGGCCTCCGGGTGATGATGGGGTACATGGCCGCCCAGATGGCCTCGGAGTCCTGGTGGAAGGCGAACTCGTCCAGGACCACGTTCCCCGTGTAGCCGCGGGCGGTGCGGGGGTTGGCGGGGAGGAAGATGAGGCGGGAGAGGTTGGGCAGGCGGATCTCCAGCTGGGTCACGCTCTCGCCCCCCTCGAAGAAGCGGCTCTCCATGAGGGTGCCCACCCGCTTCATGGCGTCCAGGTGGGCCTTGGCCTTCTCGGCCAGCTCCCGGCTCTGCCTCTCCCCCGCCGAGAGGAGGACCCAGGTGCTCCCCCGGTGCTCCACGGCGTGGAGGGCGGCCTCGAGGGTGAGGGCGAAGGACTTCCCTACCTGTCTGGACCAGAGGCCGATCTTGAAGCGGCTCTCGTCCCGGATCCACGCCCGCTGGTAAGGGAGGAGGTCAAAGCCCATAGAGGTCCCGCTTGATGGCCTCGATCACCTCAGGCTCAATCTCCCGCACCCGGAGGGCCTTTTCCACCTTCTCCGCCGCCTCCTGCCTGAGGGAGCGGTCTATCCGCTCCAGGGAGAGGGCCACCCGGGCCGCCTCCAGCCCGAGGCGCACCACCTTCTCCGGGTCCACCTCCGCCTCCCCCAGCTCCAGCCCGTCCAGGTAGCGGAGGACCTTGTGCACCACGATGTTGGCCAGGGCGGCGCTGTAGCTGAGGCGCTTGCCCGTGGCCTCCTCCACCGCCTCCACCAGGCGCTCCATCTGCAGCACCTGGTCCAGGGCCGGAGCCAGGTGCCGGGCGTGGCGGTGTAGGCCCGAGGGGGAGGCTTCGTGGCCTTGGGCCTGGAGCCAGCGGGCGATGCCCTCCAGGGTGTAGGGGCGCCCGTCCTCCTCGGTCTCCTCGCCCAGGAGCATGGCGTCCACCCGCTCCCGCACCTCGTCCGGGAGCCCGCAGACCTTGCAGAGGCGGTGCCTGCGGTAGTGGAGCTTCACGGCCGCACCCACCCCACCAGGGCCAGGACCAGGATGACCGCGAGGAGCCAGCGCTCGGTCCTACGATGTTTCCGCTCCTCCTCCAGTTCCTGGCGGAGCTTCCGGATCTCGGCCAGGGTCTCCTCCTGGTAGCGGCGGATGGCCACGGAGATGGCGTGGAGTTCTTCCCGGACGTCCATCGTCCTTCACCGCGGCAGGAGGACCCCGGCGTCCCGGATGGACCCCTCCACCAGGTCTATGCCCTTCTCCGTGAGCCGGACCACGCGGAACTCCCCGTCCTCGTCCCACTCGGCCCGGACGTAGCCCTTCTCCTGGAGGTAGCGCACGGCGGCGTTGAGCTCAGGACGGGCAGGGAGGATGTGGGAGTACTCCAGGGTCCTCACCAGAACCCCCCTGGGCATGGCGTAGGGGTCCGCCACGTTGAGGGGCGACTCGGTTCCCATCGCGTGCAGGTAGAGCACCTGCAGCACGGCTCCCCGGATCAGCTTCGGACGGTTTGGATCGCGAAACATCGCACCTCCTCAGGGGAAGAGCTTGTGGACGGGCAGGCCCATCATGGCGCCCACAATGGCCAGGAGCAGGGCCAGGACCAGCCAGAGACGCGGGTTGGCCCAGAGGGAGCTGGGGCGGTCCCGCTCCGCCCGCATCCGGGTGTAGATCCGGATGGCCAGGAGCTCCTCCCGGTAGACGCGGAGCCTCTCCTCGGGCACGCCCTGGTGGGCCAGCTCGTCCACGAGGCCTTCCACCACGCGCATGAGCCCATCCACGCGCTCGTCCACACGCCCCCCTCCCAAAAGGCCTACCCCCTGGGGCTTCCCCAGGGGGCACTTTTGGCACTCTAGCCCTATTTTAGCCCTGAGCTTGGTCCTTGTCTAGCGGGATAACGGCGCAAAGCCGCGTCAGGCGCAGGAAGACCTCCAGGGTGTCCTCCCCTACCCCATCCGCGCGACGGAAACGGCCTGTGGGGGTGTGCCAGTAGAGGAGCCTCCGGGGTTTGCCCAGGCCGAGGTGGGCCTCGAGGGCCTGCCTCTCCCCCAGGCTCAGACCCCGGAGGAAGGCCTGGTAGGTGTCCCGGTAAAGCCTGAGCTCGTGCGGCGGGTCCCCGGCGGGAGAGCGGGGCACGTAGATCGGGAGAAAGGCGGGGTGGGAAGGCCCCCCGGCGTAGGCCCGGGGGCGGCCCGCCCCTCGGGGGGCCGGGTCCTGAGGAGCGAGCTCCACCCAGCGGGCCTCCCCGTGGGCCACCCGCCAGAGGGCCAGGGCCAGGAAGTTGGCCCGCCAGAGCTCCAGGTGTTCAGCCACGTTCCGCCCTCCTCAGGGTCCACCCCTCCTCCGAACGGACCACCACCCCGGAGTCGGCCAGGGCGTTCAGCCGAACGTGGAGGGTGGACTTGGACATCCCCGTTCGGCGGGCCAGCTCGGAAAGGGAGAGCGGGGCGTTCGCCGAACGGAGAACCTGGAGAATGGCGAGCCCCCGTTCGTCCAGCGAAACTTCCAGGGAGCGTTCGGTCTCCACCTTGCGCTCCTTCAGGTGCAGGCGGGCCTCCCGTTCGGCGGCCCCGTTCGGCTCCCAGACGGGGGCGTGGAAAGGGGGTTCGGCGTTCGGCCTACCCCGTTCGGCCCCGGGTTCCAGCCGTTCGGCGTTCGGCCCAGGGCGTTCGGCCCCGGGTTCCAGCCGTTCGGCCGCCCTCCGAACGGACCCCTCCCCCTCCCGAACGGCGGCTCGGGGGCGTTCGGCGGGGGTCAGGGGGTGCCGAACGAGCTCCCCCACCACCTTCCCCACCACCCAGGTCCCCACGGGGACGAAGAGGCTCATGGCCAAGGTCTCCCAGATGGGGAGCTCGGGGGCCGCCCGGCGCATGGAGAGGGCGTTCCCCATCCACACCAGGAGCAGGGCGGCCAGGGCCCCGCCCGAGGCCCAGGAGGAGCCCCGGAGGAGGGAGTTGGAGAGGAGGGAGAGAAGGAAGGCCGTGAACTCCAGGCTCCCCGCCAGGCCCCAGGCCAGCCAGGGGGGCAGGGCCCCCAGGGAAAGGGCGTACCACTGGGCCAGGTGGCCCGCGCTCATGGCTAGGGTGCTCAGATAGGCCAGGATCAGCAGTCCGATCAACGCGTTCCTCATAGCTTCAGCTCCCGTTCCAGCTCCAGGACCAGCTTGAGGACCCGGTAGCGGCCCTCCTCCACCGCCCGAAGGCGCCGGGCCAGGGCCGCCTCCCGGGCCCGAAGGGCTTCCAGCTCCCGCTCAACCTCCGCCAGCCTGCGCAACGCCCCCCGAAGGACCTCGCCCGCCCGCTCCACCTCCAAGAAGGCGCCGCGGGAGGCGGCCTCGTAGGCGTGCATGAGGATGGCGTCCAGGGCCTCCTCGGGGGTCACGCCACCTCCAACGGCTGCCACATCCAGTAGAGGCGCTCGCCCGAGCGGCCGTACCAGACCAGCCCCCCGGGCACCTGGATGTAGGCCTTCAGGAGCCCGACCGGGGGGCAGTAGGGGGTCCCCGCCCCCGCCACGCCGAAGAAGGCGGGGACCCCCTTCTCGGTCCTGGCCAGGCGGCGCTCCACTTCCTCCACAAAGCGCGTCCAGTCCGTCATACCCACCTCCACACCAGGGCCAGGAAGACCCCCAGGAGGCCCACCAGGCTGGCGAAGAGGGCCAGGCCCACGGAGGCCCCCTCGGGGAGGTCCTCCCGGCGGGTCAGGGCCAGGTAGCCCAGGAGGGCCAGGAGGCCCACCTGGGCGGCCAGGATGTAGATCAGGACCAGCTTGAAGAGCATCACGGGCCTCCTCCCTGGGGGTCATCCGTCTACCGCCTCCTCTTCCCCCTTGGGCTCAATCCAGGCTCGTGCGATGAACTCGAGGCGGGGCGGGTTCCCGGCCCACACCCCCAGAAGCTTCACTTCCCGCGCATCCGGCCAGCTCTCCTCCAGGAAGACCAGGCGCTCCACAAGCCAAGCCCCCAGAAGCTTCACCTCCAATGCAACCGGCCAGGCCTCCTTCGACATGAGCTTCACAAGCCACACCCCCAAGTTTGGGGTGTTCTGCCCCAGCCAGGCGGGGTCATTCAGGTGCTCCTCAGTGGGGACGGCCAGGGCCCAGTAGAGGACCCGGCCATCAGCCACCACCCGAATCTTTGGCGGGCGCATGGCCCACACCTTTTCGGTTAGGGGGCGGGCTACCAGGATGAGTTTCCGCCACAGGTTCACAGCTCCACCCCCTTCTCCCAGCGGAAGACGGCATTCCCCCTGAAGTCCTGCACCTCGAGGACCCGGGGCTCAGGCAGACTCCGGGCGGCCCACTCCAGGTAGGCGGCGAGGTTCCCTTTGGGTACCAGAACCCGGTGCCTTCCTCTCCCGTCTTCCCAGGCCATCCAGTAGACCTCCTCGGGCAAAAACAGGGCTTCGGCCAGGGCCTCCGCGAAGAGGTTGGGCCTCTCCAGCTTCGGACTCTCCAGGCCGGGGGGCGGTTCAGGGGGGCTTTGGGAGGGGAAGAGGTAGACGATGGGGACTTCCTCCACCCCGCCTCCCACCAGGGGCCGCACCCCCACCACCCTCACCTCCCTGGCCAAGGGGTGGCGCTCCGCTCCCCTCTCCGCCCAAAGGAGGAGGCCCTCGAGGCTGGCCACCACACCCCCTTCCACCAGGGGCTTCCCATCGGCGTAGAGGCGGAAGAGGAGGCAGTTGCGCTCCTTTAGGCGGGCCAGGATGGCGGGGGCCAGGTGGGCCAGGTTGTCCCAGGGGCTCCTCAGGGCCATAGGGCACCTCCTTTCCCCTCCTCCGCCGCCTTCCCGGGGTCCTCGTCCTGAGAAGTGCCTTCCCCATCGCTTTGCACAAGATAAGCGCCCTCCTGAAGGGTTTCCCCGCCATCCTCGGATTTAGGAGCACCCTCCCCATTTAGGAGCGGGGGGGTGCTCCTAAATGTTTCGCGATGGGCATCGGGGTTTTCCCATTTAGGAGTAGCAGGAGCATGGAGCGTAGGAGTTTCACTCGGTTCAGGTTCTCCCGGGAGGGGCGGGGCCTCGGGGGAGCTTTCCAGCACGTTGCCGGAGGCCACGAGCACGTAGCCCCGCCGCGCGGCCCGGCTCTCCAGCGCCCGCGCCCTCAGGACCTGCCAAAGTAAGAACCGAAGCGCCTGCATAGGGCCTCCTCTACCTCCTCCGGGTCCCAGCCCCAGTCCAGGGCCACCAGGACCTCGCCCCGGAAGAGAGCCAGCGTCCAGCGTCCCCGCTCGTCGCGGTACGCGTAGACCTCCAGCTCCCCCACCCGGCGCGGGTAGCGCGAAGGGAAGCCCGCCAGGAAGGCCAGGACCTCATCCTCTCCCCCCATCGCCCACCTCAAAGAGGCCGGGCTGGCGCCAGCGGGGCGCCCGGTGCCTCTGCCAGTGGGCCCAGGCCTCGTCCAGCCCCCGCACCGCCGCGTAGAGCTCCTCGATGCGGGAGACCAGGCTCTGGCGGAAGGCCCGGAACTCCTCTTCCTTGTCCGCCACCTTGTAGACCTCGTCCCCCGCGGGGTTTTCCGCCACCACCACGGGGAGGATGCCCCGCTTGCGGAGCTCGGCCATGATGGCCCGGCCCCGGCGGTCCCCCCCGAACTGGCGCTCAAAGTCCGCCCGGGCCACGCCCCACTCCCCCCGCCGGAGGAGCAGTTCCGCCGCGGCCCGCAGGTCGCCTTCAGAGATCTCCACCTTCACGCCCCACCTCCCCCGCGAGCCGGTCCGCCAGGGCCAGGACGGCCTCCTCAGGGGTCAGCCCCCGGCCCTCCTCCCCCAGGGCCCGGGCGGTGTAGCCCTCGGGGTGGGTGGCCAGCTCCACCCGGGCCCCCAGGCGCTCCAGGAGCCTCAGGGTCAGCCAGACCGCCCGCCGCCTGGGCACCGCCCCCTCCAGGAGCTCCTCCAGGCTGGCCAGGGTGATGTAGCTTTTTTTGCCCATGCGCACCACCCGGAGGAGGCCCCGCCGCATGAGGTCTTCCACCGCCGGGCGGCCCACCTCCAGGAGGGCGGCCACCTGGTTGGGGGTGAGGAGGGCCTTCCCGTCCCAACCCAGCTCCTTCAGGCGCTCGCGCAGGCTCACGCCACCTCCTCCACGGCCACGGGCCGGGCCTCCAGCACCCGCCAGCCCGCCATGACCTCCAGGGCCCTGGGCTCGGCGTAGGGGCCCTCCCACTGGCGGAGGGGGCGGAGGTAGAACATGACCCCGCCCCCGTCCCACTTCAGGAACACCGTCCCCTCCCCCGTAAGCCCCCGGATGCGCAGGCGGTAGGGGGTGCCGGGGTCGGCCCGGAGCATCCGGATGAGGAACCTATGGTCCACGGCGCACCTCCACCCAGGCCCGGGAAAGGTGAGGGTCGCACCGCCAGCAGAAGATGTCGTCGGCGATGCGCCCCGTGCCCCCGCAGAGAGGGCAGGGCCGGAGGCGAAGGGCCGCCTCCTGGGCCTCCGCCTCGTCCCGGTAGAGCTGGGCCAGGAAGGCCTGGCCGTGCCGCTCCGCCAGCCTGGCCCGCTCCCGAAGCTCCCCCGGGGTGAGGCCGTAGCTGCGGATGGTGTCCAGGACGCTCTTGAAGGGCCTCACGGGCACTCCACCCCCTTCATCCGGTGCGGGTGGGCCAGCACCTCCCGCGCCTTCTGGTCCGACTCCGCCTCGGCGGCCAGGCGCACCGCCAGGGCCCGGCGGGCCAGCCGGGAAAGCTCCCCCAGGTCCACGGCCTCGGTGTCCCGCGCCTCGTTGGCCATCCGCACCATGTCCCGGGCCAGGTCGTAGAGGGCGTAGGCCACCCGCAGGTGCCGGGGAAGCCCCTCCTCCGCCAGCTCGTCCACCAACTCCTCCAGCTTGCTCTTAGGCTTCTCCTTCATCCCTAACCTCCCTCCGGCGGAGCCACTCCAGCTCCGCCTCCGCCAAAATGGCCTGGATCCCCCTTCCCGCCTCCTCCAGGGGGCGGGGGCGAACCCCCCGGAGGGCTTCCGCTAGGGCGGCCCGGACCTCCGGGTCCTCCCTGAGGAGCCGAATGAGCTCTTCCCGGGTCATCAGTTCCCTCCCCGGGGCGCCGGGGGCCGGACCCCGAAGAGGCCCTGGGCCAGGGCCATCTCCAGGGCCTGGGCGTGCCGGTCTACCAGCGCCCCGTAAATCGCCTTGCGCTCGTGTTCCAGGGCGTTTTTCTCCTCCGTGGCCACGTCAATGGCGGCGTGAAGCTGGTCCAGCCTCTTCACCAGGGCCTGATACTCCGGGTCCTGGGCCAGCAGGACGCGGGCCCGGGCCTCCCGCTCCTGGGCGGAGCGCCCCTCGGCGGCCAGATAGGCCCGGGCCTCCCGGTCCTTAAGCTCCCGCTCCACCGCGCGGCGCTCGGCCCGGAGTGCGGTCAGCCGCTCCCCCACCTTCCGGATGAGGGCGGGGAGTTCCAGCAGGCGGACCACCTCTTTGGCGGGTGGCAAGTTAGAAGGGAAGCTCATCGTTTTCCTCCTTTGCCTGCGATCTAAAAATCTCTTCAATCTCTTGCCAGTCGGGCACACGTTTGACCGCTACCCGGCGGCGCAGTTGCCCGTAGAGGCCACGTTTTTGGTGATGCTCTATTTCGTACTCCACCAGGACGATCTCGTACTTTTGCCTTTCTCCAAGCCGATTCACGTAGAACTCCTGGCCTTCCCTGACCCACGAGCCGTCACCTAGCAAGGCCAGGAACGGACGCGGGGATATCAGGTTCCCTTCCTCATCAACCTCATAGAACTCGGTGGCCTCATCGCGGCGTATAGGAATCTGCATCCCCTCAAACTGGAAGAACCGGCGCTTCACGCTGCACCTCCTGCCAGGTTCAGCCGAGACGCCAGGCGCCGCACGTGAGCTGGAGTGATGGCTCCCTTGGGGATTTGGTTGAGCTCCACCAGCGTGTCCATCTGCTTGATGAGGCGGACCACGTCCCTGAGGATTCCGCCCGTGAGCCGGTGCACCTCTTCCAGCACGGTGCGGGTGTAGCCCGAGCTCCCGTAGATGTCCACCAGTTCGGCGGCGGATACAGGTCCTATCTGGGCCACAGTGCCGATGCGGGACTCAATGTCCCGGTAGCGGCGGATCTGGGGGGCGTACTCATCGGTGGTGATGAGCACGAAGGTGGAGCCGGTCTCGTCCGCTAGGTACTTCGCCGTCTCCAGCGTGGGGCGGTCCATGAGCTGGGCCTCATCCACAAAAACCGCCCGAGGCCGGAGAAGCAGGGCGTCCCGGATCATGGTGAGGAGGACCCGAAAGACCTTATGCCTGGTAATGCGGAGCTCCACTGCCAGGTCCTCCAGGAAGGCCACGGGGCTGTAGGCGGGTTGCGCCCGCACCCAGGGGGCTTCGTGCTCCATCGCGTAGTAGCGGCAGGTCAGGCTCTTCCCCACCCCGGCAGGCCCTACCACCAGGGCGAAGGGGAAGCGCTCCTGGACTGCCAGGGCCAGGTGGCCCAGCAGGGCCCGGGCGCCGGCAGTGGGGATGAACCCGTTGCGGGGGTCCCTCAGCTCCGCCTCGGAGACGTAGCCACCAAACACTTCGTCAATGAGCCTGTTGATCTCTGCTTCCGTCATGCTTCACCTCCCGTTTCCCCTTCGCCCGGGGGGAGAAGGCCCCGCTCGCGGAGCCACTTCTCGCCCAGGGCAATGGGCTCCCAAATCAGGTCGTCCAGGCCGTCCTCCAGCTCGGCCGCGGCGGCCTGGATCTCCTCCTCCGAGGGACGGGGGAGGGGCTCCTGGGCCATCGGGCGGACCCGCTCCCGCCGGGCCAGAGGGGCAAGGCCAGAAAGGCGTTCCAGAATCTCCTCAAACCGCACGGCGGGGTCAAGCTGGGCGGCCAGTTCCTGGGCCGCCTCCCGCACGGCCCGGATGGCGGCCTTATCGGCCAGCCTCTTGGCCTTGGCCTCGAGGCTGTCGGCCCGCAGGGGCTCGGGAACGAGTTCCCCAAAAACCTTTAAGCTCCCATCAGGCTGACGCAGAGCGGCCCGAAGCGGCTGGCCGGGCAGAACCCGGACGTCCAGGACCACGATCTTCTGCCCTTGCCAGGGAATGAGGGATCCGTCCTCGGGGCGGAGGTAGTAGGTCTTGCCGTTGTAAGCCACGGTGCCGTTCCCCCGCACCACCCGCTCGGTCTGGTAGGCGGTGAGGAGATAGAGATCGCCGAGGTCCAACCTCACGAGACGGTGGCGGGGAACAAAAGCCCTGAAAAGGTCGGCCCGGGAAAGATTCCCGTCCACCGGCTTCCGGTGCCAGTCCTGGAGGAGCCAGGCCAAGGCCTTTGCTTTGTACTCCTCCTCCAGGAGGAGGCGGTTCGGGTAGGGGTCCTCCTCGGGAGGCATGCCCGCCGCCACCCAAGCCCGAGTGTTGGCGATCAGCCTTTTCAGCTGGGTAGAATCCCGCTCGGTGGCGTCCCGGCCCGCGTAACCGGGCAAAAGGGCTTCAAACTCCTGGTGGAACGCGCCGAAAAACCTCTCAACGCGCCCCCGAGTGTGGGAAACCCGGGGGCGGGAGTAGACCAGCTCAATGCCCAGCTGGCGGGCGAAGTGCTCACTCTTCTCCGAACGATAAACTTTACCATTGTCCCAATAAATCCGCTCCGGGATGCCGAAGATGTCCCATGACGGGGCCAGTTCACTCTTGTCCTGGGTCATCAGGATAAGGAGCTGGTCCGTGGGGACTTGGGACTCCTCGCGGCTGAACACCAAACTTGGCGAGGCCCCCGAAAAAACGTCCAGAGCCACGTGAATGCGAAGGCGGTAAGCGGTGTCCTCATCGGGATTGAAGACGAAGACGTCGCATCGGGTCATGTCCACCATGACCATCTGCATGGGGTACTCGGCCAGGACGTGCCCCGCCCAGGTACGGGCGAACTCCCGTCTACCCTCGTCAGAGAGGAGGGCCCAGCGGAATGCGGGGATGCTCTCAGCTGCCTTGATTAACCTACGTACCGTGGAGGCGGAAAGCGTGAACAGCGTGGAGCCGTTCTTATAGGGCTTGTAGCGGAGGATTTCCGGGTCATTCAGCTCAATGATCCGCAGGATGCGTTGGGCCGAAGCCCCCGGGTGGGCCAGCTTCAGTCCCAGGATCAGCTGGCGGAGCTCGGAGGGCACCCTGTGCTGCCCCTTGTCGCGCCGAGCCCGCTGGAAGGCCTTCGGGCCCTCTTGCTGGAAGCGGCGGATGAGGCGGTATAGGTGCTCGGGCGTGATACCCAACTCCTGAGCCCCCTTTTTCACCGCATCCCAGCGCAATCCCCTGGGCAAGTTCGCAGTTTCTTCTGCGAGGCGCGCTAAAAACCCGAGCCTACCCTCAGCCTCGGGAGGCACCCAGTGGATATCCGAGGCACCCTTGCCATCTGGCCCTGATGAAGCGCCCCCATCCTTAATCAGGAGGAGAGTCCCCAAGTCCACAACGGTTTTGCGCCCCTCCTTGCGGGTGGGAATCCCGTACCGACGGATAAGCGTCCAAACCCAACGCCTGGTAACGCCTAATCTGGCAGCGGCCTCATCAATGCTTACCCACATATTCCTTCTCCTTGTGGGCTTCATTTGTGACATCTTGGGACAAAACTTCCTCCACCGAGTCAAGTTGGAGGGCTATTTTGAGGGCCTCCAAAACCTTGTAGCTGGGCCGACGTCCTCGCTTGCCGCTCAGATAACAGTACAAGGTGTTGGTGCGAATCCCTGTCAGCTCGGAAAGCTGTCGCACGGTCATCCCGCGCTCGGTGAGCAACTTCCTGAGCTTTTGGGGGTCTAGAGGGGTTGCCCACATATGTGACTTCACATAAGTTAGTGTAGCGGGGGAGGTCACATATGTCAACGGCAGGGCGCAACGGCAGGCATGAAACGTTCTGGGATAAGGGAAAGGCCGAACTACGCGGCCCTTTCAACGACCTCATCCTAGAAAAGATGCGGGAATGGGGGATCAATAGCCTTGAGGAGTTCTCCCGCCGGGTTGGAATCCCACGGGGAACCATTTACTACCTGGTGCGGGGGCGCCAGACCAAAGCTGGCACGTGGGTCAAACCTAACATTGACACCCTGGTGGCCCTTTCCAAAGCCTTAGACGTGCCTCTGCACGAGCTTGTATACCGACTAGAACCAAGTGCCCCTGGGTACGAGTACCGCTTTGAACACCACATCCCCATCCTCGGCTACGTGGGCGGCGGCCCCGCCCAGCTGGAGGAGATCGGCGACCGCACCGTACCCGTGCGGGTGAAGGGAAGCGCCTCCCACCTGGTGGCCTTCAAGGTGCGGGGGAACTCCATGTGCGCCGGGAAGCGGCCCATCTGCGATGGGGACGTCATCATCGTCAACACCCAGGACAAGGGCCACCCCGGGGCCATCGTGGTGGCGCGGCTGGACGGGAACAGCTACGTGGTCAAAAAGATGGGGCCGGATGGCACCCTGTACTCCACCAACCCCGAGGAGCCCAACGGCCCTCCCGTCATCCCCGTGGACCAAGTGGCCGAGATCGTGGGCAGGGTGGTGGAGGTGCGGAGCAAGCTGGATTGACAAGGACCAAGCTCAGGGCTAAAATAAGGCTAGAGTGCCAAAAGTGCCCCCGGGGAAAGCCCGGGGGCAAAGGCGTTTAGGAGGGAAGCGTGCTGAAAGCCCTGCGGATCGTCTTCGCCGCCACCGCCCTCGCGGTCCTGGTGGTGGAGGACCTCATGGACGGGGTCCCAGGCATCCAGAAAAAGGAGGAGGCCCTGAAGCGGGTGAAGGAGCTGGTGGTCTCCATCATCGGCTTCTGGCCCGCCTGGCTCCCGGACCCGGTGGTGGGCTGGGCCATTGACGCGGTGGTGGCCATCTTCAACCGGGACGGCACCTTTCGCAAAGGCGCGGGCCCTCAAAGCGCTCCCGCCGGGGCCTGAAGCCCCCCGGTGGCCCCTCTCCCCGGAGACGGCCAGGCTGGAGAACCGAGCCTACTGGGGCGTGGTCCTGAGGAGGCCCTATGCCGAGTTTGACCGGCTTCCCCAAGAATACCGATACCTCCACCCCGACCTTTTCCGGCACGCTGCGCGCCGCCTTGGCCGAGGCGCCTAGCCGCATCCCCCTCCACCCCTTCGGGGAGTTCGTGGGGAACGGCACCGTCTTCCTCTACGACGAGGAGAGCCTGCAGGCGGCCCTGCGGGACCTGGCCGAGCGGGGCGTGCCCTGGGTCTTGGACTTCCACCACCAGACGGTGCGGGTGGAGGAGGGCCAAGGCCAGGAAGCCCCGGCGGCGGGCTTCATCACCGGGCTGGAGGTGGGGGATGACGGCTTCGTCCACGGCCTGGTGGAGTGGTCGGAGACGGGACGGGAGAGGGTGAGCCGGGGGGAGTACGCCTATGTGAGCCCCGTCTTCTACTACGACCCCCGGCCCGACGAGCTGGGCAGGTTTAGGGTGCTGGGCTATCACTCGTTTGCCCTCACCAACAACCCCGGCATCCGGATGCAAAAGCGCATAGAAGCGGAGGCGGACATGCTGGAGAAGCTCAGGCAGGCCCTGGGGCTCCCGCCCCAGGCCACGGAGGACGAGGCCTTCCAGGCCCTGGAGAGGACCCTGGCCGAGGCCCGGGTGGGCCGGGTGGTCCTGGAGGTGGGCCTGGGGGCTGAGGACGAGACGGAGCTGAAGGCCAAGCTCCTCAGGCTCCTGGCGGCCCAGGACGCCCTGGCGGAGCTGGAGCGGACCCGGGCGGAGCTGGAGGCCCTTAAGGCCGAGACCCGGGAGGAGAAGGCCCAAGCCCTGGTGCGGGCCGCCCTGGAGGAGGGGCGCATCCTGCCCCACCAGCGGGAGTTCTGGCTGGCCCAGGCCCGGGCCGATCTGGAGGCCGCCCGCAAGGCGCTGGAGGGGATGCCCCGGCTGGTGCCCACCAGCCTGCCCCGGGCCGAGGCCCCCAGGGCCCCCCTAGAGGAGGACCCCGCCGAGCGGCTGCGCCGGGCTCTGGGCGTGAAGGACGAGGCGTGGAAGAAGTGGGGGTAGCGTATGTTTGACACCGAGCGCTGGCTAGACGAGTACCTGATCGCCCTGCCGGTCCGGGCCAACGCCCGCATCCGGCAAGGGGCGCTGGTCATGGTCTCGGGGGGCTACGCCGAGGAGGCCGCTCCCGGCACCGGCAAGATCGCCCTGGGCGTGGCCCAGGAGAGCGTGGACAACGCCGGGGGCGCCGACGGGGCCAAGGAGGTCCTGGTGCGGCGCGGGGTGTTCCGGTTTGAGAACGACCCCGCCGACCCGGTGGGGCCCACGGAGGTGGGGAAGGACGTCTACGCCACCGGGCCCAACACCGTGGCCAAAGGGAGCTCCGGCCGCTCCAAGGCGGGCCGGGCCCTCCGGGTAGACGGAAGCTACGTCTGGGTGGAGGTGTGGTGATGCTGCTCAACAGGGAGAATCTGGACGCCCTCTCCCGCTCCCTCCGGGCCCTGGTCTTCCAGGCCCGGGAGGAGTACCGCCCCTTCTGGAACAGGATCGCCCTGGAGTCCAGGACGGAAGGGAGGGTGGGCACTTATACCTGGTTGGAGGACTTCCCCACCATGCGGGAGTGGAAGGGGGAGCGCCAGGTCCAGAACCTGAGCCTCAAGACGGTCAACCTGGAGAACGCCGACTGGGAGATGACCTTCGCCATCGCCCGCAAGGACGTGGAGGACGACCTCCTGGACCAGGTGGGCGCCAACGCCCGCGAGTACGCCTTCCGCTGGGCGCAGCACGACGACTACCTGGTGACCCAGCTCCTCCTCAAGGGCTTCAGCGCCCAGGGGCCCGATGGCGCCAACTTCTTCGGCACCCACCGGGTGGGCAAGAAGAACTACCAGAACGCCGGCACCGACCCCCTCACCCGGGAGAGCTTCCGGGCCGCCCTGGCCGGGATGCGCAGCCTCCAGGACAGCCGGGGCTACCCCCTGGGCTTCTTCCTGGACCGCCCGCTCCTCATCGTGGGCCCCCACCTGGCCCCCACCGCCACGGAGATCGTGGGGGTCCAAACCCTGCCGAACGGGGGGGCCAACCCCGACTACGGGGCGGCCGAGGTCGTGGTCAACCCGTGGCTGGTGGACAGCTACGCCGGCTACTGGTTCCTGGTGGACGGCTCGCGCCCCATCAAGCCCCTCATCCTGCAGCGGCGCATGGACCCCGAGTGGGTGGCCAAGACCGACCCCGAGGACGACCACGTCTTCCGCCACAACGAGTATGTCTTCGGCGTGTACGAGCGCAAGGCCGTAGGCTACCTCTACTGGCAGCTGGCCTACGGCTCCACCGGCGCCGGCTCCTGATGATCACCCTCGAGGACCTCCGCCACGCCCTCCCCCTGGACACCCTCCTCTACCTGGTGGACGAGGAGGGGGCGGGGGTCCTCACCCCGGAGGGGGAGGCCCGGGCCCAGGCCGCCCTCAGGGAGGCCTGGGGCGAGGTGGAGAGCTACCTGGCCCAGCGCTACGCCCTCCCCCTCCCCGCCCTGCCCGAGGCGCTGCGGGCCAAGGCGCTGGACATCGCCGTCTACCGGCTCGCCCTCAGGCGGGGCATCCGGCCCGGCACCGCCGACGAGGTCCTCCTCCAGCGGTACCGGGACGCGGTGGCCTTCCTCAAGGACGTGGCCCTGGGCAAGGCCAGCCTCCCCCTTCCCCCGGCCTCCGCCCCGGCCCAGCCCAAGGGCGGGGCGAAGGTCCAGGGCAAGCGGGTCTTCAGCCGGGAGAGCCTGGAGGACTTCTGATGGGCGTGCGGCTTAGGGGGGACTGGCGGGACCTCCACCGGCACCTCCGCCGCCTCTCCGGGGGCGTCCCCGAGGCGGTGAAGCGGGCGGTGGCCGAGGGCGTCCACGCCCGCACCCAGCGCCGCTTTGAGGAGAGCCGGGGGCCGGACGGCCGGCCCTGGCCGCCCCTCTCCCCGGCCACCCTCCTCGGGGAGGTGGGCCGGGACCGCGCCAAGGGAAGCCTCTCCGCCCGGGCCCAGCGGCGCGTGGCCCTGCGGAAACCCCTCATCCGCACCGGGCGCCTCAAGGCCTCCATCGGCTGGAAGGTCGCGGGGAACGCCATCGCCGTGGGCACCAACCTGGTCTACGCCGCCATCCACCAGTTCGGGGGAAGGGCGGGCCGGGGGAGGAAGGTGCGCATCCCCGCCCGGCCGTTCCTGGGCCTCACCGAGGAGGACCGCCGGGAGGCCGAGGCCCTCCTCTTGGAGTGGCTTTCCCGGAGATGACCGCCCCTGTGCTCGCCTACCTCACCGAGGCCTGCGTCCACGCCGGGCTTCCCAAGACCCGGGTCCTCGTGCGCCGGAGCCGCGAGGAGGCCTACCGGACGGTGCCCGCCGCCCTCCTCGCCCTCACCTCGGGGAGCCTGCGGCGGGACGGGAGCCGGGTGCAGGCGGGGCCCGAGCGCACCACCCGGACCCTGTATCGCGGGCTCGTGCGGGCCCGCCTGGAACTCTATGCCCGAAGCCAGGAGGAGCTGGACCGCCTCCTGGTGGGGGTACTCCTCTATCTCTGGCACACCCCCTTGGAAGCCTGGGGGTCCTATCAGGCCAAGCTGGACGAGATCGCGCTCTCGTATCAGGACGAGGAGGGCTTCCTCCTCCCCGAAAACGGGCTCGCCCTGGAGATCCCCGTGGAGGTCTACCTCCTGGAGGGGGTGGACTGGGTGCCCGTGGCGGTGGAGGTGGAAGGGCTCGTAGAGGAGGTGTGACATGTCCAAGACCAAGGAAGTGGAGGACAAGGAGATCACCCAGCCCGACCCCACCGTGGAGGAGCTCGCCGAGCTCCTCAAGGTGGAGCCCTGGGCCCTGGCGGGCCTCCGGGTGCGGATGGGCTGGGCCGTGGGGACCCGGGTCTCCCGGGCCCAGTTTGAGCGGGCCCTGAGGGAGTTCCTCCAGGGGCCCACCGCCAAGGAGTAGGAGGTGAAACGTGGCTAGACTGCCAGGTGTATACCCCGAGATCCAGGACGGGGGCCTGGGCATCGTGGCCCCCAGCGGGGACGGCCAGCGGGTGGTGGTGGGGGTCTCCTCCAAGGGGCCCGTGAACCAGGTGGTGGGCCTCTCCGACCTCTCCCAGGTGCCCACCCTCCTCGGCACCGGCCCCCTGGCCCGGGCCGTGGCCGACCAGCTGGCCTACGGAGGCGGCCAGGTCTACGCGGTGCGGGCCGTGGGGGACATCGCGGGCAGCGTCACCGCCGACAGCGGGAACCCCGACTCCCCCGCCGTGAGCGTGAGCGGAAGCCCCCTGGACGCCTACGAGATCGTGGTGCGGATCGTCCGGGGCGGGGCCGTGGGCACCGCCACCTTCACCTACAGCCTGGACGGCGGGGACACCGTGAGCGCCGAGATCGTCACCGCCGCCAGCTACAGCCTCCCCGGCACCGGGCTTACCTTGAACTTCGGCTCCGGCACCTACACCGCGGGGGCGGTCTACCGCTTCCAGGCCACCGCCCCTAAGGCCAGCGTCTCCAGCGTCCAGGCCGCCGTGCGGGAGGCCCTCAACGCCCCCATCCTCTACGAGTACATCCAGGTGGCCCAGCCCACCGACGCCGCCATGTGGGCCGCCCTGGACGCCCTGGCCACGGAGGCGGAGGGCCGGTTCCGCTACATCTGGTTCCTCACCGAGACCGCGGCCCCGGGCAACGACGTGGACGCCTGGGTGAACGGCCGGTTGACAGAAAAGGCATACTTCACCTCCAAGCGGGTCATGATCGTGGCCGCCTGGGGGGAGGTGGTGGACACCCTCAGCGGGAGGCTGGAGGTCCAGAGCCTGGCCGCCCGGGTGGGGGCCAGGATCTCCAAGAACCGGGTCCACGTCTCCCCCGCCTGGGTCCAGCTGGGGCCCCTCCCCGGCGTGGTGGCCGTGGCCCCCTTCGTGCAGACGGAGTACGGCAAGCGGAGCCTCTTCAACAACGCCCACGCCCTGGCCCTGGACACGGCCGGCTTCACCACCGTCTACCGGCTCATCGGACGGGACGGGGTCTACCTGGTGGAGGGCCGCATGGCGGCGCCCCCCACCAGCGATTACGCCATCGTCCAGAACCGGAGGGTGATGGACAAGGCGGTCACCCAGGTCCGCCAGGCCCTCCTGGACTTCGTGCAGTGGCACGTGGACCCCACGGACCTGAACGCCTCCCTGGCCAGCCTCATCGCCCGGGCCAACACCCCTCTCCGGGTCATGCAGTCCCTGGGGGAGATCGCCCGGGGCCGGGTGGTGGTGCCCCCGGGCCAGGACATCCTGGCCTCCAGGACCCTCCTCCTGCAGGTGCGGATCGTCCCCTTGGGCTACCTCCGAGAGATCATCCTGGACATCGGCTTTGAGAACCCCTTCCTGGCCCAGGCCAAGGCGTGAGGAGGTAAAACATGCCCATCAACGGCCGCTACTATGACTGGGAGCACATCAGCATCCAGGTGAAGGGCGTGCCCCTGGCCGACGTCCTCTCCATTGACTACGAGGACTCGGAGAAGGTCAACGCCATCTTCGGCAAGGGGCGCACGCCCAGGGGCTACACCAAGGGGAACTACGAGGGCTCGGGGAAGCTCACCCTCCTCCGCGAGGAGTACGACCGCCTCCGGGCCGCCGCCCCCGAGGGGAACGTCTTCAAGCTGGAGCCCTTTGACATCGTGGTCTCCTACGACAAGGGGACAGCGACCGTCACCGACACCCTCAAGGACTGCCTCTTCACAAAGAGGACCTTCGGCGGTGTGGAGCAGGACACCGAGCGGGTCACGGTGGAGCTGGAGTTCACCATCCTGGGCGGCGTGGAACACAGCTAGGGGTGAGGGATGGAGAAGAAGCCCTTCTACACGCTTGAGCACGAGGGCCGGCGCTTCGCCTTCAAGCGCCCCACCGTGGACCAGATCAACCGCCTCACCGCCCGCATCTCCCGGGTCCCGGTGAGCGCCGCCATTGAGTTCACCGCCGAGCTCGCCGAGGAGCCCGAGGCCTGGAAGGCCCTCCTGGAGGAGAAGCCCGGCCTCGCCCTCCAGGCGGCGAACGGGATCCTGGAGCTTTTGGGTTTCCCGACCGCCTGAGGAGCCTGGACGCCGACCTCCCGCCCATCGCCCAGCTCCAGGCCCTCATCCGCCACTGGCTCCACCGCGAGCCCCCGGAGGACTTTGAGGCCTTCCTAGAACTCGCCCGCCAAGCCGTCTGGCTGGAGAAGCGCTACCTCCAGGCCAAGACCCCCGGGTAAAGGCCCGGGGGTTTCGCCTAAACAATGAACGAAAAGGGCTTGCCCTCGCCTCGATGTCTAGGAGGCCTCCTGGGGCCCCTCACCGGCCAACTCCTTCCCACTTTCGCCGCTTCGGAACCACTTCCGCCGCTTCCGGGCCTCGAGGTTCACCCGCTCCTGGTCAAACTCGCCCCTAAGGACCATCTCCACCACGTGGGCGGGCACCAGGAGCCGCCTACCCAGGCGCACCCCGTAGATCCGGGCTATGGCGTAGGCGGTGTGGTCAGAGACCCGGTCCCGACCTAAAACCTCCCGCAACTCCTTCACCGTTAGCAGGCGCTCCTCGCGATGGTTCATCATAGCCCCACTTATAGACCGCTCCCCCCGAAAAAGCTAGGGAAAAGACCTGGGGTAGGTGTTTTCCCTTGACATGGGCTTAGCCCTTCTGCTAAACTTCAAGGTTTAGCGCCTGACCTGCGCCAGGCGGACCGGCCGCAGCTCCTTCTAGCGCCCCTCCGGCCAGCCCCGGGTCAGGGGAGGATGGTGCCGGAGAGGAAAGGGAGGCAAACATTCCTGAAGGCAAAAGCGACGGAGCGGAACTGTGGTAGCATGTTTTTGCCCGGCGAGGAGGAAGCGGTATGAGAAAAGCACTTGACGGGGTGTGGGAGCACCCCGCCGCCCGATTGGAGGACACCCCAAGTCTACCACAACAAGTTTACCACAAGAGGGTGGCGGACCACAAGATGGCTCCAGAGCTAGCCGGAGTGAGTGTGCCGCAATGAGGCGGAGGAAAAGTACGCGCGGCAGGCTTTTAGGGCGGCGCTGAAGGAGTACGGGGGGAAGCGAAGCCAGTCAAAGGAGGATTTTGACCTCCTCCAGGCCCAGGACCCGCGCCAGGCGGGTCGGTAACCTCACCGCGGCTCCTTCTAGTGCCCCTCGGGCCAACCCCGGGTCCGGGGAGGATGGTGCCGGGGAGGAAAGGGAGGAAAACATTTTGGCGCTTTTCATGAGAGATAGATTTGCATACTGGCAGGACACCTTTAGTTTTTCCAGTTCACAGATCAGGAAGTGTGAACTGCTATGCAACCGATGCATATCCCCTTTCCCATCGCCTTTTGTCCACCCCGACCCCTATAAGGGGAAGTGTGAACACTGTGAACTCTCACCCCCCGAACTGTGAACTGTTGGGGGGTGTTCACACTTTCAAACCTGCATAAACGCCCCTTTGCCGTCCCGGTGCCGCTTTTCGCCTCTCATCCACCTTTAGCATCGCCTTATCATGAAAACCGACTCTCGGCTCGTTCCCAACGGCTTTCTTTCCACTTACCTAAAGCATGACGCATTCTGACCTAAAGCATAATCGGACTTAGTCAATACTTTTGAGAGTCAGTCCTTCCTCATCGCACTTCGCCGTTGTAGACAGCGTGTTTTTGCCTTCAGCACGGGCTGACCGGCACTTTCTTACCAAAAGCATGACGCACCCCCCTTTCCGGGTGCCGCCGCTTTTTGCCGCCTCGGCACCGCCTGTTTTCGCGTTCCTCACCGCCTTTTCCCGCCTATTGCCGCCTTTTCCCGGGTCGTAAACCAACTAACTCAAAGCATGCTCGCTTACACCCGGGTCTTAAACCAACTAACTCAAAGCATGCTCGCTTACAACAAGAACCCGGCTTACGCCCTGTCCCGGACCCCGAGCTTCGGCTCGGGGTTTTTTTCTTGGGCAAGGTGGGACATAGGTGGGTCATAGGTGGGAGATGGTGGAAAACTGTGGGACTTCCGTGGTATACTGCCGCCAGCAAAGCCTTCCACGGGCACGGCGGCCACATCCCCTAGCCCCTTGGGCCTAAGCCCCGGAAGGTGGGAGCAGGTGGGAGATGCCCTTCGGCGAGTACCAGTACAGCCTGGACGACAAGGGGCGGGTGGTCATTCCCGGCCCTTTTCGCGATTTCCTCGAGGACGGCCTGGTGCTCACCCGGGGCATGGAGGGCTGCCTCTATGTATTCCCCACCGACCGCTGGCGCAAGATTGAGGAGCAACTGGTCAACCTGCCCCTCACCGACAGGGATGCCCGGGCCTTTGTGCGCTTCTTCTACTCAGGTGCCCACAAAACCCGCATGGACAACGCCTCCCGGGTCCTCATCCCCCCTCCCCTGCGCCAGTTCGCCGGGCTTACCGAAGGGGGCGAGGTGGTCATCGCCGGCGCGCCGGGAAGGTTGGAGATCTGGAGCTTGGAGCGCTGGTGGAAGGCCATCGAGGAAATCCTGCACAACCCGCCGGCCCCCGAGGCCCTGCGGGGACTTATTGGATAGGGATTTATGGCAGGCATTACCGAGCACGTTCCCGTGATGTACCAAGAGGCCTTGGACCTCCTGGCGGTCAAGCCTGGGGAGGTCTACGTGGACGCCACCTTAGGCGGGGCAGGCCACACCCGGGGGATCCTGGAGCGGGGGGGGTTGGTCATTGGCCTGGACCAAGACCCCGAGGCCGTAGCCCGGGCCCAAACCTTAGGCCTGCCGGGGCTAAAGGTTTTCCAGAGAAACTTCCGCCATCTGCGGGAGGTCTTGGCCGAAGCCGGCGTGGAGCAGGTGGCGGGCATCCTGGCGGACCTGGGGGTTTCCAGCTTCCACCTGGAGGACCCGAAGCGGGGGTTCAGCTACCACAAGGAAGGCCCCCTGGACATGCGCATGGGGCTGGAAGGCCCCACGGCCATGGAGGTGGTGAACACCCTCCCCCTAGAGGCGCTTTACCGCATCCTGCGGGACCTGGGGGAGGAAAAGCAGGCCCACCGCATCGCCAAGGCCATCGTGGAGGCGAGGAAGAAGGCCCCCATCCGCACCACCACCCAGCTGGCCGAGGTGGTGCAAAGGGCCGTGGGCTTCCGCAAAGCGGGGCACCCCGCCCGCAAGACCTTCCAGGCCCTGCGCATGTACGTGAACGACGAGCTTGGGGCCCTGGAGGACTTCCTCCACCAGGCCAAGGCGGCGCTTAAGCCCGGGGGCCGGCTGGTGGTCATCACCTTCCACTCCCTGGAGGACCGCCTGGTCAAGCGCTTCCTCAAGGAAAGCGGCCTCCGGGTGCTCACCAAAAAGCCCCTCACCCCAAGCCCCGAGGAGGTGGCCCAAAACCCCCGGGCGAGGAGCGCCAAGCTGCGTGCGGGGGAAAAGGAGGCGGCGTGAGGACGGCGGTGCGGTTTGGGCTCCTTTACCTTTTGGCCCTCCTCCTCCTTTTCGCCCTGGGACACCGGAACCAGATGGAAAAGGCGGCGCTCGCCCGGATGGAGGCCCGGCTTGCCGAGCTCCAAAAGGAAGAGGAGGCCCTCCTCCAGGAAGCCTGGCGGGCAAGCCGCCCCTTACGGGTCCTGGAATGGGCCAAAAAGGAGGGGTTCGTCCCCATGAGCCAAGGGAGGTGGGCGCCGTGACCACCGGGGTAAGCCGGGTCCCTTTGGTCTTTGCTGGCTTGTTCCTTTGGTTGGTCCTCTTCGCCCTGGGGGTTTATGCCCTCCTCACCCACCCGCCCCGCCTGGCCCCTCCCCCTCCCGCCCCACCTCCCCCTCGAGGGGCCCTCTACGCCCACGACGGCACGCCCTTGGCCGTCACCCTGCAATCCGGCCGCTCCTACCCCCTAGGGCAAAGCGCTAGCCAACTCCTCGGCTTCGGGGAACGGAGCTCAGGCAGGGGCTTAGAGGGGCTGGAACGCGACCTCAACGCCGCCCTCGCCGAAGGGCGCTCCTTCTCCCTTACCCTAGACCCCTGGATCCAGGCCATGGCGGAGCAAGCCCTGTGGCAGGGCCTGGAGAGGAGCCGGGGAAGCTTTGCCACTGCCCTCGTCCTAGACCGCGAAGGAAGGCTTCTCGCCGTGGCCAACGGCCCCGCCTTTGACCCCTTGGCCCCGCGCAAGGACCCGGAAAAGGACCTCTCGTGGCGCAACCACGCCTTCTTGGTGCCCTTGGAGCCCGGCTCCACCATGAAAGCCCTCACCGCCGCCATGCTCCTGGAGGAAGGGGCGGCAAGCCTCACCACCCGGGTGGAAGCCCCCATGCACCGGGTGGTGGATGGCTGGACCATCCGCGACGTGGTCCCCCACCCTCCCGTGCTCTCCCTGGCGGAGGTGCTCAAGTACTCCTCCAACGTGGGCATCAGCCTGCTGGCCGAGGCCTTGCCCAAGGACGTATTCTTCCGCTACATGGAACGCCTCCACCTCACTGACCCCGAACTCCTTCCCGGGATCCGGGTGGCAGCCCCCCTGGTCAAGCCCCCTAGGGAGTGGAGCCAGGCCGCTTACGCCAACCACACCTTTGGCCAGGGCTTCCTGATAACCCCCCTGCACCTGGCCGCCGCCTTCGGCGCCTTGGTGGACGGCGTGTACCGCCCGCCGGTTCTTTTCGCCGGAAGCCAACGCCAAGGACAAAGGGTTTTCTCAGAGGCCACGGCCAAGGCCGTACGCCAAGCCCTCATGGAGGGCCTCGCTCCCCGGGCCCACCTCCCGGGGTACCGCCTAGCGGGCAAGACGGGCACCGCCCAGGTGGTGGTGAACGGGCGGTACTCCCGCGAGGTCTTCACCGCCTGGTTCGCCGGCTTCGTCCCCGGGGACAATCCCCTTTACACCGTGGTGGTGGCCGTGCACCACCCCAAGGGCGAGGTCCATGGGAGCCAGGTGGCGGCCCCCATCTTCCGGGAGATCGCCAGCCATCTCTTGGCCTACCGGGGCATCCCCCCCTATGCTGAAGGGCGGTGAGGGTCTTGTGTATCTTGCTCATGTTAGGGAAGTAACGCCGGAATGGGTGGCGGAGGCCACCGGGGGGCGGCTCCACCCTGGAGGCGGACCGGTGCGGGACCTCCACTGGGATAGCCGGGAGGTGACCCCCTTAAGCCTCTTCGTGGCCCTTCCCGGAACCCGGACCCACGGGCGCACCTTCATCCCCGAGGCCCGGGCCAAGGGGGCAAACCTCGTCCTGGCGGACGTCCCTGGCGAGGCCACGGTGGAGGTGGAAGACCCTGGCCAGGGGCTAGTCCGCCTGGGCAAGGCCCTGAGGCGGCTTTTCCCCGGGGTCGTGGTGGCGGTGGGCGGAAGCTCCGGCAAGACCACCACCAAGGAGGCCCTGGCCCAGGGCCTGGGTTTTCCCGCCCCCTTCGGCAACCAGAACACCGCTCCCCCTCTCACCCGCTTCTTTTTCCACCTGGACCCCAGGGCGGAAGGGGCGGTGGTGGAGCTTGGGGTAGACCGGGTGGGGGAGATGGCGGAGCTCATGGCCCTTTCCGAGCCCGCCCTTTCCGTCCTCACCGCCTTGGGGGAGGAGCACCTCCAGGCCTTCGGGAGCCTTAGGGGCGTGGTGGAGGAAGAGGCCAAGCTCTTGGATGCCCCACAGGCCCTGGTGAGCCTCCGGGCCAAGGAGGTGCTCCTGGCCTTCGGCCGTTATAAGGGGGAGCCCACCTACGGCTTCGGGGAGGCTACCTTCCAAGGAAGGGAGTTGGAACTTCTGCCCGAAAGGACGCGCTTCCGCTACCGCCACCTCCGGGTGGAGGTCCCCTATCCCGGCCTCGGCCCCGCCTTAGGGGCCCTGGCCGCCTTGGCGGTGGCGGAGCTCCTGGGAAAGGACCTGGAAGGGGTGGCGGAAAGGCTTGCCGGCCTACGCCTACCCCCGGGGCGCATGGAGCGGCGGGTCCTGGGAGGGGTGGTCTTCCTGAACGATGCCTACAACGCCAACCCCCTCTCCGTAAAGGCCGGCCTCGCCTGGCTTGCCGCCCAACCTGGCCGGAAGTGGGTGGTCCTAGGGGAGATGCGGGAGCTTGGGGCCCTGGCGGAGCCCCTCCACCTAGAGGTGGCGGAGGAAGCGGCCCGGCTTGGGCTAAGGCCCCTCTACCTGGGCCCCTACGCCAAGGCCCAGGCCGCCCTCGGGGGCGAGGCGGCGGAAACGCTGGAAGAGGCCATGGCCTGGCTCAAGGCCCGCGTGGCCCCGGGGGATCTCGTTTACCTGAAGGCCTCGAGGGCCGTGGGCCTGGAAAGGATCCTGGAGCTATGGGACGCCTGAGCCCCCTCCTCCTGCTCCTCGCCGCCTGCGCCCCCCTGGAAGCCTCCCTCCCTACCCTCCCCTACCCCGGGGGCTTCGCCCGCGGGGGCTTGGTGGAAGGCCGCTTCCAAGCCATCCTCCCTGGCCCGCCCCTCTTCCTGGACGCCGGGGAGGACACCCTCTACGCCGCATACCCCTACCAGCTCCTGGTGCTTAAGGGAGGCGTCCTGGAAAGCCTCCCCCTCCCCGGCGTTCCCCGGTTCCTCCGCGCCCGCCCGAGGCCCGTGGTGGGCCTGGACGGGGCGGTGTGGGCGGAAGGGAACCTCCTCCCTTACCCGGCCCAGGACGCCGTCCTAGGCGAGGAGGGGCTTTTCTGGGTGGGCAAGGAAGGGCTTTACCGGGAAAGGACCCTGCTCCAGAGGGGAAGCTACGGCCAGGTGGTGGCCTGGGAGGGGGTGGTGGCCTTGGGGAAGGAGGCCTTCTTCTACCCCGAGGGGAAAACCCTTCCCCTCCCCGCCCCCGCCCTCAAGGCCCAGGCGGGGGTGTGTGGGGTGGTGGCCCTTTTGGGGAAGGCGGTTTACCTGGTGCGCCAGGAAGGGGCGAAGCCCTTGGCCGAGGCCCAGGACTTTGCCGCCTTTGGGGAATGGGTCTACCTGGTGCCCGGGGAGCGCGTTCTGTCCTGTAGGGAGGTGGTATGGCCTTAGCCCTCCTTTTATCCTGGCTATTCACCGGCATCTGGGTCACCTTCATGCGGGGCTTGGGGCTGGGCAAACGGGTACGCCAGGATGGCCCCCAGTCCCACCTGGCCAAGGAGGGGACCCCCAGCATGGGAGGGGTGGCCTTCCTCCTCGCCGCCTTCCTGGCCTACTGGGCCCTGGGCAAGGACCCCTTCCTGGGGCTATGGCTCTTGGGGCTCGGCTTCGCCCTCCTTGGGCTATTGGATGACCTGGGCAACAGCCTGGCCCGGCCCCTAAAGGCCCGGGAAAAGCTAGCCCTGCAGGGGCTCATGGCCCTGGTCTTCGCCCTTTTCGCCGCCAGGCAGGTGGCCTACACCCCTTGGCCCATCCTGGACGTCCTCCTCATCTTCCTGGCCGTGGTGGGCGCCGCCAACGCCTTCAACTTCACGGATGGCCTGGACGGGCTCCTCGCCAGCGTCACCGCCATCCTGCTTCTGCCCTTTTACCCTTACCCCTTCGCCCAAACGCTCCTGGGAAGCCTCTTGGGCTTCCTCTGGCACAACGCCCCCAAGGCAAAGGTCTTCATGGGGGATACGGGAAGCCAGGCCCTAGGGGCCATGGTGGCGGGGCTTTTTGTGCTCACGGGGAAGCTTTGGCTCCTGCCCCTGGCCGCCATCGTCCCCGTGCTGGAGGTGCTTTCCGTGGTAGCCCAGGTGGCCTACTTCCGCCGCACGGGCAAAAGGCTTTTCCGCATGAGCCCCCTGCACCACCACTTTGAGCTTCTGGGCTGGGAAGAGGCCAAGATCGTCTTCCGCTTCGCCGTCCTTACCGCCTTGGCCACGGCCCTGGCCTTTGGGCTTGGAGGTGGGGCGTGATCCTGGTCTTTGGGCTTGGCCGAAGCGGGCTTGGGGTCTTGCGCTTCCTAAGGGCACGGGGCCTTGCCGCCCGCTTCTATGACGACCACCCCAAGGAGCCGGACGTGCGCACTGCCCTGGCCCTCGGCTTTGCCCCCGACTTCGGCCTGGAGGGGCGCTACACCCAGGTGGTCGCGGCCCCCGGGGTACCCCTAGACCACCCCCACCTAAAGCGGTTGCGCGAGGAGGGGGCCGAGGTCTTGGGCGAGGTGGAGCTGGCCTACCGCCTAAGCAAAACCCCCATCCTCGGCGTCACCGGCACTGCCGGGAAGACCTCCACCACCCTCTTCACCGCCCACCTCCTGAGGGGGCAAGGGATAAGGGCCCTGGAGGGGGGCAACGTGGACCCCCCTCTGGTGAGCGTGGTGGACGAGGCGGAGGTGGCGGTGGCGGAGCTATCCAGCTTCCAGCTGGAAAGGGTTTCCACCTTCCGGCCCCGGGTGGCGGTCCTCCTCAACCTGGGCGTGGACCACCTGGACCGGCACGGGAGCCTCGAGGCCTACCACGCCGCCAAGCTCAACCTCCTCAAGAACCTCACCCCAGAGGACGCCCTGGTCTACAACGCCCAAGACGCCAAGGCGCGGCAGGCGGCGGAAAAAAGCCCCGCCCGCCTCTACCCCTTTCAGCCGGCGGAAGACCCCCGGGAGAGCAACCTGCGGGCGGCCTTGGCTGCCACCCAGGCCTACCTGGACCTTCTCGGAAGGCCCCTGGACGAGGAGGCCCTACGGGAAAGCCTCCGCACCCTGCCCCACGCCCCCCACCGCTTCCAAACCTTTGCCAGGAAGGGGAAGGTGGTCTTCATTGACGACTCCATCGCCACCCGCACCCCCGCCGTGGCCGCCGCCCTACGGGCCGCCCCTGCCCCCATCGCCTGGATCCTGGGCGGGGAGGACAAGGGGGCAGACCTTGCCCCCCTAAGGCCCCTCCTCTCCCGGGTGCGGGTCATCCTGGCCCTGGGCCGGGACGGCCCCAGGATGGCCGAGGCCCTGGGCGGCGGCGCAGAGGTGGTGGTCATCGGGGAAAAGGATGGGTATAAGGCCATGCGCCAGGCCGTGGCCGAGGCCCTGGCCCGGCTGGAGCAGGGAAGCGTCCTCCTTGCCCCCCTCGCCGCCAGCTTTGACCAGTTCAAGGACTACAAGGACCGCGCCCAGGCCTTCCGGGAAGCGGTCTTTGACCTAGGAGGTGAGCCGTGGACCCCGTCTTCCTCCTAAGCGGGCTCCTCCTCATGGCCTTTGGCCTCCTTGGCGTGGGGGTGGCGGAACCCGACCTCCTCCAAGGCCACCTCCTGCGGGTAGGCTTGGCGCTCGCCGCCCTGCTCCTCGGCTTCCTCCTACCCCCGGAAAGGCTTCTCCGCCACGCCCTTGGGCTCCTCGCCCTCACCCTGGGGCTTCTCCTCCTGGTCCTCTTCTTGGGAGATGGGCCCGGAGGGGTAAGGCGCTGGTTCTACCTGGGACCCCTTGCCTTCCAGCCTTCGGAGCTAGCCAAGGTGGCCTTGGTCCTCTACCTGGCCTCCTTCGTGGGGCGAAAGGGGAACGACACCCCCATCCTGGGGGCCGCCATCCTCTCCGGGGTCACCGCCGGCCTGGTCCTGATAGAACCCGACTTCGCCACCGCCCTGTTCCTCGTCACCCTGGCGGCCTTGCTTTTCATCCTGGCGGGCGTGCCCTGGCGGAGGCTCATCATGGTGGGGCTCGCTGGGGTCCTCACGGTCGCCCCCTTCTCCGGCTACTACCTGAACCGATTCCGGTACGTTTCCGAACGCTTCACGAACTTCCTGGATTACCTGCAAGGGGAAGCCAGCCCCGCCCACACCGCCTACCAGGTGCTCCAGGCGCAGAAGGCCATCCTCCTGGCGGGGCCCATGGGGCAGGGCCCCGGGGGGAACCTTCCCCACCTCCCCGAAGCCCACAACGACATGGTTTTCGCCAGCGTGGTCTTCGCCACGGGGTGGCTTGGGGGGTTCATGGTCCTCTTCCTTTACCTCTTCCTCTTCCTCCGGGGGCTTTCCCTGGCCCTTACCCTCAAGGGTCCCTTAAGCCTCCTCGCCTTGGGCCTCACCCTCTACCTCACCCTCCAGGCCGCCATCAACATCGGGGTGACGGTGGGCTTCCTCCCGGTGACGGGGGTACCCTTGCCCTTCGTGTCCTACGGGGGGAGTTCGCTCCTCGTTTCCGGCCTCGCCCTGGGGGTGCTCCTGCGCCTGGCCAGGGAGGCCAGGGGAAAGGGGGTGGCGGCGTGGTCCTCCTGACGGGAGGGGGCACGGGGGGGCACCTTTTCCCCGCCCTGGCCTTGGCCGAGGAGTTGCGGAAACGGGGGCACGCCGTCTTCTACCTGGGAAGCCAGGAGGGCCTCGAGGCCCGCCTCCTCCCCCAAACCCCCATCCCCCACGCCCTCATCCCCGCAGGCAAGCTGGACCGGAGCGCCTTCAGGCCCAAGGAGGCCCTCAAGCTCCTCCAAGGGCTTAGGGGCGCCTGGCGGGTCCTCCGGGAGCACCCCCCCAAGGCCGTCCTCTCCACCGGGGGGTATGCTGGCTTCCCCGGGGCCTTCCTAGCGGGGCTCAAGGGCATCCCCCTTCTCCTCCACGAACAGAACGCCAAGCTGGGCCTGGCCATCCAGGCCCTCTCCCCCTGGGCCAAGGGCCTCGCCCTAAGCGTTCCCGCGGACCTTCCCCCTGGGCTTGGCAAGAAGGCCCGGGTGCTGGGCTACCCTGTGCGGGAGGTGCGCTACCCCCAGGCGGAGGCCAAGGCCCGCCTGGGCTTTGACCCCCAAAAGCCCCTCCTCCTTGTCCTGGGGGGAAGCCAGGGGAGCCTGGAACTTAACGAGAAGCTCCCCCCCCTCCTCAAGCCCCTGGGCCTGTCCGTGCTCCACCAGGTGGGGGAGCGGTGGGTGGAGCGCTACCGCTTCCTGGAGACCGAAGACTACCGCATCGCCGGCTTCCTGGACGCCCCCCTGGCCATGAGCGCCGCCGACCTCCTCCTCTCCCGGGCGGGGGCGGGCACCTTGGCGGAGGCCGCCTTCCACCGCCTGCCCGCCCTCCTCTTCCCCCTTCCCCCAAGCCTGGACGGGGGGGCGCAGGCGGCCAACGCCCGGGCCTACCAGAAGGCGGGGGGGGCGGAGCTTGGGGAGTACGAAAGGCTCCCTGGTCAGGTGGCGAGCCTCCTGGAAAGGCGGGAAGCCTACCAGCGGGGCATGGCCCGCCTCTCCCCCGAAGGGGCGGCGGGCCGCATCGCGGATTGGCTGGAGGAATTCCTATGAAGCGGGCACACGTCATGGGCATTGAGGGGGTGGGGATGAGCGCCCTAGCCCGCCTCCTCCGGGCGGAGGGGGTAGAGGTCACGGGGTGCGACCTGGCCCCTGGGAAGCGGGCCAAAGCCCTCGGGGTTCCCGTCTGGCCGGGCCACGACCCCGCCCACCTGGGGGAGGAGGACACCCTCATCGTCCCCACCCCCATACCCTTGGACCATCCGGAAGTCCTGGAGGCGCGGAGGCGGGGGATGCGCATCCTAAGGCGCATGGAGCTCCTCGCCCACCTCCTTGCGCAAAAACCCTCCTTGGGCGTCACGGGCACCCACGGCAAGACCACCACCACGGGGATGCTGGCGAGCATCCTCCTGGAGGCGGGGCTGGACCCCTGGGTGCTCCTTGGAGGGGAGCTTTCCCTCCTTCCCGGGAACGCCCGCTTCGGCCTAGGCCCACGGCTGGCGGAGGTGGACGAGTCGGACCCCCTCTTCCAAGGGGTAGGGGTAGGGGTGGCGGTGGCCACCAACCTGGAGAAGGAGCACGTGGCCCCCGAGGGGAAGAGGGCCCCCAACTACCACGAGAGCCTCGAGGCCCTCCTCGCCGCCATGGCGGGCTTCCTGAGGAAAGCGGCCGTGGCCGTCCTCCCCGTCCAGGACCCCCTCTTGGCGGAGGCCGCCCAAGGCCTCAACCCCCTCCGCTTTGGAGAAGGGGGAGACCTGTGGGCGGAAAGGGTGGCGCTCTTCCCCACGGGGAGCCGGTTCCGCCTGGTCTACCGGGGCAAGGCCCTAGGGGAGGCCGAGCTAAGGGTGCCCGGGGCCCACAACGTGCACAACGCCCTGGCCGCCGCCCTGGCCGCCTTGGCCTTTGGCGTGCCCGAGGAGGCCATTCTGCGGGGCCTCGCCCGCTTCCCCGGGGTGGGCCGGCGGTTTGAGCGCCTGGGCGAGGTGCGGGGCGCATGGGTGGTGGACGACTACGCCCACCACCCCACCGAGGTACGGGCCACCCTGAGCGCCGCCAAGCTCCTGGGCCGACGGGTAAGGGTCCTCTTCCAACCCCACCGCCTCTTCCGCACCCTGGAGCTCTGGGAGGACTTCGCCAAGGCCCTGGAGGGGGCGGAGGAGGTGGTGGTCCTCCCCGTGTACACGGCGGGGGAAAGGGGCGAGGTCTCCCCCGAGGCCCTCTCCCAAAGGATCGCCGAGCGCCTTGCCGCCTCGGGAAAGGAAGCCCGTTTCCTCTACCCGGAGGAAGCCCTCGCCTACGCCAAGGCCACCGCAAGCCCCCAGGACCTGTGGCTCGCCTTGGGGGCGGGGGACGTGACGGAACTCGCCCGGAGGCTCGTCCATGAAGGTTGAAAGGGTCCTCCTAAAGGACTACACCACCCTGGGCGTGGGGGGGCCGGCGGAGCTTTGGACGCTGGAAACCCGGGAGGAGCTAAAGCGGGCCACCGAGGCCCCTTACCGCATCCTGGGAAACGGCTCCAACCTCCTCGTGATGGACGAGGGAGTACCGGAAAGGGTCCTCCGCCTGGGGGGGGAGTTCCAGGCTTACGACCTAAAGGGGTGGGTGGGGGCGGGCGCGCTCCTTCCCCTCCTCGTCCAAGAGGCGGCCCGGGCCGGGCTTTCCGGGCTAGAGGGGCTTCTCGGCATCCCTGCCCAGGTGGGCGGAGCGGTGAAGATGAACGCCGGCACCCGCTTCGGCGAGATGGCGGACGCCCTGGAGGTGGTGGAAATCTTCCACGACGGGGCCTTCCACCTCTACCGGCCGGAGGAGCTCGGCTTCGGCTACCGGCAAAGCCGCCTGCCCCCAGGGGGCATCGTGACCCGGGTGCGGCTCAAGCTTAGGGAGCGGCCCAAGGAGGAAATCCTCAAGCGCATGGCCGAGGTGGACGCCGCCCGCAAGGGCCAGCCCAAACGGAAAAGCGCCGGGTGCGCTTTCAAAAACCCTCCGGGCCAATCGGCGGGGCGGCTCATTGACCAAAGGGGGCTAAAAGGCCTAAGGGTCGGGGACGCCATGGTCTCCCTGGAACATGGCAACTTCATCGTCAACCTGGGGCAGGCCACGGCCAAGGACGTGCTGGAGCTTGTCCGGCGCATCCGGGAGGAGCTTCCCTTGGAGCTGGAGTGGGAGGTGTGGCCCTGAAGGTTAAGCCGCACGCAAGCGCAAGGGGGTAAGATGAAGCCAGTGCGCACCCTCTTCCTTCTCCTCCTCCTCGGTACCCTTTACGTGGGAAGCCTGGTCCTTTTCCCCGTGGAGAAGGTGGAGGTGGTGGGCCTACGCCACCTGAAGGAGGAGGCCGTTTTGGCCAAGGCCCGCCTCCACCCGGGAGACCCGTGGCTTTGGGTCCTCCCCACCCGCCTCTCCCCTCTCCTGGAGGACCCCTGGGTGGCGGAAGCGCACCTGGAGAAGCCCAAACCCGGGGTGGTGCGCCTTATTGTGCGGGAGCGGGAACCCTTTTTGCCCCTGGCGGACGGCGCCGCCCTGGCCAAAGACGGCACCCTCCTCCCGGGTGGGGCCCCGTATGCGCCGGGGCCTTGGGTAGAGGGGAAGGGCCCCCTTCCCAAGGAGGCCCTTTTGGCCCTAGCCCGCGCCTACCCGAAGGCGAAACGCATCCGCTACACCCCGGCGGGCTTCTACGTGGACCTTCCCGGCACCACCCTCTTTGCCGCAAGCGCCGAGCTTCTGCTAGAGTATGCCCAAGCGACCTGGCCCCAGGGCCACGTGTACCTGTATTCTTGGGGGGTGAGTTTACGCCCATGATTATCGCAGGATTGGACGTCGGCACCAGCAAGGTTACCACCGTCATCGGGGAACTGGCCCCCGATGGCGTCCTGGACATCATCGGCGAGGGCACCGCCCCTTCCCAAGGCTTGCGGCGGGGCGTGGTGGTCAACCTGGAGCGCACCACGGAAGCCATCCGGCAAAGCGTCCATCAGGCGGAACGGGTGGCCGGGGTACGGGTGGAGCGGGTGGTCCTCTCCGTGGGGGGGCCCCACCTTAGGAGCGTCACCAGCCACGGCCTGGCAGCCATCCGCCGGGGCCAAAGCATCACCGAGGCGGACGTGGAGCGGGCCGTGGAGCAGGCCAAAGCCTATCCCTTTGACGCCGAGCAAGAACTCCTCCACGCCCTGCCCCTGGAGTTCAAGGTGGACGGGCAGGAAGGGATCCGGGACCCCGTGGGCATGGCGGGGGTGCGCCTCGAGGTGGACGTCCACCTCATCGCCGCCGGACGGGGGCCTTTGGCCAACCTCCGCCGGGCGGTGGAAGCGGCAGGGCTCGAGGTGGAGGCCCTGGTGGCCCAGCCCCTGGCGAGCGGCCTCGGCGTCCTGGGCCCGGAAGAGGAGCACATGACCATCCTCCTTTTGGACGTGGGCGGGGGCACCACGGACGTGGCCGTTTTCCGGGAAGGCCGGCTCGCCCACTCCGCCGTCTTGCCCCTCGGGGGGGACCATGTGAGCCAGGACATCGCCCAGCTCCTCAAGATTCCCTTTGAAGAGGCGGAGCGGGTCAAGCGCAAGTACGGGGCAGCGCTTCCGGAGCTGGCCGATCCCGAACTGGTTCTGGAAATCAACCAAGAGGGTGGTTCCTTGGGCGAGGTGCCGGCCCCGGAGCTCGCCCGCATCATCCGGCCCAGGCTCCGGGAAATCCTTCACCTGGCCCGCCAATCCGTGGACGAGGCCTTAGGGCCCTTGGAGATCAAGGTGAACCGGGTGGTCCTCACCGGGGGCACGGCCCTCCTGCGGGGTTTTGACCTCTTGGCCCGGCAGCAGTACGGCCTCCCGGTACGCCTGGGCAAACCCCAAGGGGTTTCTGGCCTCACCGACGTGGTGGCCACCCCCGCCCACGCCACGGCCGTGGGCCTGGTCCGTTACGGGGCCACCCTGCCCGCCCGGGCGGCAGAACCCAAGCGCCCGCACAAGCGGGAAAAGAAAGACGAAGGCACCAAGACCGAAGGCCTTTGGGCCCGCATTAAGGAAATTCTGAATAATTTATTCTAAAGGCGATTAAAGGGAGAGGGGGCAGAAATGGAAGGAGCCATCATCAAGGTAATCGGGCTCGGGGGGGCGGGGAACAACGCCGTGAACCGCATGATTGAGGCAGGGCTTCAGGGGGTGGAGTTCATCGCTGCCAACACCGACGCCCAGGTCCTGGCCAAGAGCCTGGCGGACGTGCGCATCCAGCTTGGGGAGAAGCTCACCCGGGGCCTGGGGGCGGGGGCCAACCCCGAGATCGGGGAAAAGGCGGCCCAGGAGGCGGAGGACCTCATCGCCGAGGCTTTGGAAGGGGCAGACCTGGTCTTCATCACCGCCGGGATGGGGGGCGGCACCGGCACGGGAAGCGCCCCCGTGGTGGCCGAGATCGCCAAACGCCTGGGCGCCCTTACCGTGGCCGTGGTCACCCGGCCCTTTAGCTTTGAGGGTCCCAAGCGGCAAAAGGCGGCGGAAGAGGGCATCCGGCGCCTTAAAGAACGGGTGGACGCCATGGTGGTGGTGCAGAACGACCGCCTCCTCTCCGCCGTGGACAAGAAGATGACCCTAAAGGACGCCTTCCTCATCGCCGACCGGGTCCTTTACCACGGCGTCAAAGGCATCACCGACGTCATCAACCTACCCGGCCTCATCAACGTGGACTTTGCCGACGTCAAGGCCCTTTTGGAGGGCGCTGGCCAGGTCCTCATGGGGATTGGGGCCGGCCGTGGGGAAAACCGGGTGGAGGAGGCGGCCAAGACCGCCACCCATAGCCCCCTGCTGGAGCGCTCCGTGGAAGGGGCGCGGAGGCTCCTCCTCAACGTGGTGGGCTCGGAGGACCTTTCCCTTATGGAGGCGGCGGAGGTGGTGGAGAGGATTCGCGAGGCCACGGGCCACGAGGACGTGGACATCCTCTACGGCGTCACCTACGACGACCGCGCCCAGGACGAACTCAGGGTCATCCTCATCGCTGCGGGCTTTGGGGAGAGCAGCGTGGTGCCCAAGCCCCTCCGCCCCGTGGACTTCCCCACCCACGCCGACCCCTATAACTTTGACATCCCCGCCTTCATCCGCTACGGGGACGGGGATTACCCCCCTAAGCGGGGCAACTGACGTGGTGGTGGCGGGCATTGACCCCGGGATCACCCACCTGGGCCTGGGGGTGGTGGCGGTGGAGGGTAAAGGGGCCTTGAAGGCCCATCTCCTCCACGGGGAGGTGGTGAGGACTTCCCACAAGGAAAAAGCAGAGGTGCGGGTGGGCCGGATCCACGCCCGGGTGCAGGAAGCCCTCCTCCGCTTCCGGCCCGAGGCCCTGGCGGTGGAGGAGCAGTTCTTTTACCGGCAAAACGAGTTGGCCTACAAGGTGGGCTGGGCCTTGGGGGCGGTGTTGGTGGCCGCCTTTGAGGCAGGGGTCCCGGTCTACGCCTACGGGCCCATGCAGGTGAAGCAGGCGCTGGCCGGACACGGCCACGCCGCCAAGGAGGAGGTGGCCCTCATGGTGCGGGGGATTTTGGGCCTTAAAGAAACCCCAAGCCCAAGCCACTTGGCGGACGCCCTGGCCATCGCCCTCACCCACGCCTTCTACGCCCGGCTCAAGGCCGCCAAGCCCCTTTAACCCGAAAGCCAGCCCCGGCGCACAGCGTAGCGCAAGAGGTCGCTCCGGGTTTTCAGGCCAAGCTTCTCCATGCCCCGTTCCCGATAGGTGGCCACGGTCTTTTCCGAGATGGCCAAGCGCTCGGCCACCTCCTTGTGGGAGAGGCCTTGGGCGAGGAGGCGCAACACCTCCTCCTCCCGAGGGGAAAGGCTTTCCTCCTGCACCTCCCCCTGGACCATCTCCATGGCCAGGCGCATGGCCAGGCTCGGGTTGAGGTACCGCTCTCCCCGGGCCACCGCCAAAACGGCGTCCACGAGCTCGTGGTCCACCGCCGCCTTGCTCACGTAACCCTCACCCCCCGCCTGCAAAAAGCCCCGCACGTACTCGGGGTCTTCGTGCATGGAAAGGGCGAGAAGGCGGAGATTCGGAAAGCGGGCCTTCAGGGTCCGGCATAGGTCAATGCCGGTGCAGTCGGGAAGGGAAACGTCCAGGATGGCCAGGTCGGCCTCGAGGCGCTCCAAGAGGGACAAAGCCTCCCGGCCGCTCCCCGCCTCCCCCACCACCCGGATGGGCCCCCGGGCTTCCAGAAGATGGCGGATGCCCGAGCGCACCAGGATATGGTCCTCCACCAAGACCACCCGGATCACGCCACCACCTCTAAAGGAAGCCTAATCTGTACCCGGGTGCCCTCGCCAGGAGCGCTTTCCAAAAGAAACCGCCCCCCCAAAAGCTCCACCCGCTCCCGCATGCCCAAAAGGCCTTGGTGCCCGGGGCCCACCGCCCTAGGGTCAAACCCCCGGCCCTCGTCCTCCACGAAGACCCGTACCTCCCCTTCCGCCTCCAAGACCCCCACCGCCGCCCGGGGGCTTCCCGAGTGGCGGGCCACGTTGGTCAGCGCCTCCTGCACCACCCGGTAGACCACGGTTTCCAGCTCCTTGGGCAAAGGCTGGCGGAGGTGGAAGGAAAGGTCCACCTCAATCCCCGTGCGGTCGGCAAATTCCCGCACGTACCGCACCAAAGCGGCCTCCAGCCCCAAGTGGTCCAAGAGGGAAGGCCTAAGGTCTAAGGCCAGGCGCCGCACCTCGGCCAGGGTAAAGCGGGCCAACTCCTTGAGCGCCAGGGCCCTTTCCCCCGGGAGGCCCTCGAGGCCCAGGATCAAGCCGGTGAGGGCCTGGCCCACCTCATCGTGGAGTTCCCGGGCGATGCGCGCCCTTTCCTCCTCCTGGGCCCTAAGCCAGGCCTTTAAGAGCTCGGCCCGCTGCCTCTCCTTTTCCTCCAAAAGGCTGTAGAGCCTTGCGTTTTCCAAGGCGGTGGCCAAGGGCCCCGAAAGGGCGGTGAGGAAACCCGTAAGCCAAGCCTCATCCACCTTGGGCTTCCCGTAAAGGACCAAAGCGGCCTTGGGGGGAACGGGCACCGCTACCCCCCCTTGGCCCACCACCACCCGCCCCTCCCGCAAGGCTTCCTCCGCCAGCCCCTCCACACCCCCCAAGGGGCACAAGGCTTGGCAGGCGCGGCAGTGGACCACCCGCCCCTCCACCCAGAAATCGCCGCAGGAAAAGCCAAGCTCCCGCACCAAGAGGGAAAGCACCCGCTCAGCCAGCTCATCCAGCCTTAGGGCTTGGCTTTCCGCCAAAAGGCGGTTTAAGAGGGTGAGTTCCCGCTCCCGCCTTTCCACCTCCTCCCCCATGCGGTTGAGGGCACGCCCCAGGGCGCCGAGCTCGTTTTTGGGCTCAGGAAAGGCCACCTTCCCCCCTTTGCCCAGGAGGGAAACCCGCTCCGCCATCTCCTTGAGGGGTTCCAGCACCCGCTCCAGAAGGAGGTAACCGAGCCCTACCCCAAGCCCCACGGCCCAAAGCAAGCCAAAAAACCCGGTGCGCAGAACCTGCGCCAGCTCCTCCCTTAAGGGGTCCTGGGCCAGGCCTAGCCGCACCACCCCCGCCGCCCCCCCATACACCGGGGCCTCTCCCTGGTACACCAACCTGCCCCCAAGACGCAAGGTCCGCTCACCTGCCAAGCCGAGGAGGGCCTCCGGTACCCCCTCGGTAAAGGTATGGGCCAACACCTCCCCCTTGGGGGAGAGGACGTAGGCGTACACAAAGCCCGGATAGCGCTCCCTAGCCGCCCCAAGCTTCTCCCACACCGCCAAGCGGTCCTGGAGAAGGAGGTCGTCCGTAAGCAAGGTGGCGAGGTCCCGGGCCGCCGAGCGGGTTTGCTGCCACAAAGCCTGTTCCCCCTCAGCGTAGAGGAAGGCGCCGCCACCCAGGATGAGGGCCCCCCCCGTGGCCGTGGCCGCCAAGAGCACGGTCAAGAGAAGCTGGGCCCCAAGCCTCACGGAAGCACCTCCCGCGCCCTTCGGTACACCGACCGGTAAGGGGCGTCCTCCGCCTTGCGGAACCCCCTAAGACCCAAGGCCCTTAGGACCCTTGTGCTTTCGGGCCTGGCTGCCAGGGCAAGGAGCGCCCTCATAAGCCGCTCCCTTTCCCTTTCCGGAAGGTCCTTGGGCACCACCACGGGCGGAGGGGGATCGGCGGGGCCCATGGCCAGGACCCTGAGCCCCTGGATGCCCAACGTGGCATAGACCACCCTATCCACCGCCGCCCCTTCCGCCAACCTCTCCCGTACGGCCCAAAGGGCCCTGTCGTGGCCATAGGTGAAAAAAGCCCGGGCAAAGAAATCCTCCCCCAAATCCCGTGCAAGAAGCCTAGGCCACGCATGCCCCGTGTTGGAAAGCGGGTCGGTAAAGGCGAAAGGGCGCCCTCTTAACTCGGCCAGGCTTTGGTAGGGCGCATCTTCCCGCACCACAACAAGGCTCTGGTAAGGCACCACCGTGTCCGCCGCCAGCAAGACCTGCACAAACCCTTCCTCTACCCCAAGCCCCGCCGCCAAGGTGCAGAGGAAGCCAAGCTCCGCCTCCCCTTGGCGCAACACCTCCAGGACCTCCCGGTAGGTGCGGCGCCCAAACACCTCCACCTTTTCCCCCAGAAGCTCCTCTAAGCCCCCTAAAAACTCCCGGTAAGGCTCTGCCTCCTCGGGAGAACGCATCCCCGCCACCACGATGCGCACCCCGCCCTCCTCCGCTTCCTTGGCATACGGGGGGCCTAGGTGCACCTCGGGCGGCCTGGCGCAGGCGGCAAGGAGAAGAAGGGCCAGGAGCTTTCGCATCTACCCCAGGATAGGTGGCGCCGAGGGGTATAGATGTCCCGGGCCCTGTCGGGAGGTTTTCCGACAGGGCCGTCCGCCACCCTACCGCTACCGGCCGCCCTACCAGGGCCCTAGTTTGGGAAGGGAAAGGAGGTGGGGCAGATGGAAAAAGAACCCCTCACCGGTGCGGAGGACCGCCGGCGCTTTCTCGCCAAGATGGCGAGCGCCATCTTCGCCTCCGTGGTGGCCCCGGGCTTGGCCCAAGGCGTGCCCATGGCGGCTCCGTCTGAAAGCGGGGCGGAGGAGGATGTCCTCCTGCGCATGCAAAAGGACCTGGAGCGGGCGCTCAAGAATCCCAACCGCAAGTGGGGCATGGTCATTGACCTTCGGAAGTGCGTGGGTTGCCACGCCTGCACCGTCAGTTGCATGGCGGAAAACCGCCTCCCCCCGGGCGTGGTCTACCGCCCGGTGAGCGAGGAGGAGGTGGGCACGTACCCCCACGTCACGTACCGCTTCGTCCCCCGGCCCTGCATGCAGTGCGACGAGCCCCCTTGTGTCCCCGCCTGCCCCTACGACGCCACCTGGAAGCGCAAGGACGGCATCGTAGAGATTGATTACGAGCTCTGCGTGGGTTGCGAAAAGTGCGTGCCCGCTTGCCCCTACAACTCCCGCCACAAGGACGACGGCTACTTCTGGACGGAAAACACCCCAGGCCAAGGGAAGATGCCCTACGAAACCCTACCGGTTTACGAGTGGGGCAAGAAGGTGGACCGGGAAGACGAGGCGGGTCCCATGGACAAGGTGCGCAAGTGCCACTTCTGCCTGCACCGCATTGAGCGGGGGCTCTTGCCCCAGTGCGTGGTGACCTGCATCGGCCGGGCCACGTACTTCGGGGACCTGGAAGACCCCCAGTCCTTGGTGGCCGAACTGGTGAAGAAACCCAACGTCATGCGCCTCAAGGAAGAGGCGGGGACCAAGCCCCGGGTCTACTACTTGGTGTAGGAGGTGCCTATGGAAAAGCTTTCCCGGCGTGAGCTCTTGAAGCTTTCTGGCGCAGGTGCCCTCTTGGGCCCCTTGGCCTTTAGCCTGCAGGAGGCCAGCGCCCAAGGCATGGAGGCCTACGAGATCCAGCTACCCGAAAACACCATTTACTCCTCTTGCCTCCAGTGCAACACCGGCTGCCCCATCAAGGTGAAGCTCTACGAGGGCGTGGCGAGCAAGATTGACGGCAACCCCCTCTCCCCCTGGACCTTCCGCCCCCACCTGCCCCTCAACACCCCCGTGGACACGTTGGCCCAGGTGGACGGGGCGCTTTGCCCCAAGGGCCAGGCGGGTATTCAGACCGCCTACGATCCCTACCGCATCCGCAGGGTGCTCAAGCGGGCCGGCCCCAGGGGAAGCGGCAAGTGGGAGGAAATCCCCTTCCACCAGGCGGTGAAGGAGATCGTGGAGGGGGGCAAGCTCTTCGCCCACCTGGGGGACGAGCGCCACTACCCCGGGCTTAAGGAGCTTTGGGCCCTGCGGGACCCCGAGGTCATGAACCGCATGGCCCAGGCGGTAAGGGCCATCTGGGCCGAGAAGGACCGGGAGAAAAAGAAAGCCCTGGTGGCCAAGTTCAAGGAAGACTTCAAGGACTACCTCCACACCCTCATTGACCCCAACCATCCCGACCTGGGCCCCAAGAACAACCAAGTGGTCTTCGCCTGGGGCCGGCTCAAGGCGGGCCGCTCCGAGTTTATCCGCTGGTTCTTCGGGCAAAGCTTCGGCACGGTAAACCTTCATGGCCACACCACCGTCTGCCAGGGCTCCATGTACTTCACCGGCAAGGCCATGAGCGAGCAGCCCACCTTTGACGCCACGGGCAAGCTCTCCTGGTCGGGCGGGGCCAAGTTCTACTGGCAGGCAGACCTTTCCAAAGCCCGCTTCGTGGTCTTCGTGGGGGCCAACGTCTTTGAGGGCAACTACGGGCCACCCCTCCGCGTGGGCTGGATCACGGAGCGGGCAAGCCGTGGGGAGCTGGAATACGCCGTGGTTGACCCACGGGCGCAAAAGGCAGTGAAAGGAGCCAGCCGCTGGATCGCGCCCAAGCCGGGGCACGACGCCGCCATCGCCCTTGGGGTCATCCGCCTCCTCCTGGAGTGGGGCAAGGTGGACAGCCGCTTCCTCTCCGCCGCCAACAAGGCGGCGGCCAAAGCCATCGGCGAGGCCAGCTGGACCAACGCCGCTTGGCTTGTGAAGCTGAAAGACGGCAAGCCGGAACGGCTACTGCGGGCAAGCGACCTGGGCCTTCCCAAACCCAAGGCCAAGGTGGGGGACAAGGAGGTGGAACTGGACGCCCCTGTGGTCCTAGCCCAGGGCAAGCCCGTGGCCTTCAACCCCAACGACGAAAACCAGGCGGTTTTCGGCGACCTCTTCGTGGATACCGTCTTCCAGGGCACCCCTGTGAAGAGCGCCCTCACGCTCATCAAGGAGGAAGCCTTCCGCCACCAGGTGAAGACCTGGGCCGCCTTGGCCGGGGTAAGCGAGGAGGACATCCGCTTCCTGGCGGAGAAGCTCGCCCAGTACGGCAAGAAGGCGGTGGTGGACGTACACCGGGGCGCCAGCCAGCACACCAACGGCTTTTACAACTGCTTCGCCTGGTTCACCGTGAACGCCCTCTTGGGGAACGTGGACCACCAGGGTGGCTTCGTCCAGGCCAGCACCTACGACATCACCGGCGGCAAGGCGGGAGGTCCCTTTGTCCTCAGCAAGCTCCACCCCAGGCCCCTAAACCCCTTCGGCATCTCCCTTATCCGCCACGAGGTGAAGTACGAGGACACCACCCTCTTCCAAGGCTTCCCCGCCAAGCGCCCCTGGTACCCCCATGCCTCCGACGTCTATCAGGAGATCCTCCCCTCCGCCGCCCAGGGGTATCCTTACCCCATCAAGATCCTCTTCCACTACATGGGCTCCCCCGCCTACGCCCTGCCGGGCGGCCACGAGCAGATCCAGGCCATGCTGGACCCGGACAAGATCCCCCTCATCGTGGCCTTTGACATCGTGGTGGGGGACACTTACCTCTACGCCGACTACATCATCCCCGACCTCTCCTACCTGGAGCGCTGGGAGTTCCACGGAAGCCACCCCTCCATCATCTGGAAGGTCCAGCCCGTGCGGCAGCCCGCCATCCCACCCATCCCCGAGGAGGTGGAGGTCTTCGGGCAAAAGATGCCCATCTCCCTGGAAAGCTTCCTCCTCGCCCTGGGTGAGCACCTGGGCCTGCCTGGTTGTGGGGCCAAAGGCTTCGCTAACGGGATGCCCTTCAGCCACCCCGACCACTTCTACCTGAAGCTTGCGGCCAACCTGGCCTTCGGGGAGAAGGCCGACGGCTCCGAGGCCCTGCCCGAGGCGGACGAGAGGGAGCTCACCGTCTTCCGCCAAGCCCGCCGCCACCTTCCTCCCTCGGTCTTTGACGAGAAGCGCTGGCGTGAGGCCATCGGCGACGAAGGGCTTTTCCGCCGTACCGTCTACCTCCTCAACCGGGGTGGGCGGTTCCAGGAGTTCCCCAAGGCTTACGCCGCCAACGACCTGGTGGCAAACCGGTATGGCCGGCAGGTCAACCTCTTCCTGGAAAAGCAGGCCCTCTCCCTCCACCCCATGACCGGGAAGCCCTACTGGCCCCTTCCCACCTACTTCCCGCCCTACCAGGACGTTCTGGGGCGGCAACTCCGGGACCCCGGCTACGGCTTAACCCTCCTGACCCACCGGAGCATCCTGCAGACCAAGAGCCGCACCATCAGCAACTACTGGCTCTTGGCGGTGAAGCCGGAAAACGAGATCCTGGTGAGCGCCCCGGACGCCGAGCGGCTTGGGCTGAAGGACGGGCAGATGGTCAAGGTGGTCTCCGCCACCAACCCCAAAGGCGAGTGGGACCTGGGGCCCTTTGGCAAGAAGCCCATGGTGGGCCGGGTGAAGGTGGTGCAGGGCCTGAGGCCAGGGTGCGTGGCCTTCCCCTTGGGCTGGGGCCACTGGGCCTATGGGGCAAGCGACCTGGTCATCAACGGCCAGGTGGTGAAGGGCGACCCCAGGCGGGCCACGGGGGTGCACGCCAACGCCGCCATGCGCCTGGACCCGTACCTAAAGGACACCGCCCTGACGGACGTGGTGGGCGGTAGCGTGGTCTTCTACGAAACCAAGGTGAACCTGCTGCCGGTGTAAGGCTGTCCCCCCGGGGAGACCCGGGGGGACAAACCTCCCCAATACCTGTGATAAGGTCATGATGGGGGTAAGGAGGTGAAGGGTGATACCCGCTTTTAGAAGCGCAAGCAACCCGACCCAGTGGGCGCTAGAATTCATCCGCCTGGTGATGCTCCTCCTCTGCCTGGTGGGCTGGGTGATGTACCCCTTAGAGCTCCTCCTCTTGGGCCACTGGACGGAGAGCTGGCAGAGCAAGATCCCCTTCTTGGTGGCCGTACCGGGCTTTGTCTTCACCCTTTGGGTCCTTTTTGACCGGAAGACCCCTTGGGTGCGCCTGGCCTTCCTCCTCACCATGTGGGCCTCGGTCTTCACGGGAGTTTTGGGCGCCTACTTCCACCTGCTTTGGAACTTTGAGGGCGAGGTGGCGTGGGAGTTTGAGGCGGCCATGGAGGCCATGGCCGGAAGCCGCCCGGTGCTGGCAGCCCTGGCCTTCACCCACATGGGGGTGACGGGGCTCCTTTCCATCTACCGGGCCCGCTAGGAGGTGCGCCGTGATTGAAGCCCTTATTCGCGCCAAGACCGAGGAGGAAAGGCTTCTTGAGTTCCTCCGCACCATCTTCCTTCTCATCGCCATGGTGGGGTTTGCCTTCTACGGCATGGAGCACTGGGTGCTGGACCACTGGACGGAAAGCTGGCAGAGCAGGATCCCCTTCTACGTTTCCCTGGTAGGCTTCCCCCTAACCCTCCTTATGTTCTTCCACCGGGGGAAGTGGGTGCGCTACCCCTTCCTCCTATGGATGCTCGTAAGCGTGGCTACAGGGGTGGCGGGGGCTTACTTCCACCTGGTTTGGAACGCCCAGGATGCGGAGGTAAGCCTCTTCACCCTTCAGGGCTTCTTGGAGGCCTTTGAGGGAAGCCGGCCGGTGTTGGCGGCTTTGGCCCATACCCACGTGGGCGCTGTAGCCTTCGTGGTGGGAATCACCATAAGGGACTAAGGGAGGTGCAAGATGAAGCGAGGCATCGTAGGTCTCATGGTTTTGGCCCTAGGCGTGGCGCTGGCGCAGGCGCCCAAGGTGGACGGGAAGATCGCCCCTGGGGAATACGCCAAGAGCTACAAACACGAGAAAAGCGGCATCACGCTCTACTGGAGCGTGGTGGGGGATACGCTCTATCTGGCCCTCGAGGGCGAAAGCAAGGGCTGGATCGGCATCGGTTTCCTGCCGGAAAAGAGCGACAAGAAAAAGGGCGCTGACCAGTACCTCTTCTACATGGAGGGCGGCAAGCTGGTGGCCTTGGACATGTACCAGGTGAAGCGCACCGGGGCCCCTTCCCCGGACGAGAAGGAGGGCGGGAAGAACTCTATCCTGGCCGCCAACGCCAGCTACGAAGGGGGCAAGTGGAGCGTGGAGTTCAGCCGGAAGCTGAAAACCGGGGAACCCACGGACGTGGAAATCGTCCCCGGGCGGAAGCTCTTTGTCCTCTTGGCCCACTCGGAAAAGATGGACCCCAAGGAGGAGCACAAGAAGACGGAGCGCTGGTACCTGGAAGACTTCGCCTTCTAAGCTAGACACAAGGCAACCCGGGAGGTTCCCGGGTTGTTCCTTTCTTCCGTAACATACCCTTGACTCTAATAAGCTCATGGGTAATATGGAGGGCATGGAGCGCCCGTTGCGCCCCCAACCTTGGCCCCTCCTGGCCTTTGCCCTCATGGCCGGGGGCCTATCCTGGCTTATTTGGCAAGGTTCGGGTGCCAGGCTGTTCCTGGCCTTCTGGGTAGCGGTGGTCCTGGGGTTAGCCCTGTTCCACGCCAGGTTCGGCTTCGCCTCCGGCTTTCGCCGCTTCCTCCTCTTAGGGGAAAGCCGCCTTCTTAGGGCCCATTTTCTCCTTTTTGCCCTCACGAGCCTCCTCTTCTTCCCTTTCCTTTCCCAGGGCGAGGTCTTGGGGCAGCCGGTGCAAGGGTTCGTGGCGCCCTTGGGGGTAGCCCTCCTGGTGGGCGCCTTCCTCTTTGGGGTGGGCATGCAGCTTGGGGACGGGTGCGCCTCGGGAACCCTCTACCACACGGGTAGCGGGGACACGCGCGGGGTGCTGGTCCTTTTGGGGTTCATGGTGGGTTCCTTGCTGGGGGTCTACCACCTTCCCTTTTGGCAGGGGCTTCCCGCCCTCTCCGTGGGGAGCGCCCTTACCTGGTTCCCCACCCCATACCTGGGCCTCGTCCTTTGGCTTCTCCTCCTCCTGGCCCTCTACCTAGGGGTGGCTGCCGTGGAGAGGAAGCGGCGGGGAAGGGTGGAGCCCCTCTTTCGCCGGGAGGCCACCCATCCCCTTTGGGGCCCTTGGAGCTTGGTGACCGGCGCGGCGGTTTTGGCCTTGGGAAGCCTAGCCCTGCTCCTCCTCCAAGGCCGGCCTTGGGGGGTTACGGCGGCCTTTGCCCTGTGGGGGGGAAAGTTGGCGGAGGCTTTGGGCTTTGGGGTTCTAGACTGGGCCCTCTTCCACAACCCCGCCTTCGCCGAAAAGCTACAGCAAAGCCTTCTCCAGGACGCCACCAGCGTCACCAACTTTGGCCTCTTCCTGGGGGCCTTCCTGGGAGCCGCTTTGGGTGGGGCGCTCCGCTTCCGGAACCTTTGGCGGATCCCTTGGACCACCCACCTCGGGGTCTTCCTGGGGGGCGTGCTCATGGGCTACGGGGCAAGGCTTGCCGCGGGGTGCAACATCGGGGCCTACTTGGGGGGCACCGCCTCCTTTAGCCTCCACGGGCCCCTTTGGGGTGTCTTCGCCCTTCTGGGCACGGCCCTAGGCCTCAGGCTCCGCCCCGCCTGCCGTCTGGAAAACGAGGGGGAAGGGCAACGGGTCCCCGCCGCCTAGGGCGTACCATGGGGGCATGGCGGAAATCCGGGTGGGCACCGCCAGCTGGACGGACGAAACCCTCCTGGCCTCGGGCTGGTACCCGCCCGAGGTGCGGGGAAATCCGGAAAAGCGCCTCCGCCACTACGCAAAGCACTTTGACACTGTGGAGGTGGACAGCACCTTCTACGCCCTTCCCCGACCCGAGGTGGTGGGAAAGTGGGCGGAGAGGACCCCGGAAGGCTTTCTCTTTCACGTGAAGGCCTTCTCCGCCTTTACCGGGCACGGCCTCGAGGCCCAGGCCCTTCCCAAGGACATCCGCGCCCTCCTACCCCGCCAGGAGGGCCATCTGGCCCAGCGGGAGGTGCCCGAAGAGGTGGTGGAGGAAGCTTGGAACCGCTTTTTCGCTGCCCTAGAACCCCTTAGGCAGACGGGCAAGCTGGGCTACCTCCACTTCGGCCTCCCCCCCTGGACGGAGCCCAAACCGAGGAGCTTCCAGTACCTGGAGCGCCTGGCGGAAAGGACCCGGGGCTACTGGGTGGCGGTGGAGTTCCGCAACCCCAAGTGGTATGTGGCCTGGGGGTTCGTGAAGAAGGAGCTCGGGCGTTTGGGCCTGATCCACGTGAGCGTGGACGCCCCGCCCCACCCCGAGGCCCCCCCGAGGGTCCTCGAGCCCACCCACCCCGTGAGCGTCCTCCGCTGCCACGGCCGGAACGCAGAAACCTGGAAGGGCCCCCACACCAAGCCCTACGAGCGCTTCAACTGGCGCTATTCCGAGGACGAGCTCCAAGACCTGGCCCAGGCCACCCGGACCCTAGCGGAAAGGGCCGAGAAAGTCTTTGTTATCTTCAACAACAACTACGGCACCCAAGGGGTGGAGGCCGCCCTGGGGCTCAAACGCCTCCTCGGCCTGGGCGCCCCTCCTTGGGCGGACCCCCTTCTCTAGCGCGCCAAGGCCAAGCCTTCGGCCCTAGGGTCGCTGGCCGCCACCAAGGCCTCCCCCGCCCTCAGGACCACCTGCCCCCGGCCAAAAAGCCCATACTCCGCCTCGTACCGCACCCGGTGGCCCAGGTCCTTGAGGAAAAGGGCCGTGGCCTGAGGAATGCCCGGCTCCAAAAGCACCTCGTCCCCTTCCTTCCCCGGCACCACCTGCCACCTGGGCCGGTCCAGGGCCGCCTGGGGGTTTAGGCCGAAGTCCGCCAGGGCCACCACCACCTGCACGTGCCCCTGGGGTTGCATAAACCCCCCCATCACCCCAAAGGGCCCTAGGGGCTTCCCCTCCCGGGTGAGGAAGCCCGGGATGATGGTGTGGTAGGGCCTTTTGCCCGGCCCCACCCGGTTCGGGTGGCCCTCCTCCAAGGCGAAGCCCAGGCCCCGGTTGTGCAGGGCAATCCCCGTCCCCGGCACCAAAACCCCCGCGCCAAACCCTTGGTAGTTGGACTGGATGAGGGAGACCATCACCTCCCCGTCCGCCGCCGCCAGGTAGACGGTCCCCTCCGGCCTCAGGCCCGGAAGCACCTTGGGCAGGGCCCTCTCCCCTATGAGGCGCCTCCTCTCCGCCGCATAGGCCTTGGAGAGGAAGGCCTGAGGAGCGAGCTCCATGTACCGGGGGTCGGCCACGAAGCGGAAGGCGTCCGCCAAGGCCAAGCGCATGGCCTCCACCTGCAGGTGGTAGCTCCAAGGGTCCTCGGGCCTTAGCTCAAACCCCTCCAGGATGGCCAGGGCGAGGAGGGCCGCCACCCCTTGGCCGTTGGGGGGAAGCTCGTGCACCGTGAGGCCCTTATAGTCCAGGGAAAGGGGCTCCACCCACTCCGGGGCGTGGGCCTTGAGGTCCTCCCCCGTGAGGAGGCCCCCCGTGTCGGCGCTAAAGCGGGCCAGGGCCTCGGCCAAAGCCCCCCGGTAGAGGCTTTCCCCGTAGGTCTCGGCGATCTCCCTAAGGGTCTTGGCGTGGAGGGGGCTACGCCACACCTCCCCCGCGCGGGGCGCCCTGCCCCCAGGGAAAAAGACCTCCTGGAAGGCAGCGAACTCCGGGCCCTGGAGGGGAAGGTAGACCCCTTCTGCCCGCTTCCAGGCCCGCGCCGTTTCCGGCCCCACGGGGAAGCCCTCCTCGGCGTAGCGGATGGCGGGGGCCAGAACCTCGGGAAAGGGGAGCCTTCCCCAGCGCTCGTGCAGGGCCCGCCACCCCGAGACCGCCCCCGGGACCGTCACGGGAAGCCAGCCCCGCTCGGGCATCCGGCCTTGGGGAAGCCGCTCGGGGGTAAGGGCCAAGGGGCTTCTCCCCGAAGCGTTCAGGCCGTGGAGCTTCCCGTCCCAGACCTGGGCGAAGAGGTCACCCCCAATGCCGTTGGAGGTAGGCTCCACCACGGTGAGGCAAGCGGCCATGGCAAGGGCGGCGTCCACGGCGCTTCCCCCTTTCAGGAGCATCTCCATCCCCGCCAACGCCGCCAAGGGCTGGCTCGTGGCCACCGCCCCCCAGCGGCCCAAGACCACATGGCGGCGGGAAGGGTAGGGGTAGTGGGTGAGGTCCATATCCAGATTCTCCCATCACTCGGCCATTTCTACCCGATTCCTACCCGCATTTTTAGCCCGGTAAAGGGCTTGATCCGCTCTGCGAAAGAGGTTTTCCTCTTCCTCACCAAGCACATACTCCGCCACGCCAAAGCTGGCCGTTACACCCCAGTGTTGGGCCTCAAGCACCTGCCTTAGGCGCTCAGCCAAGCGCTTCGCATCCTCTAAATGCGTGGAGGGAAGTAAAAGAGCAAACTCTTCCCCACCCCAACGGGCCACCACATCCTCCCGGCGTACTTGGTCCACAAGCAGCCGGGCAACGCGGCGTAGAAGTTCATCGCCATGGTCGTGGCCTAGGGTATCGTTGATCTTTTTAAAGTGGTCTAGATCCATGAGGACCAAGCTAAACGGCGTTCCATACCGCTCTGCCCGTGAAATCTCCCGCGTGAGAGCCAGGGAGAAAGCCCGCCTATTGGGAAGACCGGTGAGGGTGCATGTAAAGGCCTGCTCTCTCCAAAATCGCGTCTGACCATACATCTCGCGAAAACGCGCCAGAAGGATGATAAGGGACGCCACCGTAAGTTGACCCAAAAGCGCAATGGCCACGTACGGTAAAATGCCGCTCCCTTCCCTCTGCGCTAGGCCTAAGGCCACCAGGCCATATAGCAAAAGGGTCCACCCTAGGGAATAGCGCCAAGCCGCCGATACGGTATGGGCGAAGGCCGCTAAAACGTAGAGAGCAGGAATCCAAGGACCAAGCAAGAGGAACTGCCAACCTTCAACCCCTCGGTATAACGAGCGAACTATTTCCAATAAAAAATAAAGCCCTGCCCCGTGTACCAAGTACCTAGGAGCCCGTCTGGGCCCCTGGGCATAGGCGTAAGCAAACACAGCGACCACTGCCAAATAGCCAAGAAGCTCCCACCCCTTAGGGGGAAGGGTGACGAACCGCACAACCAAACCGCTCAGAAGACCCACCCAACTTAGCGCATAGAGGAAACGAAACGTAGAATCCATCACCTTGGCCCCTAGTATACCAATCTTACAAGACACCCCCAACCAGAACGCGCATACAAGCCCCTTTGGGCTATACTGGATGTGGCCAAACCGTGTCCCCTATGAAACGCCCCCCGCTTTCCGAAGCCCAAGAAGATTACCTAAAGAACCTTCTCCTCTTGGAACTTGAAGGCAAAGGACCGGTTCCCACCCAGGCCTTGGCCAACCGGATGGGCGTACGTCCTCCTTCGGCAACGGAAATGCTAAAGAAACTCGCCCTTCTAGGGCTCGTCCATCACCAACCGTACCAAGGGGCAAACCTAACCCCTTTGGGGCGGAAGGTTGCCTTGGAGATTCTACGCCGCCACCGGCTCCTGGAAGCCTATCTGCACCAGGCCCTGGGTTTTGGCTGGGAAGAGGTACACCAGGAAGCCGAGCGCTTAGAACACGCCATAAGCGAATCGCTTGAGGATAAAATCGCCGAGCTTCTAGGGCATCCTCCCTTTGACCCCCATGGGGATCCCATTCCCACCAAGGACCTCGAGCTCCCAGAAGCACCCGCTCTGCCTCTCTGCGAAGCTCCCCTAGGAGAAGTGCGGGTGGTACGGGCTTTGGTCCAGGACCCAGGTACCTTAAACCTCTTAGCCCGATTGGGGTTAACCCCGGGCACACATTTCAAAGTTCTTGAGCAGGCAGAAAACGTGCGCATCCAAGTGGAAGGGGAAGTTCTCCTCCTTCCCCACGAGCTCGCCAAGGTTGTGGGGGTGGAGCCCCTTCCATAACCCGTGCTAAAAAGCCCGGTAGACCTGGGTGCGGAAAGCGTGCTGGAGCCTGGCCCCCAAGCGGGAGTGAAGGGCCCTCGAGGGCTCCAAAACGGAAAGCAGGTTAGGAGCCTGGCTCATGTAAAGAGCGCTTAGGGCCAAGGAGGGGTCTACGAAGAAGTAGGTGCCGCCAAACCCCGCCCAGTTGAACTCCCCAGGGGTTCCCGGGGAGAGCCCCGCCCCAAGGCGCACCGCCACCCCCAAGCCAAACCCGTACCCGGGGCCCGGGAGGTACTCGGGCCCCCGCTTGAGCCCCTCGGCGTAGAGGGGACCCAGGTGGTCCTCGGTCATGAGCCGGGCAAGGCGCGGGTGGAGGAGGCCTTTCCCCGTGCGCAACGCCTCCAGGAAGCGCAGGTAATCGGAAGCCGTGCTCACCCCGCCCATCCCCCCAGCGTACCTCGGGGGCGGGGCCTCCACGGGGATGAGGGCGATGCGCCTACCCGTCTCCGGGTCCTTGGGGAAGGGCTTGGCCAGGCGGGCGGGGTCCTTGGCCTGGAAGCCCGAGTCCTTCATGCCCAAAGGGGCAAAGACCCGCTCCTCCAGGAGGTCCGCCAGGCTCTTCCCCGTGGCCGCCTCGAGGAGGTGGCCCAGCACGTCCGTGGAAAGCCCGTACTCAAAGGCCTCGCCCGGCTGGAAACGGAGGGGTAGGGCCGCAAGCCGTTCCAAAAAGGCCTCCCGGCTCAGGTCAAAGCGGTCCACACCGGCCTCCAGGTAAAGCCGCTTCACGGGAGAAGCGAAGAAGACCCCGTAGGTGAAGCCAGCGGTGTGGCGCAAAAGCTCGTAAACGGTGACGGGAGCCCGAAGGGGCTCGTCCCGCACCCCTCCGTTCACCTCCCGCCCCACCCGCAACGCACCGAGCTCGGGCAGATACTTCTCCACAGGGTCCAGCAGGCTTAACGTGCCCTCCTCCACCAGGCTTAGGGCCAGGGCGGAAACCCAGGGCTTGGTCATGGAGTAGACCCGGAAAAGGGCGTCTTCCCCCATGGGTAGGCCCTTCTCTGGGTCCAGGAAGCCGTAGGTCCCCTGGAAGACCACCTCCCCCTCCCGGGCCACCAGGACGACCGCCCCGGGCAGGAAACCCTCCTCCGTCAATCGGCGGAAAAGCCCGTCCAGCCCGCTAAAGTCCATCCCCCACCACCCCCTTGGGCACGGCCCCTAAGCGGGCGCCGCCCCGATGGTCCTACCCCCGTCCACGAAAAGCACCTGGCCGGTGATGAAGCTAGACTCGTCGGAAACGAGGAAAAGCGCCGCATAGGCCACCTCCAACGGGCTTCCCGCCCGCCCTAAAGGCGTGGCCTGGATGGCCTTCTCCCGCACCTTCTCCGGCACCTTGGCCGTCATCCGCGTCTCAATAAACCCCGGCGCCAAGGCGTTCACCCGGATCCCGTACCGCCCAAGCTCCAAGGCCAGGGTCCGGGTAAGCCCCACCACCCCCGCCTTGGAAGCCGCATAGTTCGCCTGCCCCAGGTTCCCCAGGTACACCCGGCTCGCCGTGAGCACGATGCTCCCCGGGTTCCGCTCCCGCATGGCCTCGCTCGCCGCCCGCGCCACCAGGAAGCTCCCCGTGAGGTTCACCCTAAGGACCAGCTCCCAGTCCTCCAGGGGCATCTTCCAGTGGAAGTTGTCCCGGGTGATGCCGGCGTAGTGCACCACCCCGTCCAGCCGCCCGAACCGGGCCAAGGCCTCCCCGAAGCCCCGCTCCACGGAGGCGGGGTCGGCCACGTCCATCCTGAGGGGCATGGCCCCCGTGGCGGAGGCCGCCTCCTCCAAAGGGCCTTCCTCTATGTCCACCGCCACCAGCCTGGCGCCTTCCCGGGCAAAGAGCTCCAGGGTGGCCCGGCCGATCCCGTGGGCCGCCCCGGTGATGAGGACCACCTTGTCCTTGAGCCGCACGGCGCACCTCCTCACGACCGAACGGTCGGTAAGGCCACCCTACTCCTTTCCCGCCCCTTCCGTCAAGCACCAGGCGTAGTAGGGGGTTTCCACGAAGGGGGGTGGCCCTCCCAGGTACACCCTCAGGCCCGGCAGGAGGAGGGTATCCCCCTCCCACTCAAAGGCCAAGGGGTCCACGGAAAGGGGGTAGTGGAGCACCCCTTGCCGGGGCAGGGCGAGCCGAAGCCACTCCGGGGGGGAAAGCCGCCCCACCAGGAGGTAGCGGGCCCGCCTCGGGCCGCTTTCCGTGTAGAAAAGGGCCTCCCTTCCCAGGTCTAGGAGAAGGGCCCGGCCCCGCACGTAGAGCCTGGCCCTATCCGTCCAGGTAGACATGGGGCCTCCCCTCCAAGAGGGCCACCCGCACCCGGGGCCCGTAAAGCCCCCGGAGAAGGGGCTCCGTCAGCACGGCCCCGGGCGGCCCCTCCGAAAGCAGCCGGCCATCCCGCAAGACCGCCACCCGGTGGGCCAAAGCCGCCTGGTTGGGATCGTGCAGAACGGAAAGCACCCCTACCCCCCGTTCCGCAAGGCCCCTAAGGAGGGCCACCACCTCGGCCTGGTGCGCCAGGTCCAGGTAGGTGGTGGGCTCGTCCAGGAGGAGGTAGCGGGGCCTCGCCGCCAGGGCGCGGGCCAGGAGGACCCGTTGCCTCTCGCCCCCAGAGAGGGTGCCCAGAAACCGGCCCCTTAGGTGGGCCGCCCCCGCCACCTCCAGGGCCCAGGCCACCGCCTCCCGGTCCTCCCCCCCTTCCCTACCCCATAAGCCAAGGTAGGGAAGCCTTCCCAGGCGCACCACCTCCTCCACCACGAGCCCCTCCGGGTACGGCCCCCCTTGGGGCAGGTAGGCGAGGAGCCGGCCCCGGGCGTAGCTCCCGTAGGCCCTAAGGGGCTTTCCCTCCAGGTACACCCCTCCCCCCTTGGGCCTAAGAAGCCCCGCCATCACCCTAAGGAGGGTGCTCTTGCCGGAGCCATTGGGCCCCAGGAGGGCCACCCACTCCCCCGGGCGCACGAGGAGGTCCACCCCCCTTAGGGCAAAGGGCCCCACGATGCCCCTGGCTTCAAGCCCGGCCACGGCGCCTCCAAAGGAGGTAGAGGAAAAAAGGCCCCCCCAGAAGGGTGGTCACCACGCCCACAGGAAGCTCGGCGGGCCGCGTGAGGGTGCGGGCCAGGAGGTCGGCCAGCGCCAAAAGGGCGGCCCCGCCCAGGGCGCTGGCCGGGAGAAGCACCCGGTAGTCCTCCCCCAGAAGGCGCCGCAAGGCATGGGGGGTGACAAGGCCCACGAAGCCGATGATCCCCGCTTGGGCCACGCTGGCTGCGGTGAGGAGGCTGGCCGCGGCGAGGAGGAGGAGTTTCAGGGCGCTTAGGGGAAGCCCCAAGCTCTGCGCCACCTCCTCCCCGAGTTGCAGGGCGTTCAGCACCCGGCCCAGGAGGAGAAGGGGCGGCAGGGCGAGGAGAAGGAAGAGGGTTAGCGCCTTCACCGAGGGCCACCCCAAAAAGGCCAGGTTCCCCAGGGTATAGGCGAAGACCGCCCGCACCCGGTCGGCGTCCTGGAGCATGAGGTAGGTGGTGAGCCCCGTGAGGACGCTCCCCACCACCACCCCCGCCAAGACCAGCTCCCCGGTCCGCGCCACCCCGCCGGCCAGGACCAGGGTGAGGAGGGTGGCGAAGACGGCCCCCAGGAAGCCGAAAAGGGTAGCGGAGAGGGGAAGGCCCTGGAAGACGGCGTGCTGGGCGAAGGCGGGGGAAAGCCCCCCAAGGAGGACGGCCAAGAGGGTCACGCCAAAGGCCGCTCCCGAGGCCGCCCCCATCAGGTAAGGGTCGGCCAAGGGGTTGCGGAATAGCCCCTGGAAGGCGGCCCCCGCCACCCCCAAGGCCGCCCCCACCAGCATCCCCCCGAGGACCCGGGGGAGGCGGAGCTCGGTGACGATGGGGTTAGCCTCGAGGCCCAAAAGGGCGCGCACCACCTCCCCTGGGGGCACCACCACCGCCCCCAGGGCGAGCCCTAGCACCAAGGCCAAGGCCAAGAGGCCGAGGAGCCAGGCGAAGACCAGGCTCCGCCGGAGGGCCAGGGGCAGGGAAAGGGTCATGGCCTAACGCCCGTGGAAGCAGTCCACGAGGAGCCGCAGGCCCTGGGCCACGCGGGGGCCGGGGCGGGAAAGGAGGTTATCCTCGCCGCCGGTAAAGACGCAAATCCTTCCCGCCTGCACCGCCCTCACCCGGCTCCAGCCGGGCCGGCTTTGGATAGTTTCTCGGGCACCCGGGTAGGTGGCCACGATGACCTCGGGGTTTTTCTCCACCACGAACTCGGGAGCGATCTTGGGGAAAAGCCCGAGCTCCTTGGGGACGATGTTCACCCCCCGGGCCTTCTGGATGAGGACCCCGATGAAGCTTTCCGGGCCCACGGTGTAGGGGGTAGGGTCAATCTCGTAATAGACCCGAGGCCGGGCCTTGGCCTTGGCCGCCCGGGCCTCCTCCCCGTAGACCTCCCGCTGGATCTGGGCCACCAACCTCTCCCCCTGGGCGGGAAGCCCTAGGAGCTGGGCCAGGGTGCGCACGGTCTTGAAGATGTCCTCGTAGGTTTCCGTGCGCACCACGAACACGGTAAGCCCCGCCCGTTCCAGGGTTTCGTAAAGCCTACCGTAGCGGGAAGCCAGGACCAGGTCCGGCTTCAGGGAGACGATGAGCTCGGGGTTCGGGTTGTAAAGCCCCCCCGCCTTGGGCAGCCGCTTCACGCCCTCCGGCCAGTCGGAGTAGTCGTCCGTGGCCACCAGGCGGTCGCAGGCCCCGAGGGCGCACACCGTCTCCGTCACCGAGGGCAGCATGGAAACGATGCGCTTGGGCGCGGCTTTGAGCGTGACCTGGCGCCCCAGGTCGTCCGTGAGGGTGAGGGGAAAGGCGAAGGCTAAGGCCAACAGAACCGACAAAAACGCCGCAAGCTTCTTCATGCCTACCTCCCTTAAGGCCGCTAGGGCCAGGGGCACCGGGCCCGGGGGAGGTAGGGCAACGCCCCTGCCTGAAGCGGCAGGGGCGGGAAAAGCCAAGCAAGCCCCCAACGCTCCCCCATCCGCGTGAGGTGCCCGCCTTGGGGCAAGGCGGGCGGCCCTGGCAGGTATTCGGGCTTCCGGCCTGCGAAGCGAACCGCGTAGCTTGGCCGGTTACCGTTGCGGGACAGCGCCGGACTTGCACCGGACTTCCCCACTTTAAGCCTGGACTACGCGCCCAGGCACCAGGGCAACGGACCTGGCTTTGAGGCCCTAGCGGGCCTTGCCCTTAGGCTAAGGCGCTTGGGCCGGATTGACAAGGGCTTGACAGAGGACGGGGAGGATGGTTTACTTAGTCCCGAGAACGAACTAAAGGAGGCAAGGGTGCGTAAGGGGGATGCGCAGGAAATCCGCAGGCTCAACCGCCGGGCCATCCTGGCCCACCTGAGGCGGGGCCCCCTTACCCGGGCTGACCTCTCCCGGCTCACGGGCCTGGCCAAAAGCGCCGTGAGCCGGCTTGTGGACGAACTCCTTAAGGAAGGGCTCTTGGAAGAGGGGACGCTCACCTCACCTCCCTTGGGCCGTCCGGGCACCCTCCTGCACCTCCGTCCAGGGGCCCGCTTCGCCCTAGGCGCCGAAATTGGGGTGGAGGGGACGGTACTCCTCGCCTTGGACTGGCGGGGAGAGGTCCTTTGGGCCAGGGAGTGGGCCCACCCCAAGGAGGCGGGGCCGGAAGAGCGCTTTGCCCGGCTCCTCCAGGAAGCCCTGCCCCAGGCCCATGGGGCCTTGGGCCTCGGCTTCACCCTGCCCGGGGTGGTGGTGGGGAACAAGCTCCTCTACGCCCCTAACCTGGGCTGGCGGGATCTGGACCTGAACCCCTACCTGGCCTCCTTCCCCCTACCCGCCCTGGCGGAGAACGACGCCAAAGCCTCGGCCCTCTCCGAGGTCTTCTTCCACGGGGAAGAGAACCTGGCCTACCTGGTGCTAAGCACCGGCCTCGGCGTGGGGGTGGTTTCGGAAGGCCGCCTCCTGAGGGGCACAAACGGGGCTGCGGGGGAGGTGGGCCACTGGCTCGGCCCCGAGGAACGCCCTTGCGCCTGCGGGCGCAAGGGGTGTTTGGAAACCGAGCTCGGCCTCGGAGCCCTCTTGCGCCACCACCGGGCCCTTGGGGGCGAGGCGGAGGGCCTCGAGGCCCTCTTGGCCAAGGCCCAAGCGGGAAACCCCTCGGCCCAAGCCGCCTTAGCCCACCTGGGCGAACACCTAGGGAAGTTCTTGGCCAACCTGGCCGTGGCCTACGACCCCGCTCGGGTGGTGGTGGGGGGGAAGGCGGCGGAGCTATTCCCTTTCCTGGAAGCCCCCTTGCGCCGCGCCCTGGCGGAGCGCGCTTTTTTGGAAACCCACCGCGCCCTACCGGTCCAGCCCTCCTCCTACGGGCACCTGGCGGCGGCGGTGGGTGGGGCGAGCCTCTTCTTGGCGCGCTTCTTTGAGCTAGGCGGCCTGTGGGCGGAAAGCCCACGTCGCAATGGAGGTAGGTATGAGGAAGTGGCTTTGGGTACTCGGCATGGCCTTGGGGCTTAGCGCCCTGGCCCAGACGGGCAAGCTGGAGATCTTCTCCTGGTGGGCGGGGGACGAGGGGCCGGCCCTCGAGGCCCTCATCCGGCTCTACAAGCAGAAGTACCCGGGCGTGGAGGTCATCAACGCCACGGTCACCGGGGGGGCCGGGGTCAACGCCAAAGCGGTCCTGAAGACCCGGATGCTTGGGGGCGACCCCCCGGACACCTTCCAGGTCCACGCCGGCATGGAGCTCATCGGCACCTGGGTGGTGGCCAACCGCATGGAAGACCTGACCTCCCTCTTCCGCCAGGAGGGCTGGCTCCAGGCTTTCCCCAAGGGCCTCATTGACCTCATCTCCTACAAGGGGGGCATCTGGAGCGTGCCGGTGAACATCCACCGCTCCAACGTCATGTGGTACATCCCGGCGAAGCTCAGGGAGTGGGGGGTGAACCCGCCTAGGACCTGGGCCGAGTTCCTCGCCACCTGCGAAACCCTTAAGCGCAAAGGCCTCCAGGCCCCCTTGGCCCTGGGCGAGAACTGGACGCAGCAGCACCTGTGGGAGAGCGTGGCCCTGGCCATGCTGGGGGCGGAGGGCTGGAACAACCTCTGGAACGGCAAGCTGAAGTTCACAGACCCCAAGGCGGTGGCGGTCTGGGAAACCTTCGGCAAGGTGCTGGACTGCGCCAACAGGGACGCTGCCGGGCTTTCCTGGCAGCAGGCGGTGGACCGGGTGGTCCAGGGCCAGGCCGCCTTCAACATCATGGGCGACTGGGCCGCGGGCTACATGGCCACTACCCTGAAGCTTCGCCCCGGCACGGACTTCGCCTGGGCACCCTCCCCGGGCACCCAAGGGATCTTCATGATGCTTTCCGACTCCTTCGGCCTGCCCAAGGGGGCCAAGAACCGCCAAAACGCCCTCAACTGGCTTAGGCTGGTGGGCTCCAAGGAGGGGCAGGACACCTTCAACCCCCTCAAGGGCTCCATCGCCGCCCGCCTGGACTCCGACCCCGCCAAGTACAACGCCTACGGCCAGGCGGCCATGCGGGACTGGAAGTCCAACCGCATCGTGGGCTCCCTGGTCCACGGGGCCGTGGCGCCGGAGAGCTTCATGAGCCAGTTCGGCACGGTGATGGAGATCTTCCTCCAGACCAAGAGCCCGCAGGCAGCGGCCAACGCCGCCCAGGCCATCGCCGACCAGGTGGGCCTGGGCCGCTAAAGGCCCTTTCCCCCGTGGGGGTTTAAGCCCCCACGGGGTTTTCCCCGAGGAAACATGCGCGACCGCATCACAGCCTTCTTGGTCCTCCTCCCCTCCCTGGTGGCGGTGGGCATCTTCGTCTACGGCTTCATCGGGCAGAACCTTTACGTTTCCCTCACCGACTGGGGCAAGAACCCCGCCCAAGCCTTGGCCCAAAGGCCCGAGCTCCACTTTGTGGGCCTCGCCAACTACCGCGAGCTCTTCACGGGGTTCGTGGACGTGCGCTTCCGCCAAAGCGCGGTGAACCTGATCTTCTTCACCTTCTTCTTCATGGCGGGAAGCCTGGGCCTCGGCCTTCTCCTAGCGGTGGCTTTGGACCAAAGCCCCAAGGGGGAAGGCTTTTTCCGTACCGTCTTCCTCTTCCCCATGGCCCTCTCCTTCGTGGTCACGGGGACCATCTGGCGCTGGCTTCTCCAACCCCAAGGCGGGGTGAACGTCCTGCCCACCCTCTTTGGCCTACCCCCCTTGTCCTTTCCCTGGCTGACCACCCGGGAGCAGGTCCTGGTCTTTGACTGGAACCAGCTCCCCTTTTACACCGCCCTCGTGGTGGGGCTCGTCTTCCTTTACGTGGCCTACCGGGCCCACCGGGAAGGGGAAAGGAAGCGGCGCCTTTTTGCCCTCCTTTCGGGCGGGGTGCTCCTCCTTTGGGCCTTCGCCTTTGGACCAAGGGTGCACCTCCTCCCCTACCCCGAGCCCCACGGCTTCAGCCTGGCCCTGGTGGGGGTGATCCTGGCGGCGGTGTGGCAGATGTCGGGGTACACCATGGCCCTTTACCTGGCAGGGCTTCGGGGCATCCCCGTGGAGGTCCTGGAAGCCGCCAAGGTGGACGGGGCTAGCCCCTGGCAGACCTACCGGTACGTCATCCTCCCCCTCCTCGCTCCCATCACCCTTTCGGCCATGATCGTCCTGGGCCACATCGCCCTGAAGATCTTTGACCTCATCTTCGCCATGGCCGGCCTGGACTACGCGCCCACGGACGTGCCCGCCATTTACATGTACCTTTTGGCCTTCCGGGGCAACCAGTTCGCCAAAGGGGCGGCCATCGGCATCCTGCTCCTCCTCCTCGTGGCCCTCGTGGTCATCCCTTACCTGGCGAGCCAGCTTAGGAAGGAGGTGCGGCGCTGATGGGCCGGGCCCTCCTCTACGCCTTCCTCCTCCTCATGACGGCGTTTTTCCTCCTGCCCGTCTACCTGGTGATCCTCACGGCGCTCAAGGAACCCGCCAAGATCACCCTGGACACCGTCTGGTACTGGCCTGACCCCATTTACTGGGAAAGCTTCCGGATCGCTTGGGAGGCCTTCCGGCCCAAGTTCCAAAACTCCCTGGTCCTGGCCATCTCCGCCACCCTGCTTTCCGCCATGGTGGGGGCCTTAAACGGCTACGTCCTGGCCAAGTGGCCCTTCCCCGGCGCCAACCTCCTCTTCGCCCTCATGCTTTTCGGCATGTTCATCCCCTACCAGAGCGTCCTCATCCCCCTTTTCCAGTTCGTGAAGGCCATCGGGCTCTACGGCACCCTTCTCGGCCTCATCCTGGTGCACGTGGTCTACGGCATCCCCATCGTTACCCTGATCTTCAAGAACTACTACAGCGAAATCCCCGACGAGCTGGTGGAGGCCGCCCGCATTGACGGGGCGGGCTTCTTCGGCGTGTTCCGCCACGTGATCCTGCCCCTATCCGCCCCCGCGTTCGTGGTGGTGGCCATCTGGCAGTTTACTCAGATCTGGAACGAGTTCCTTTTCGCCGTGACCTTGACCCGGCCCGAAAGCCAGCCCATCACCGTGGCCCTGGCCCAGCTCGCCGGAGGCGAGGCGGTGAAGTGGAACCTGCCCATGGCCGGCGCTATCCTGGCCGCCCTGCCCACCCTTTTGGTCTACATCTTCCTGGGCCGCTACTTCCTGCGGGGGCTCCTGGCCGGGTCGGTAAAGGGCTAGGCGGGCTTGAGCTTTTCCAAGAGCCTGGCGGCAGCCTCCTGGGCTTCCTCGAGGAAGGCCCGGGGGTCTTCGCCTTTGGCAAGGGCCAGGGCCTCCAAGTAAGCCTCCAGGTACTCCTCGGCGATGAGGGCCATGACGGTGAAGGCCAGGCGCCGCCAGGCGTCCTCCAGCGCCCTCGCCTCCTCCGGGGGAAGGGCCGCCCGGGCCCTTCGGGCCACCTCCTCGGTGAGCCAGTTCCACATGGCGGCCATCATGGCATTGGTCACCCCCCGGCGCACGTGGACAAGGCCCACCAAGGCCTGCCAGGCGAAGTACTGGCCATTAAAGGGACCCCTTAGGGTGCGCAGGTACCAGTCCCTTAGGGTCTTCTCCCGGGCGGGCCTCTCCCCTTCGCGGAAGATCCTCCGGGTGGCGGAATGGCCAAAAAGCGTATCGTAAAACCCCTGAACCACCTCCTCGGTAAAGCCCTCCATCAAAGGGGCATACCGGGAGAGGACCTTTCCGTCCTCCAAGGGGCGGAAACGGGCTTGGGAAGGGAGCTGGCTCCAGATCTCCTGGGCGATTTGGTAGAAGCGGGCGAGGTTCTTCTCCGTCACGAACCCCAAACTACCAAAATGGGCTAAACTTCGTCCATGCAAGCCTGGGTACAAGAGAAGCTAGGGGCCCCTTTGGTCCTCAAGGAGGTGGAAGAACCCAAGCCCGGGCCCGGGGAAGTCCTCCTCGAGGTGGAGGCGGTGGGCCTGAACTTCGCCGACCACCTCTTGCGGCTTGGGGCCTACCTCACCCGGCTCCACCCGCCCTTCATCCCGGGGATGGAGGTGGTGGGGCGGGCGGGGAATGGGCGCTACGCTGCCTTGGTGGGCCAGGGCGGCCTGGCGGAGCGGGTGGCGGTGCCGGAAGCGGCCCTCTTGCCCGTGCCCGAGGGGCTTTCCCCGGAAGAGGCGGCGGCCTACCCCGTTTCCTTCCTCACCGCCTACCTGGCCCTAAGGCGGGCGGGGGCGAAGCCCGGGGAAAGGGTGCTGGTGCAGGCGGCAGCGGGGGCCTTGGGCACGGCGGCGGTGCAGGTGGCGAGGGCCTTAGGCCTAAGGGTGGTGGCGGCGGCCTCGAGGCGGGAAAAGCTCGCCCTACCCCTTTCCTTGGGGGCGGAGGTGGCGGCCACCTACGAGGAACTGCCGGAAAGGGTGAGGGCCTTGGGCGGGGTGGACCTGGTCTTGGAGGTGCGGGGCAAGGCCATAGAGGAAAGCCTCGCCCTCCTCAAGCCCCAAGGCCGCCTCGTCTACATCGGGGCGGCGGAGGGGGAGGTGGCGCCCATCCCCCCCTTGCGGCTCATGCGCAGAAACCTCACCGTTCTAGGCTTTTGGCTTGCGCCCCTCCTCGGGGAAAGGCCCCTCGTGGAGGAGGCCTTGGGCTTCCTCCTCCCCCGGCTTGGGAAGGAGCTCAAGCCCATGGTGGGCCAGGTCTTCCCCTTTGCGGAAGCGGAGGCCGCCTTCCGGGCCCTCCTGGACCGCAGCCACACGGGAAAGGTGGTGGTCCGGCTATAGGCCCAAGTAGGCCCGCACCGCCGCCAGGTCAAAGAGGGCGTGGCCCACGCTCTTGAAGAGGACAAAGCGCCCTTCCGCGCGCCTGCCCCGAAGGGCCTCCCGCAAGGGGATTACGGGGCGGTCTAGCCCCTGAAGCTCCCCGGCCTCCACGAGGGCGTCCTCCGTGTCGCAGTAGAGGGCTGCCTGGGCCACCAGGGCCTCTGGCACCTCCCGCATCCCCGGGCGGAAACTCCCCACCGCCGCCAGGAAGACCCCCTCGGGCACCTGGGAGGGCAGGACAGGGGTGGGGCTTGGGGTGGCGGTGACGATAAAGGCCACGTCCTCGGGAACCTCCTCCTCCCGCCACTCGGAGGCCTCTAGCCCAAGGGCCCTCGCCCGCTCCAAGAAGGCTAAGACCCTTTCCCGGCCCCTCCCCCGCACCAGGACCCGGGTCAGGGGAAAGCCCTCGGCGAAGGCCTCGAGGTGGGCCTCCCCTTGGGCCCCCGGCCCCACCACCAGGAGGGCCCCCTCCCGCCTAGGGGCAAGGAGGGTAGCAGCCAGGAGGGAAAGGGCGGCGGTGCGCCTCTTGGTGAGCTCCTCCCCCGGCAGGTGGAAGACCTCCCCCGTGCCCAGGCGCTTGGCCCACACCTCCGCCTGGACCATGGGGGTCTTCCCCGGCGCCACGGTCACCAGCTTGCACACCGCCACCTCTTCGTCCGCAGCCGGCATGGCCAGAAACTGCCCCCAGGGGAGGGACAACACCTGCCGCCTAGGGGCCACGGCCCCATCCAGCAGGACCTTGCGGATGGCCTCCGCCAGTTCCCTATAGCTCGGCATACCCCTAGAATGCCCCACATGCAGGCCCTCCTCAACACCGTGGTCCCCGTGGCCCTGGTGGTCCTTTCCGGCTACCTTCTAGGCCGACGCGTGCCCATGGACCTCACCACCCTAAGCCGCCTCACCCTCTACCTTCTGGTGCCCGCCCTCATCTTTGACGCCATGTACCGGGCCGAGTACACCCGGGAAGGGCTTTGGGGGCTCCTCTTGGGGTTTACCCTCACCTATGCCCTCCTCTTCCTCCTCATCCAAGGAGCGGGAAGGCTTCTTGGGCTCTCTCCGGAAGGGCTTAAGGGCCTCGTGGTCTGTAGCCTTTTCCCCAACTCCGGCAACATGGGCCTTTCCCTCACCTACTTCGCCCTGGGGGAGGAGGGCCTCCGGCGGGCCGTGGTCTACTTCATCCTCTCCAGCGTGGTCATGTTCGGCCTGGGACCGGCCTTTATCCGGGGCGGAGGGCTTCGGGAGGGGCTCCTTTTCACCCTAAGGCTTCCCCTCTTCTACGCCCTTCTCCTTGGCCTATTCCTCAAGGCCTTAGGGATCTCCCTCCCCTTCCGCCTGGACGAAGGGGTGCGGCTCATGGGCCAGGCGGCCATCCCCGTCCTCCTCCTCACCCTGGGGATGCAGATGGGCCAGACCCGTTTCCAGGTGGGCCCCTTTGAGGCCACGGCCAGCGCCCTCCGCCTCCTCCTCGCCCCCCTCCTCGCCTACGGGGTGGGGCTTGCCTTGGGGCTTCCCCGACTGGAACACCAGGTCCTCGTCCTCCAGTCCGCCACCCCTGTGGCGGTGAACGCCTTCCTCATGACGCGGGAGTTTGGCGGGGACGCCATAAGGGTGGCGCGGAGCGTGGTGGTTTCCACCTTTTTGGCCTTCCTCACCATCCCCATGGTCCTATGGTTCATCGGGGTCCGGTAGGCCCGGCGTACCTAGGTCCAGCTGGAATATGGCCTCCCCTTCCAAAAGCCCCACCAGGCGGTGGTACCCCTCTCCCAAGGGGAAGAGGGCCTGGTATTCCCCAGGTCCTTCCAGGAAAAGCGCCTTCTCCAGGAGAAGGGTTTCTTCCCGGTACCAACGGAGGTGAAGGTAGCCGGGACGGGGTAGCCTTTCTACCCTCAGGGCAAGCCTCGCCTCCCTTTCCACCGGGACCAGCCGCGCCACCACGAAGGGCCTTTCGGGAGGGAGGGGCTTTCCGGGGTCCAGGGGCAAAAAGGTATAGCGGCAAGCGGAAAGGAGAAGGAGGAAAAGGAAAAAGGCCCTCACCTTCCCTCCCCGCTGGTGCAGAGGGCCAGGAGGGCGAGGGCGGCGGTCTCCGCCCGAAGGATCCTCCGCCCCAAGGTGACGGGGATAAAGCCCTTATCCTCCAAAAGCGCCACCTCCTCCTCGGCGAAACCCCCTTCGGGCCCCACGGCGAGGGCCAGGGGTTTTTCGGGGTCCAAAACCTCCCGCACCCGGCGGCTTGCCCCCACGTGGGCCACGAGGCCTTGGGGCACCTCAGGCACCGCCTTTAGGGGGATGGGGGGAAGGACCTCGGGAACCCTTAGCCTCCCCGACTGCTTCGCCGCCTCCACGGCAATGGTCTGGAGGCGCTTAAGCTTCCCCTCCCCCATCTCCTTGGGGACGCTGTGCCGGGTGATAAGGGGCTGGATGCGGGTAGCCCCGAGCTCCGTGGCCCCCCGCACCACCTCGCCCAGCTTGTCCCCTTTGAGGAGGGCCACGTAGAGGACCACCTCCACCCCCACCTCCCGCTCGGGGCGGCGCTCCTCCAGGATGCGGTAGCGCACCGGGGGGCCCAGGTCCACCACCTCCGCCAGGGCCTCCCGCTCGGCGTCAAAGACGGTGAACCGGTCCCCCACCCGAACCCTAAGCACCTCCAGGAGGTGGTGGCTTTCCCGATGGGAGAGCACCCCGGTAAGGCCTGGGCTATAGGCGCGGTGGGGGCGCATGGATTACCTCCGGTAGGCGAGGAGGACCCACTCCCCCTCCCCCGCCTCCTCCAAGGGGGTAAAGCCCGCGCCCCAAAGGGCCTCCCGGACCATGGGGGCCTTCTCCTGGAGGATGCCGGTGGCAAGAAGCCTCCCCCCAGGGGCCAGGGCCTCCCGGTAGCGGGGGGCGAAGGCCTGGTGGAGCTCGGCAAAGAGGTTGGCCACCACGAGGTCAAAGGGGCCATAGGGAAGGGCGTCCGTGAGGCTTCCCTCTAGGAAGCGCACCGCCACCCCGTTCTGCCGGGCGTTGGCCTCCGCTTGGGGGAGGACGGAAGGGTCTATGTCCACCCCCAGGGCCTCTCCCCCCAGCTTGGCGGCGGCGATGGCCAGGATGCCGCTTCCCGTACCCAGGTCCAGCACCTTCTCCCCGGGGCGGAGGTGGCGGGCCAGGGCCATGAGGGCCAGGCGGGTGGTCTCGTGGTGCCCGGTGCCGAAGGCCATGCCGGGCTCAATGACCAAGGGAATTTCCGGCCCCTCCCAAAGGTGCCAAGGGGCCAGGACCACGAAGGGTGGGGCCAAGGCGGGCTTGAGGTCGCGCCGCCAAGCGGAAAGCCAGTCCTCGTCGGGCACCTCCTCCCAGACCCCCCCGTAGGGCAGGTCCAGGGGGGCGGGGAAGTAGGCGAGGACCTCCCCTTCCCGTTCCTCCAGGCCCCTCGCCCCCCGGTCAAAGAGTTCGGGGAGGATGGGATCCAGCTCCCAGGCCGTGCCCTTTAGCCGGTAGATCCACACGCCGCTATTCTACGCGGTAGCGGCAGCAGCTTCCCCCCTCGGCCAGGCGCTCCTCCCGATGGAGGGGCAGGCCCAAAAGCTCCTGGTAAGCGAGAAGCTCGCTTTGGCAAAGGGCCTCGTGCTCGCGGGAGAGGGCGAGCTTGGGACATCGGTGCTGGCAGAGGTAGAGCCTTCCCCCCTCCTCCACCACCTCCGCCTCGTAGCCCTGGGTCCGGAGGAAGGCGGCGAGGCGCTCCAGCTTTTCCTTGAGGGGAAGCCCCTGGAGGTTGAGGGGTGCCAAGAGCTTCCGGTTCCTTTCCAAAAGGAGCCGCACCACCCCCTCCTTCCCCAAAGCCCCCTCGAGGCCCCTGAGCACATCCCCGCACAGGGCGGCGTAGGGCGCCCCCACGTCCTGGGCCTGGTAAAGCCGGTAGGGACGGCCCCGGCCAGGACAGCGGCGCACCTCCGAGCGCACCAGACCCCGGGCCTCCAGGTCTTCCAGGTGCTTCTGGGCCGCCACCCGGCTGATGCCTAGGGCTTCCGCCACCTCCTTGGCGGTGCGGGGCTTGACCCTTAAGAGGTCCAAAACCCGCTCCTTGGTGCCTTCCAGGAGAAGGGCCATGTCAGGCCATGGGCAAAGCGATGAAGGTCTGGACGCTCAAGGCGGCGGCGAGCTCCTGGGCCGCCTTGCGGAAGGCCTGGGCCTCGAGGCCCTCCGGGTCCTTGACCACCACGGGCATCCCCTGGTCCCCGCTTTCCCGCAAGGAAAGGGTGAGGGGGATCTCCCCCAGGAAGCGGGCCTTGAGCTTCTCGGCAAGCCGCCTGCCGCCCCCCTCCCCGAAGATGGGGGTGGGCTTGCCGCAGTGGGGGCAGAGGAAGGCGCTCATGTTCTCCACCACGCCCAGGATGGGCACCTGCACCTTTTTAAACATGTCCGCCGCCCGCTCGGCGTCAATGAGGGCCACCTCCTGGGGGGTGGTGACGATCACCCCCCCCGAAACCTTGGTGAGCTGGGCCAGGCTTAGCTGCACGTCCCCGGTGCCCGGGGGCAGGTCCACCACCAGGTAGTCCAGCTCCCCCCAGTTCACCTCCTCCAAAAACTGCTTCAGGGTACCGTGGAGGATGGGCCCGCGCCAAACCATGGCCTGGCCCGGGGGGACGAGGTTGGCCATGGAGAGGACCCTGATGCCATAGGCCTCCAAGGGGAGGATTTTCCGGTTTTGGTCCACTTTGAGCCTCTGCCCCTCCAGGCCGAACATCTTGGCCTGGCTTGGCCCGTAGAGGTCGGCGTCCAAAAGCCCCACCTTGGCCCCCTCCCGGCTCAGGGCCAGGGCCAGGTTGGCAGCCACGGTGCTCTTCCCCACCCCGCCCTTGCCCGAGGCCACCGCCACCACGTGCTTCACCCCGGGGATGGGGTACTGCTCCGGGGCCTTCACCCCGCCGCCGAACCGGACCCGCACCTCCTCCAGGCCCAAAGGGGCCAGGGCCTTGCGGATGTCCGCCTCAATCTGCCCCTTCAGGGGGCAGGCGGGGGTGGTGAGGTGGATAAGGAGGTCCACCCGAGTCCCCTCCAGCCGCACCTCCCCCACCATGCCCAAGGACACCAGGTCCTTCCCGAGCTCGGGGTCCATCACCGTGCGCAGGGCCTCGAGGACCCGCTCTTCCGATAGCGCCATACCGGGCCTAGAGTATACCCGGCGATAGCTTTGGGCAAGGGGTGAAGGCACAATGAGAGCGTATACTCCTCCCTATGTACCCCGCCTGGCAGAAGCGCCGCTTCTATGAGCTCCACCTGGCCTGGCTCATCCAAGGGCCCAAGGGCTACGAGCTTCTCTTCAAGGTAAACCCCTACAGCCTCTACCCCACGCGGGAAGAGGCCCTGGAAGCGGCCAAGGAACTCCTCAAGGGGCGCCTGGACCAGGACCCGAAAGTGGGCCCCCACAAGGCCCCCATCCTCCTCTCGGAGGAGGACCGCGCCCGGTTCCACCTCCTTCTGGAAAGCGGCAAGGCCCTTTTGCCCCTGGACCGCTACGCCCTCTTGGGCGAGGTGGCGGAGGTGGAGGAACGCCTCCTCCACCGGGCCCCCTTCCGCGACCCGAGCAACGTGCTCTTTAGCCTCGAGGGGCTTCCCGTGCGCCTCCTCCACACCCCCCTAAACGACCCGGAGGCGGAAAGCCAGGAACTCGCCACGGGGACCCTGGAACTCCTCCCCGGGGGGATCCGGGTGGGGGCGTTCGCCCTTGCCATCCCCGAGGAAACCCTCGTGGAAGGCCTCGCCTTTGAGGAGGCTTTTTTCCACCTGGAAAACGGTCGCTACTACCTTTACGCCCTCCCCTAACCCCATCGGGTGGCCTGTTCCGAGCCCTCCCGGGTAAAGTGATGGGTAGCATGGACCTACCCAAGGCCTACGATCCCAAAGCGGTGGAACCCAAGTGGGCGGAGAAGTGGGCGAAGAACCCCTTCGTGGCCAACCCCAAAAGCGGCAAGCCCCCCTTCGTCATCTTCATGCCGCCCCCCAACGTCACGGGCTCCTTGCACATGGGCCACGCCCTGGACAACTCCCTCCAGGACGCCCTCATCCGCTACAAGCGCATGCGGGGCTACGAGGCGGTCTGGCTCCCCGGCACCGACCACGCCGGCATCGCCACCCAGGTGGTGGTGGAGCGCCTCCTCCTCAAGGAGGGCAAGACCCGGCACGACCTGGGGCGGGAAGCCTTCCTGGCCCGGGTCTGGCAGTGGAAGGAGGAATCGGGGGGGACCATCCTGCGCCAGCTCAAGCGCCTCGGGGCCAGCGCCGACTGGAGCCGGGAAGCCTTCACCATGGACGAAAAGCGCTCCAAGGCGGTGCGCTACGCCTTCTCCCGCTACTACCACGAGGGCCTGGCCTACCGCGCCCCCAGGCTCGTGAACTGGTGCCCCCGGTGCGAAACCACCCTTTCGGACCTGGAGGTGGAAACCGAACCCACCCCGGGCAAGCTCTACACCCTGCGCTATGAGGTGGAGGGGGGTGGCTTTATAGAAATCGCCACGGTGCGCCCGGAAACGGTTTTCGCCGACCAGGCCATCGCCGTCCACCCCGAGGACGAGCGCTACCAAGGCCTGATTGGCCGGAAAGCCCGCATCCCCCTCACGGACCTCTGGATCCCCATCGTGGCCGACAGCGCCGTGGAGAGGGAGTTCGGTACCGGGGCCCTCAAGGTGACCCCCGCCCACGACCCCCTGGACTACGAGATCGGCGAGCGCCACGGCCTGGAGGCGGTGTCCGTCATCAACCTGGAGGGGAGGATGGAGGGGGAAAGGGTGCCCCCACCCCTAAGGGGCCTAGACCGCTTTGAGGCCCGCAAGAAGGCGGTGGAGCTCTTCCGGGAAGCGGGGCACCTGGTCAAGGAGGAGGACTACAGCATAAGCCTCGCCACCTGCTCCCGCTGCGGCACCCCCATTGAGTACGCCATCTTCCCCCAGTGGTGGCTTTCCATGAAGCCCCTGGCGGAAAAGGTCATCCAGGGCCTGGAGCGGGGGGATATCGCCTTCGTGCCCGAGCGCTGGAAAAAGGTGAACCTGGACTGGCTTCGGAACGTAAGGGACTGGAACATCTCCCGCCAGCTTTGGTGGGGGCACCAGATCCCTGCCTGGTACTGCGAGGACTGCGGGGCCATCCACGTCCCCCGCCCCGAGCGCTACCTGGAAGACCCCAGGACGTGCGAGGCCTGCGGGAGCCCCAAGCTGAAGCGGGACGAGGACGTGTTTGATACCTGGTTCTCCTCCGCCCTTTGGCCTCTTTCCACCCTGGGCTGGCCCGAGGAGACGGAGGACCTCAAGGCCTTCTATCCCGGGGACGTCCTGGTCACGGGGTACGATATCCTCTTCCTCTGGGTTTCCCGCATGGAGGTTTCCGGCTACCACTTCATGGGGGAAAGGCCCTTTAAGACGGTCCTCCTCCACGGCCTGGTCCTGGACGAGAAGGGGCAGAAGATGTCCAAGTCCAAGGGGAACGTGATTGACCCCTTGGAGATGGTGGAGCGCTACGGGGCAGATGCCCTGCGCTTCGCCCTCACCTACCTGGCCACAGGGGGGCAGGACATCCGCCTGGACCTCCGCTGGCTGGAGATGGCCCGCAACTTCGCCAACAAGCTCTACAATGCCGCCCGCTTCGTCCTCCTCTCCCGGGAAGGCTTCGCGCCTCAGGAGGACACCCCCACCCTGGCGGACCGCTGGATGCGAAGCCGCCTGGACCGGGGTGTGCGGGAAATCACCGCCCTCTACGAGGCCCTGGACCTGGCCCAGGCGGCGCGGGAAATCTACGAGCTCGTCTGGAGCGAGTTCTGCGACTGGTACCTGGAGGCCAGCAAACCCGCCCTCAAGCGGGGGAACACCCACACCCTAAGGACCCTGGAAGAGGCCCTCGCCACCCTCCTCAAGCTTCTCCACCCCATGATGCCCTTCCTGACCAGCGAGCTCTACCTGGCCCTCACGGGCCAAGAGGAGCTCGCCCTCGAGGCCTGGCCCGAGGCCAAAGGGGAGGAAGACCCGGAGGCCGAGGCCGCCTTTGACGCCCTAAGGCAGGCGGTGACGGCGGTGCGGGCCCTGAGGGCCGAGGCGGGGCTTTCCCTGGGGCAGGAGGTGGGGGTCTACCTGGAAGGGGAAACGGCCCCCGTGCGGGAGAACCTGGAGGTCTTCCGTTTCCTGGCCCGGGCGGAACTCCTAGAGGCCAAGCCGGAACGGGCCTTGGTCAAGGCCCTGCCCAAGGTCACGGTCCGGATGCCCCTCGAGGGCCTTCTGGACGTGGAGGAGTGGAAGCGCCGGCAGGAAAAGCGGCTTAAGGAACTGCTGGAGCTCGCCGAGAAGAGCCAACGGAAGCTTTCCGCCCCCGGGTTCCGGGAAAAGGCCCCCAAGGAGGTGGTGGCGGCGGAGGAGGCGAGGCTTCGGGAAAACCTGGAGCAGGCGGAGAGGATCCGGGAAGCCCTCAGCCAAATAGGGTAAGGCGGGGGTCATGGGCCTCCCCGGGGGCCTCGGCCACCGCCTCGGCCAGGCGCAGGTTTAGCGTTACGAAGGGGAAGCGCTCCACCGGTTCCAGGTCCACGATGGGGCGGTCAGGGCGGAGGAGGTAGAGGCGGGCCTCGAGGAGGGTCTGAAAGGCTTTGGCCTGGGACAGGTGGTCGGAAAGCCTCACCCCCCGGGGCACAAGAAGCTCCCCCGCCAAGAGGTAGTCCCCGAAAAGGAAGGCCAACGGGCGCCTCTCCAAAAGGGCGGGGCTCGTGCGGGGCTCTGCGGGCTTACCCCCCACGATCCACTGGATGCGCTCCTTTCTCAGGGCCAAAAACCCCGTGCTGGCCTTCAGGTCCTTGGCCTCGGGTGGGTGGACGTAGCCTGGGGTATAGATGAGGGCTCCCGTCACCGGCAGGTAGACCTTTTCCTGGTTCAATAGGTCTGCGGTGCCCGAGCCCGGTACCAGGTAGATCATCCCATAGACCCGGTAGGCCTGGGTATAGATCCTGGCCTCATGGGCTTCCCGCGGTTGCTTGTACACGGTTCACCTCCCAGTACGCCACCAGCGCCTCGCTGAAAAGGCCCGGGTGCCGCTTCTCGTAGGCGAAAAGGAGCCTCTTGGCCACGTGCGCCCGGAGGGCCTCCTTCGGGGTTTCCAAGACCGGGGGCCTTTCCAACCGCCTTCGGGTCTCGCTTCCCAAGGCCACCTCCACCCGCCCCTGGGCCACGGGGTAAGGGGGGAGGCCGAGCCAAAGGGAGGCCTCCTCCGGGGGGAGGAGGCGGAAGCCCTGCCGCCTGGCGTAGGCCAGGCCCTCCCGGTTCTCCTCGGGGACGTACACGCCCTCCCCCATCCGGGCCCGGGCCAGGGCCTCCTCCAGGGAAAGGGGAAAGGCGAAGGGCTCGGTTTCGCAAAGAAGCTCCCCCGGCGCCCGGAAGTCCAGGGCCTGGGCCTCGTAGCTCAGGGTACCGTTAAAGCGGTTTTCCGTAAGGAGGACCGCCGCCTCCAAGGGGCTCGGCACCCCCTTCTCCCCCATGCGCCAGGCCACCACCCGCACCCCCTGGAGGCGGAAGGAAAGGTGCTTGCCCTCTCCCATGGTCCTAACCTCCCCGGGACTTCCCGCAAGCAGAAAAAGGGGCTCGGGGTTTCCAGCCCCGAAGGGCTCCAGGGCCGAAAGGGCCTGGTAAAGCTCGGGCAACCGGGAAAGGGGGGGCAAGGGGCCGAGCAGGGGCACCTCCTGCACGGGGTCGGGGAAACGGGCGGCGTAGGCCTCTATCCGCCGTTGGAACTCGGGGAAGCGGGCTTCGTCCAGGGCAAAGCCCGCCGCCTCCTTATGGCCGCCAAAGCGCAAGAGGAGGTCTTCCGCCTCCTTAAGCGCCCCCACGGCGCTGATGGGCGGAAGGCTCCGCACCGTGCCCTTGCCCTTGGCCACGATGAATACGGGGCGCAAGGTGGCCTCCAGGATGCGGCTCGCCACGATGCCCATCACCCCGGGGTGGCCCTCCGGGTCCTCCAGGACGATGGCCTTGGCCTCGAGGTCGGCCTTGGGGAGAAGCCTCCTTAGCATCTCCTCCTCTATGGCCTGACGGCGGGCGTTTAGGCGGTTGAGCTCCTCCACCAGGGCCTGGGCCTCCGCCTCGCTATCCGTAAGGAGGAGGTTAAGCGCCTTCTCCGCCTCCCCTAGGCGGCTTGCGGCGTTGATGCGGGGGCCGATGCGGAAGGCCACCTCCACCGCCTTCCCCGTGTAGCCCACCGCCTGGGCCAGCAGGCGTAAGCCCACCCACCTCGAGGTGGCCAACCTTGCCAGGCCCTCCCGCACCAGGGCCCGGTTCCACCCCCAAAGGGGCGCCACGTCGGCGATGGTGCCCACCGCTGCCAAATCGGCGTAGGCCAAAGGGGGCGGGAACCCCAGGCGCTCGTGCAAAGCCCAAAGGAGGGAAAAGGCCACCCCCGCCCCCGTGGGGTGCTCCCCTAGCCCCGGGGTGTAGGCGGGGTGGACCACCAGGCCCGGGGGCGGGGTTTCCTTGGGCATGTGGTGGTCGGTGACCAAAACCTCCACCCCGTTTTCCACGAGCTCCCGAAGCTCGGCGTGGTTGGTGATGCCGCAGTCCACGGTGACGAAGACGTCCGCCGCCTCCAGGTGCTCGGGGACGCGGTCCATGAGGACGCCGTACCCCTCCTCCAGGCGGTGGGGGATAAAGGGGTGGACCTTGGCCCCAAGCGCCCGAAGCCCCCGCACCAGGATGGCCGTGCCCGTGAGGCCGTCGGCGTCGTAGTCCCCGTGGATGCGGATGCGCTTGCCTTCCTTTAGCGCCTGCGCCAAAAGCCCGGCCGCCTCCTCCAAGCCCTTTAGGGGAAGCCGGGTGAGGGGGGGGGCGAGGTCCTCCCGCCGCCTCACCCCCCGGTGCCAGTAGGCCAAGGCGGCCTCGGGCCCCACCCCGAAGGCCTCCATGAGGCCAAGCCACTCGGGAACAGGGGGCAAGGGAAGGAGGCGCCAGCGGACCCTATCCCTCATAGGTCTTCCCGGTCGGGGATGCGGGGAATCTCCTCAATCCGCTCCCGCTTTAGGGCGTTCACCTCCCCCTGAAGCCGCCGCACCTCCCGGAGAAGAACCCGCCGGGCCCCCAGGCCGGAAAGCCAAAGGGCCAGGGCGTAAAGCCCCCCCACCAGGAAGCCCAGGGCGTAGGCGGCGGGGAGGACGAGGTAAAAGGGCCACGGCCCCCAGGGCGTGGGGACCACCAGAAAGGGGTAGGTGAGGTAAAGGTAAAGCCCCGCCCCCACCACCCCGAGGCTTACCAGAAGAAAGGTCCAGTGGACGAGCTTCATAGCCCCCTCAGGATACGGCGAAGTCCCTAAGCCGGACCCTCCCCTCGTAAAGCGCCTTCCCCACCAACGCCCCTTCTACCCCTAGGCGCTTCAGGCCCCAAAGGTCCTCGGGCCCCGCAATCCCGCCCCCGGCGATGAGGACGTGGGGCCAGGCCTCCCGCACCCGGGCCACCGCTTCCAGGTCCAGGCCCCTTAGGGTCCCATCCCGCCGCACGTCCGTGTAGATGACGGTCCGCACCCCCATGGCCGCCCAGTCCCTAAGGAGGTCCAGGGCGGAGAGGAAGGTGGCCTCCTGCCAGCCCGAAACCACCACGTCAAGCCCCCGGGCATCCAGGGCCACGGCCAGCCGCTCCGGTCCCGCCAGGGAAAGCATCCTTTCCAAAAGGGCGGGGTCCTTCACCGCCACCGTGCCCACCACCGCCCGGCTCGCCCCTAGGGCCAGCACCTCCTCCAAGGCCTCCAAGGAGCGGATGCCCCCGCCCACCTGGAAGGGCACGGAAAGGGCTTTGGCGATTTGGGAAAGGGCCTCGCGGTTATCCCCGGTGCCCAGGGCCCGGTCCAGGTCCACGAGGTGCAAAAACCTCGCCCCCTCCGCCTGCCAGCGAAGCGCCGCCGCCACCGGGTCGCCGTAGGCGGTTTCCGCCTCGGGGCGGCCCTCGTAGAGCCGCACTGCCCGGCCCCCCTTTAGGTCCACCGCAGGGATGACCAGCATGGGGCTATCCTACAAGCTCCCGCACCGCCCCCTCCAGGTCGGGCTTGCGCATGAGGTTAGTACCGATAAGCACGGCATCAAAAAGCCCTTCCAGGGCCCTAAGCTCCTCCCGCCGGCCATAGCCCGACTCCGCCACCAACACGCCGGCAAAGCCCCGCTCCCGGGCCAGGCGGCCCAGGCGGGGGGCGGTGGCCAGGTCTAGGCGCAGGGTGGCGAGGTCCCGGTTGTTGATGCCGAGGATTTCCGCCCCGGCCTCGAGGGCCACCTCCAGCTCCCTTTCCGCATGCACCTCCACCAGGGCATCTAACCCCAAGGCCCTCGCCCTTTCCAGATAGGCCCCCGTGAGCTCCCCAAGCACCGCCACGATGAGGAGGACGGCGCTTGCCCCAAAGGCCCGGGCCTCCTCCAGCATGAAGGGGTCCACCACGAAGTCCTTGCGCAGGAGGGGAAGGGCCACCCCCTGGCGCACCCGCTCCAGGTCCAAAAGGCTTCCCCCAAAATGGTGGGGCTCGGTGAGGACGCTGATGGCCCGGGCACCCCCTCGGGCGTAGGCCCTGGCCGCCTCCACGGGGTCCACCTGCCGGATGGCCCCTTCGGAAGGGCTTTGCTTCTTCACCTCGGCGATGAGGGAAAGGCCCGGAAGGAGAAGGGCTTCCCTAAAGGAGGGCACGGCCGGGGGCGCAGGGAGGGGGTAGGGGACCACCTCCTGGACCCTCCGCCGGACGATTTCCCCGAGAACTCCCGGCACCCGGGAAAGGTCGGGCCGCATGGGAATAGTGTACCCCAGCTTTAGAATTGGGCCATGCTACCCCGCATCCTGTTCCTAGACGCTTGCGTCCTATACCCCACCCAAACGCGGGACCTCTTCATGAGGTTAGCCCTAGAAGGCCTAGTGCGGCTCAAGTGGAGCCAACGGGTACAGGAGGAGTGGATCCGAAATTTCCTACAGAAGCGGCCCGACCTAGGACCCGAACAGGTGGAGCGGATTAGGGCTATGCCGGCCAAAATGGAGGCGGCGTTGAAACCGCATGAACCCCTGGTGGAAGGCTATGAACACCTGGTGGCCAAGGTCCACCTTCCCGACGAGGACGACCGCCACGTGGTGGCCGCCGCCCATTGGGGAGGGGCAGAGGCCATCCTCACCTTTAATCTCCATGACTTTCCAGAAGAAGATTTGGCCCGTTTTGACCTCGTAGCCCTACACCCTGACGCATTCTTGATGGAACTAGCCGATGCTTTAATTCGGGAAAACGCCGTACCGGGGACCATCCTCAAGATCCTACGCAACCAGAGAGGTCAACTGCGGAACCCTCCATTAGAAGTGCCTGCGTTCCTGGAAAGCCTAAGAAAGGCGGGATTGACGGCGTTCGCTAGGCTCCTGCATGCGTTTGCTTCCGAGCTCTAGGGCTATTGCGTTTATTTCGTTTATGTGGTACGCTGTGAACACCATGAGCGGTGTGCTCTTTGCAACCCGAACTGCCCACGAAGAACTTCGCCGGTTCCGGGAGCGGTTAACCCCCGGAAAGGTCTTGCACCTGGAAGAGGTTTCCCTGGTCCTTACCCCCGAGCTCGCCCAGCTCCTGCAAGACCTCCTGGGGGCCCTCCTCAGAAATGAACCCGTGCGGGTTGTCCCCTTGGAGGCCGAGCTTACCACCAGCCAGGCGGCGGAACTCCTCGGGGTTTCCCGGCCCTATCTCGTTCGCCTTCTGGAAGAAGGGGAAATCCCCTACCGCAAGGTGGGGACCCATCGGCGGGTCCTGGCCAAGGACCTCCTGGCCTACCTAGAGGCGTCCAAGAAGAAAGGCCAAGACCTGCTCAACGAGCTCACCCGCGAGGGGCAGGAACTGGGGCTAGGCTATACGGAATGAGGGGCGTGGCCCTGGCCTTGGGCGGCGGGGGCGTACGGGGGTACGCCCACCTGGGGGTGCTGAGGGTTTTAGAGGAGGCCGGCATCCCCATCCGGGGCCTGGCGGGAAGCTCCGCCGGCGCCTTGGCCGCCTGCGCCTGGGCCTTCGGCCACCGGGACCCTTGGAAGGTGCACCAGGCGGTCTTTGACGAGGCCATAGCGGATCTACGGCGTGCGGGAAACCTCCGCCTCCTGGCCCGGCTCTTCTCCGCCCTCAGGCGGCAAGCGCTCGCGGATACCGCCCGGGTGGCGGAAGGCCTAAAGCGCCTCTTCGGGGACGCCCGCCTCGAGGAGAGCCCCATCCCCCTCGCCATCCAGGCGGCGGATCTCCTCACGGGGGAGGCGGTGGTCCTGCGGGAGGGCCCGGTGTGGCAAGCGGTCTTGGCCAGCGCCGCCATCCCCGGGCTCTTTCCCCCCGTGGAGTGGCAGGGGAGGCTCCTCGTGGACGGGGACGTGGCGGAAAAGGTCCCGGTGCGGGCGGCCAAGGCCCTCTTCCCCAAGGTGGTGGCGGTGGACGTGTCCAACCCGCCGCCCCAAGCGCCCCCAAAAACGGCCCTCGAGGCCGCCCTCCTGGCCGGGGAAGCGAGCCGCAGGCGGCTGAAGGCGCTGGCCCTCCAGGAAGCGGACCTCGTCCTCTCCCTGGACCCCCCCTTCCCCATAGACACCTTTGACCACGAGAGGCTTCCCCTGGTCTACGCGCTCGGGCAGCAGCGGGCCCAGGAAAGGCTTCGGGAGATCCAAGCCCTGGCCCGCCTCCGCCTCAAGGACCTCCCCCACCTCCTCCCCCTAAGGCCGCCTCGGCCCGCCTGAGGAGGAGGTAAAAGCCCATCCCTCCCAGGAGCCAAAGCCCTAGCCCCCAGGGCCTTAGGAGGAGCCCCATCACCCCCAGGAAGAAGGCCAAGGAGGCCCCAAACCCCGCCGCCACCAGGGGGGAAAGGGGGGTCTTTTCCCTTCGCGTCCTCTCCCCAAGCCAAAAGAACCACCCGCCCCCCACAAGGGCCAGGCCAAAGAGGAGGGGATGGTCCGCCCGGGGCAGAAAAGGGGAAAGAAGGAGGAGGGAAATGCCCTGCACACCCAAAAGGGAAAGGGCGTAGAGCCAAAGCCCCTTCCGCCGCTCGGGCCAAGGGGCCCGGGGGTCGGCCAAAGCCTTAAGGGCCCGAAACCACGTCTCCACGGGCTAGTGGTGCAGAACCCTTTCCAAGAAGGCCCGGGTCCTCTCCTCCTTGGGCCTTGTGAAGATCTCCTCCGGCCTCCCCTCCTCCACCACCTGCCCCCGGTCCATGAAGACCACCCGGTCCGCCACCTCCCGGGCAAACCCCATCTCGTGCGTCACCACCAACATGGTCATCCCACCCCGCGCCAGGTCCCGCATCACGTCCAACACCTCCCCCACCATCTCCGGGTCCAGGGCGCTCGTGGGCTCGTCAAAGAGCATCACCTTGGGCTCCATGGCCAAGGCCCGCGCGATGGCCACCCGTTGCTGCTGGCCCCCGGAAAGCTCCGCCGGGTACTTGCGCGCCTGGTCCAGGATCCCTACCCTTTCCAGAAGCTCCAGGGCCTTCTTTTCCGCCTTCTCCCTGGACCAGCCCCGCACCCGCATGGGCGCCAGGGTGATGTTCTCCAAGACCGTCATGTGGGGGAAGAGGTTGAACTGCTGGAAGACCATCCCCACCTCCCGCCGCACCTCCCTTAAGGCGCGCTCGTCCTTCACATTAAGCCCGTCCACCACCACCTCCCCCTCTTGGAAGTCCTCCAGGCGGTTGATGCAGCGGATCAGGGTGCTCTTCCCCGAGCCCGAGGGGCCGATGATGACGAGCTTCTCCCCCGGGGCCACCTCCAGGTCAATCCCCTTGAGCACGTGCAGGGAACCGAACCACTTCTGCAGGTTGCGGATGCGGATGATGGGTTCCACCGCCCTCATTTTCGCACCCGCTGGAGGAGATAGGTAAAGGCGAGAAGGCCAAGGCCCGCTAGGTCCGTCGGGAGGCCCGGCACCACCAGGGTCAAGGCAGCCCCCATAAGCAAGGCCCTCTCCAGGAGGTTGGTCCGCTTGTGCAGGAAGCCCACGAGGCTTGCGCTAAAGGCGGTCATGCCCAGGAGGGCGGTGAGGACGATCCAGACCCCCTCCAGGGGGCTTTCCACCCCGAGGAGGAGGAGCTTGGGGTTGAAGAAGAACATGTAGGCGAGAAGGGCGGTGCGAAGCTCATACACGAAGCCCTGGACCGCCGTTTTCCAGAAGTCGCTCTTGGCGATGGCGCTCGCCGCGTAGGCGGCCAGGGCCACGGGGGGCGTGGAGTCGGCCATGATGCCGAAGTAGAAGACGAACATGTGGGCGGCCACGGGGGGCACAGGGTAGCCCGCCTTTTCCGCCAGGGTGAGGACCACGGGCACCACCAAGGAGGCCATGACGATGTAGTTGGCCGTGGTGGGGAGGCCCATGCCCAAAAGGAGGCTTGTGAGCTGCGCCAGGATGAGGACCAGGACCAGGTTCCCCCCGGAAAGCCTCTCCACGATGTCCGTGAGGCCGAAGCCGATCCCGGTCATGGTGACGATGCCCACGATGACCCCGGCGCTGGCCGTGGCCAGGGCGATGCCCACCATGCCCCGAGCGCCCGCCTCGAGGCCCTCCACGAGCAGCCTCACCCCCCGCGCAAAGCCAAAGCCCAGGCCCGCCCCACCCCGCCAGGCCCGCCAAAGCTCCTGGAGGAGGATGAGGAGAACCATCAGGAAGAGGGTGTTCAAGGCCGCCCGCTCCGGGGTTAGCCGAAGCCCCACCAGGGCGTAGATGAGGTAGGCGAGGGGCAGGAGGTAGTGGGCCCCGGAGCGAAGGACGGGGGCCAGGGGCGGGAGCTCCGAGCGGGGCACCCCCTTTAGCCCCAGGCGCAGGGCCTCGATGTGGACGGTGATGAAAAGGGTGGCGTAGGCGAGCAGGGCGGGAACGAGGGCGATGAGGATGAGCTGGCTATAGGGGATACCCAAGAACTCCGCCATGATGAAGGCCGCCGCCCCCATGACGGGCGGCATGAGCTGGCCGTTGGAGGAGCTCGCCACCTCCACCGCCCCTGCCTTCTCCGGGGGGTAGCCCACCCGCTTCATCAGGGGAATGGTGAAGGTGCCGGTGGTGACCACGTTGGACACCGAGCTTCCCGAAACCACCCCCGTGAGGGCGCTCGCCACCACCGCCGCCTTGGCCGGCCCCCCGCGGAAATGGCCCAAGAGGCCATAGGCCACCTGGATGAAAAAGTGCCCCGCCCCCGCTTTCTCCAAAAGCGCCCCAAAAAGGACGAAGAGGAAGACGAAGGTGGCGGAAACCCCTAGGGGCACCCCCCAGATGCCCTCCGCCGTGGTGTAGAGCTGGCCCACCAGCTGCCCCCACTGGCTTCCCGCATGGAGCTGGAGCCAAGGGGGCAGGGTAAAGGGAAGGAGGCCCTTCGGCCCCGTGAGGGCGTAGAGGACGAAGGCCGAGGCGATGATGGGCAAGGCCGGCCCCACCACCCGCCAGGCGGCGAGGAAGAGCACCAAGAGGGTGAGGGTGCCAAAGGCCACGTCCCTTCCGCTCGGGATGCCACCCCGTAGCTGGGTGATGCCGTAGTAGTCCACCACCACGTAAAGGGCCCCCGCCACCCCCAAAAGGGCCAAGGCCCAGTCCAGAAGGGGAATGCGCTCCTTGGGCCCACGCCTTCCCGGGTAAGCCAAAAAGGCCAGGGCCAGGGCAAAGGCCAGGTGGACCGCCCGAAGGCGCATGGGGTCCAGGGTGCCCACCTCCGTGGCCCAAAGCTGGAAGAGGCTCCAGGCCACCCCTAGGCCCAAGAGGAGAAGGCGGCTTGCCCCTTTAGGGCGCCTTCCCCCTAGCTCGCTTTCCTCCACCAAAAGGTTGGCGTCCGTCATCCTCCCTCCTTTACCTCCTTCGCCACCAGGCAAAGGGGGCCCCAGGCGGGGCCCCCTGGGTGCGGCCCTCAGCCTACTTCAAGACGCCCACTTCCTTGTAAAAGCGCTCCGCCCCGGGGTGCAGGGGGATGGGCAGGCCCCTCACCGCCCTTTGCAGGCTAAAGAAGCGCTCCAGGTTGGGGTGGATCTTCTTGAAAGCCTCCTGGTTGCCGAAGACCGCCCTCATGAACCGGTACACGGTGTCGGCGGAGAGCTTCTCCGAGGCGATGAGCATGGCCTGGACCGCCACCGTGGGGGTGGTCACGTCCACACCCTTGTAGGTGCCGCCCGGGATGTTGAAGCCCACGTAGAAGGGGTACTGTTTGGCGATGGCCTGCACCTTGGCCAGGTCCACCGCCACCAGGGTGATGGGGGTGGTGAGGGCGAGCTGCTGGATGGCGCTTGCCCCCAAGCCCACCGTGTAGAAGAGGGCGTCCGCCCGCTTGTCCTGCATGAGCTGGATGCCCTGGGTGGCGCTCACCCGGATGGCCTGGCCCAGGTCCTCAAAGCGGAGGCCGTAGGCCTCGAGGACCTGCCGGGCGTTCTGCTCCGTGCCGGAGCCCACGTCCCCCACCACCACCCGCTTGCCCTTGAGGTCCGCCACCGTGCGGATGCCGGCATCGGCCCGGGCCACGATGTGGATCACCTCGGGGTAAAGGGCGGCCAGGGCCCGGATCCCCTTCACCGCCTTGCCCTCAAAGGCGGGGATGCAGCACCCCTGGTAGGCGTAGTAGGCGATGTCGTTTTGGGCCAAGGCCATCTCAAACTCCCCGGCGGCGATGGCGTTGATGTTGGCCACGCTGCCCCCGGTGGAGCGGGCGTTGGCCCTAATCCCCACGTTGGCGTCGTTTACCAGCTTGGCCATGCCGGTGGCCACGGGGAAGTAAACCCCGGTGGTGGAACCCGAGCCGATGGTGATAAACTCCTGGGCTAGACCCAGGCCCAGGAGGGCCATTCCCGCCAGCAACCAACGCGTTAAGCGCATATCCATGCACCTCCTTTAAGCCGAGGGCAGTATACCGGGGGTAGCTACCCCGCGGCAAGCCCTAGCGCGTGCGCACCCTTAGGCGCACCTCCAAACGGTTGGTAAAGGCGGTGAGCACCGTGGTGAGGAGGAGGTAGATGGCGGCCACCGCCAGGTAGACCTCCACCGGGCGAAAGGTGGCGGAGATGATCCTTTGCCCGGAAAGGGCCAGCTCGGTTAGCGCGATGGCGCTCGCCAAGGAGGAGTCCTTCAGGAGCGCCACCACGTTGTTCACCAAGGGGGGCACCACGATCCTTAAGGCCTGGGGCAGGACGACAAAGCGCATGGTGTCCGCCGGGGAAAGGCCCAAGGACCAGGCCGCCTCCCACTGCCCCTTGGGAATAGCCTGGATGCCCGCCCGCACCACCTCGGCGTTGTAGGCCCCCACGTTGAAGGAGAGGGCGATAAAGGCCGCCCAGTAAGGCGTGAGGGCCTGCTGCGCCCCAGGCCAAAGGGGCTGAAGCAAAAGGGGCAAGGCGTTGTAGGCGAAGAGGATCTGCACCAAGAGAGGGGTGCCCCGGGTGACCCAGATGTAAAAGGTGGCGGGAAGCCGCACCCAAGCCCGGGCGGAAAGCCGGAACATCCCAGCGAAGACGCCGATGACGAGGCCGGCCAGGCCCGAGATCAGGGTGAGCTTCAAGGTGATCTCCGCCCCCAAGGCCATGGCCTGGCTGGCGGAAGCCGCCCGCTCGGGACCAAAGCCCGTGAGGAGGAAGTACCGCTCTAGGGCATACCCTAAAAGGACGAAAAAGAGAACGTAGCCCCCAAGGAGGAGGGCCAGCACCAACGTGAGGCGAAGCCAAAGGGGCATAGGCAGAAGGAAAACCCAAGGGCGCTTGGCCCTTGGGTCACGTTCAGGCTACTTGCAGCGCACGTCCTCCCCAAACCACTTTTTGGAGATCTGGGCGTAGGTGCCGTCCTTCATCAGTTCGGCCAGGGCGTTGTTGAGGGCGTTCAAGACATTCCGGTTGCCCTTAGCCACCGCCATGGCCACCTTTTCCTGGAAGACCAGCTCACCCAGTTGCAGGGCGTTCTCCAGCTTCCTTTCCCTGATGGCCTCCTTGGCCACGAAGCGGTCGGTAATCCAGGCATCCAAGCGGCCCGCCAAGAGGTCCTGGAGCGCATCCGGGTCCTTCTGGTAGGTGCGCACCTGCTTGACCCCGGGGATCTTCTGCGCCGCCTCCATGTAGGTGGTGCCGATCTGCACCCCCACCACCTTGCCCTGGAGGTCCTTGGCCGTCTTAGGGCCTCCCTTCCGGCTCACGATGACCCCGCCCGTGCAGTAGTGGGGGTTGGTGAAGTCCACCGCCTTGGCCCTTTCCTCGGTGATGCCGTGGGAGGCGATGACAAAGTCAAAACGGCCCTGGTTGAGCTGGATGAGGAGGCTGTCAAAGGCCTGGGTGATCCAGACCGGCTTCAGCCCCAGCTTCTTGGCGATGGCGTTGCCCAGGTCAATCTCAAAACCGGTGAGCTGGTTTTTTTCGTCAAAGTAGTTGAACGGGGGGAAAGCCCCTTCCGTGCCGATGCGGATCTCCCCAGAGCGCCTAATCTGGTCCAGGCTCCGCACCTGGGCAAGCCCCAGGGAAAGCGCCAAAAGGCCCAAAAGCACAAGAAGTTTCTTCATCGCATACCTCCTTGCGTACACCGGAAGATTATAGCAAGCCTAGGCCCAGCGCACCCAACCCACCCGGCCGGTGATGGGGTGCTTTAGGGCGAGGCGTACCCCATAGGCGTAGCTGCCGGGGCGGGGCGGGCGGTAGGCCAAGCCGTAGCCCTCCCCCTCTGGCACCAAGGGCACCACCCAAAAGGCCCCATCCGCCCGGCGCACCACGAGCTCCACCCCCAAAAAGGGCCTCAAGGCCTCCGGCACCTCCCCCTCCACCCAGGCCCGCACCCGCATGGGGGTGCCGTTGAGGGTGAGGTCCCCCGGTACCTCCACCTTCAGCCCCAGGTTGAAGAAGCGGGGCAGGGCTTCGTGGAAGGCCTTAAGGGCTTCCGCCTCCAGGGCGGTACGCTCGGACCAGGCCTTCCCCGTTTGGTAAAGCGCCTTATACTCCGCCACCATGCGGGCGGCGCTGAACCGGGGCCCCACGGTACGGAGGCTCTCGTGGACCATGGAAAGCCAGCCGGAGGAGTACCCTTCGGACCCCACGGCGTAGAAGAGGGGAAGGACCTCGGACTCCAGGACGTCGTAAAGGGCCTGGGCGTCCGCCATGTCCTGGGCCTCCTCGCTCTCGTAGGTGCGCTCGTCCCCGATGGCGAAGCCGTTTTTGCCATTATAGGCCTCGGCCCACCAGCCGTCCAACACGCTCAGGTTGAGGGCCCCGTTCAGGGCGGCCTTCATGCCGCTCGTCCCCGAGGCCTCCAGGGGACGCCGGGGCGTGTTGAGCCAGACGTCCGAGCCGTGGACCAGGACGCGGGCGAGGTACATATCGTAGTCCTCCAGGACCACCATGCGGTCCTCGAGGCCCAGTTCCCGTATCCTCGCCACCAAATCCTGCAGGTACGCCTTTCCCGGCTCGTCCTTGGGGTGGGCCTTGCCGGCGAAGACGAACTGGACCGGATAGGGTCCCCGCACGATTTTGAGAAGCCTCTCGGGGTCCTTGAAGAGGAGGACGGCCCGCTTGTAGGTGGCGAACCGGCGGGCGAAGCCGATGGTGAGGGCCTCGGGGTCCAAGGCCCTCTCCGCCTCGCGCAGGCGGCTTGGGCTTTCCCCGTTGCGGCGACGTTGCTCGTAAAGCCTCCGCCGCACCTCCCGCACCAGGTCGCCCCGAAGCTCTTGGTGGATGCGCCAAAACGCCTCCCCTAGCCCCTCCACCTTCCAGGTGGCGGGGTCCTCCGGGCGCTTGAGCCATTCGGGGCCAAACACCTCGGCGTAATGGCGGCGGAGGCGGGGATGCAGGAAGGTCCAGGTGTGCACCCCGTTGGTCACGTGGCCGATGGGCACCTCCTCGGGTAGAAGTTCCGGCCACAGGTGGTGGAACATCCGGCGGGAAACCTCCCCGTGAAGGCGGGAGACCCCGTTGGCCTGGGCGCTGGTGGAAAGGGCCAGGTTGGACATGGAGAAAACCTTGCCCCAAGGCTTTTCCTCTAGGCCAAGGGCCAAAAGCGCCTCCCACCCCACCCCAAGCCCGTCAAAGAAGCCCCCCAGGTAACGCTCCACCAGGTCCAGGGGGAAGGCGTCGTGCCCGGCGGGCACGGGGGTATGGGTGGTGAAAAGCGCTCCAGCCCGGACCCTTTCCAAGGCCACAGGGAAAGGATGTCCCTCCAAAAAGTGTTCCCGAAGCCTTTCCAACCCCAGAAAAGCGGAGTGGCCCTCGTTCATGTGGAAGACCTGGGGCGAAAGGCCCAGGGCGCGCAGGAGCCTCACCCCCCCAATCCCCAGGACCATCTCCTGCAAAAGGCGCATCTCCAAACCCGGGGCGTAAAGCCTGGCGGTGATGGCCCGGTCCTCGGGGGCGTTTTCCGGCAGGTTGGCGGTAAGGAGGTAGACGGGCACCGCCCCCACCTGGACCCGGTAAGCCCCAAGGAGAAGGCTCCTTCCCGGCAGGTCCAGCCCCACCCTTAGGGGCCGCCCTTCGGGGTCTTGGACGGGAAGAAGCGGAAGCTCCTCGGGGTGCAAGGGCTCGTACACCTCCACCTGGGCCCCTTCGGGGGAAAGGCGCTGGTGGAAGTACCCCTCGTGGTAAAAGATCCCCACCCCCACCAGGTCCAGGCCCTGGTCGCTTGCCGCCTTGATGTGGTCCCCGGCCAAAACCCCAAGCCCCCCAGAGTAGATGGGCAGGGAGCTGTGGAAGCCGTACTCGGCGGAGAAGTAGGCCACGCTGGGGCCCTGCTTGGCCCGCCTCTCCTCCAGGTAGCGGCGCAGGGCGCCCACCACCGCCTCCACCCGGGCCGGGTAGCTGGTGCCGGAGAGGGCCTCGAGGCGGGCCGGGTCCACCTCCAAGAGGAGCTTCACGGGGTTGCCCCGGAAGCGCTTCCAGAGCAAAGGATCTATTTCTTGGAATAGCTCCGCCGCCTCCGGGTTCCAGCTCCACCAAAGGTTATACGCAAGCTCCCTCAAGCCCTGCAGGGGCCCCGGGAGCACGGGCATGGCGGTGATATGGCCTAGGGTCCTCACGGGGGGAGATTATACCCAAACTAGCGGAGCCTTTGCCAAAGTTCCGGGCTAAAGAGGAGGACCACGGGCAGAATCTCTATGCGTCCGGCCCACATCTGGAAGACCAGGACCAGTTTAGACAGCGGGGTAAGCTCCGCATACGAACCCATGGGCCCCACGGGACCAAGCCCTGGGCCGATGTTGCCGATGGCTTGGGCGCTGGCGGTGAAGGCCACCACGAAGTCGCCTTCCAAGAGGGCCAAGGCCAAGGCCCCCAGACCGAAAAGCACGGTGTAGAGGAAGACGAAAACGGAAACCTGCCGCAGGGCCTCCTCCGGCACCACCCGCACCCCCAAGCGCAAGGGCAGGACCGCTTGCGGGTGCAGGGTGCGGGTAACCTCCCGGCGCAACAGCCCAAACAGGAGAAGCCAGCGCACCACCTTGACGCCCCCCGCCCCCGAGCCGGCGCTTCCCCCGATGAACATCAAGAAGACCAGGAGGGCCTGGGCGGGAACCACCCACTGAGCGAAGTCCACGCTGGCGAAACCCGTGGTGGTGAGGATAGAAACCACCTGGAAAAAAGCGTGGCGGAGGCTCGCTTCCAGCCCATACAGGTGGTGGGTGTAGAGGTAAAGGGCGAGGAGGGCCCCGAAAAGGAAAACGATGCCCACATAGGCGCGGAACTCGGCGTCCCGAAGAAGGGGCTTCACCTCCCGGCCGAATAAAAGCCGGTACTGCAAGAGGAAGTTCACCCCCGCCAAAAACATGAAAAGGGTGCCCAGCCACTGAGCCAGGGGGGTATAGGCGGCAAAGCTTTGGGGGTTCGGGCTAAACCCCCCGGCGGGGATGGTGGTGAGGGCATTGGCCAAGGCCTCGTAAAGGGGTACACCCGCCCCCAGGTAGGCGAGGAAGGCAAGCCCCGTAAGGAGCAAGTACACCTTGAGCACCGCCATGGCCGTGTGCCGAAGCCTGGGGGTCAGGCGGTCCTTCTCTACCCCCGTGCTCTCAGCAAAGAAGGCCTGGCGCCCCGCCACCTGGAGCTGGGGAAAAATCACCAAGAAAAGCACCACGATGCCGATGCCCCCCATCCACTGGGTCAGGGCACGCCATAGGAAAAGGCTTTGCCCAAACTGGCCGAAATCGGCGAGGACCGTGGCCCCGGTGGTGGTGAAGCCGGAAACCGATTCAAAGAGGGCGTCCAGATAGCTAAGCCCCCCGGAAACCCAGTAGGGCACCGCCCCCAAGGCGGGCACCAGGATCCAAAGCAGGGCCACGCTGGCGAAGACCTCGGCCCTGCGGGGCTGGGCCTGGGGATGGCCCATGGCCTGAAAGGCTCTACCCAAAACAGCCCCCAGAAGCGCCCCCAGGGCGAAACCCCGGGCATCCTCCCCAAGGAGGAAGGCCAAGAGGGCGAAGAGGAAGAGGAGGCCCCCCATTCCCTGGTAGGTGAGCCCAAGGAGGTAAAGGCTAGAGCGGAAGCCCGACTTAGCGGGCGATGCGGGCCACGGCTTCATCCGCCACCTCCCGGGCCGCCACCAAGAAGAGCCGATCCCCAGGGAGGGCCGACAGGTCCTCCCGGTAAAGCATCACCCGGTGATCCCGTTCCAACGCCACGGGAACCACCTGGGGCTCGGCCAGGGCCTTAAGGGGTCTCGGGCGGAAGTCTCCAGGAAGCTCCACCTCCAGGAGCTCTATGTTCTCGTCCATGGTGGAAACATGCTCCACGTTCTCCGGTCCCAGGAAGTCCAACACCGCCCGCACCGCCGCCTGGCGGGGCGTGAGGGGGAGGTCAATCCCCACCTGTTCAAAGAGCCTGCGGGTTTCCGAACGGGAAACCCGGGTGATGACCTTGCCCACCCCAAGCTGCTTGGCAAGGAGGGAGGCGAGGAGGTTTTTCTCGTCGTTGTCCGTCACCGCCACCACCACGTCTGCCTCCTGCATCCCCTCCGCCTCTAAAAGCTCCAGGTCCGTGCCGTCCCCCTGGATCACCAACGCCCCGGGAAGCTCCTGGGAAAGCCACTCGCACCGCTCCCGGTTGGGTTCAATGATGACCACCTCCAGCCGCCTGCGCAAAAGCTCCTGGGCCACCATAAAGCCCACGTTCCCCCCGCCCAAGACCATGACCCGCCTCACCCCCCGACCCGTGGCGAAGCAGGCCTCCAGCTCGGGGAAGGCCCTCAAGGTGGTGACGAAGAGGAGTTTATCCCCAGGCTCCAGCACGAGCTCAGGGAAGTCCGGATGGGCGAAGCTGAGGAAAGCCCCATCCCGCACCACCCCTACCACCAAGACCCCTTCGGGCCAGGCTTCCTCCACCAGGAGGCGGTGGACGTAGGGCCCCCCTTCCTTCACCCGGTACTCAACAAAGCGAAGCCTTCCCCCGGCCAGGAATTCCGTGTCCACCGCCCCAGGGACCAGGATCACCTCCACGATCTCCCGGGCCATGGCCCTTTGCGGCCAGAGCACCTTGTCAATGCGGGTGCCGAGGATTTCCGCCGTGCGGGGATCGGCCAAAACCTCCACGTACCCCCCTTTGCCCACAAAGCAAAGGGTTTCCTTCGCCCCAAGGCCCTTGGCCAGGAGGGAGGCGAGGAGGTTCACCTCGTCGGAATCGGTGCTGGCGATGAAGAGGTCCGCCCGGTCCACGCCCGCTTCCCTTAGGGTGTCGGGGTCCGTGGCCCCACCCACCACCACCTTCACGTCCAGGTGAGCGAGGCGCTCCTTGGCCTGGGGGTTCCGGTCAATGACCACCACCTCGTGGGCCTTCTCCAGGGTACGGGCCAGCTCCCCGCCCACCTCCCCGCCCCCAGCGATGACGATGTACATACCGCCCCTATCCTAAACCTGGACGCCGTAGAGGTCGTAGGTGTCGGCCCGGGTCACCCTGGCCTGGATCCTCTCCCCCACCCGCACCGTACCGTCCGTTTCCACGTAGATCACCCCGTCAATGCCGGGGGAGTCGCGGTAGGTGCGGCCTATGGCGAGGCCCGGTTCGGGAAGCTCGTCCACCAGGACCTCTAGCGTCTTTCCCACAAGGCGCCGGTTCTTGCGCAGGCTCACCTTGGCCTGGAGCTCCATAAGCCTCGCCTTCCTCTCCTCCTTCACCTCCTCGGGCACGTGGCCGTCCAGGGCATTGGCCTCCGCCCCCTCCACCGGGGAGTAGGTGAAGACCCCCACGCGGTCCAGCTCCGCCTCCTCCAGGAAGTCCAGGAGGACCTGGAAGTCCTCCTCCGTTTCCCCGGGAAAGCCCACGATGAAGGTGGAGCGAAGGGCGAGTTCCGGCACCACCTCCCGCCAGGCCTTCAGGGTCTGGAGGTGGCTTTGGTACCCCCCTGGCCGGCGCATGCGCCGCAGGATGCGCTCGGAGGCGTGTTGCAAGGGAACGTCCAGGTAAGGGAGGACCTTTCCCTCGGCCATGAGGGGAAGGAGGTCCCGCACGTGGGGGTAAGGGTAGACGTAGTGGAGCCGGATCCAGGCGCCCAGCTCGGCCATGTGGGCGAGGAGGTCCTTAAGCTCCGCCCGCACCAGGCGGTCGCCCCAGAAGCTCGCCCGGTGGCCCAGATCCACCCCATAGGCGGAAAGGTCCTGGGCGATGAGGAGGAGCTCCTTGGTGCCCGTGGCCACAAGCCTCGCCGCCTCGGCCAGGACCTCGGCGGCGTCCCGGGAGCGAAGCCTTCCACGGAGCTTGGGGATGATGCAGAAGCTACACCGGTGGTCGCACCCTTCGGAAAGCTTGAGGTAGGCGTAGTGCTTGGGGGTAAGCTTCACCTGGGGCGGCACCAGGTCCAAGAAGGGGTCCCGGGGAGGGGGCAAGACCCTTTCCACCGCTTCCAAGACCTCCTCCACCTCCCCTGGCCCCGTGACCGCCAAGACCTCCGGGTGGCGCTCGCGGATCACCTCCGGCCGCGCCCCCAGGCACCCCGTCACGATGACCCGGCCGTTCTCCTTGAGCGCCTCCCCGATGGCCTCGAGGCTCTCCTCCACCGCGGGGGTGATGAAGCCGCAGGTGTTGACGATGACCACCTCGGCCTCCTCGTAGGTGGGGCTCGTCTCGTAGCCTAAAGCTTTGAGCCGGGAGAGGATCTGCTCGGAATCCACCAAAGCCTTGGGGCAACCCAGGCTCACGAAGCCAATCTTCGCCATAGCGCTCCTTGGGGCCTACCCCCAACAAGGTTGCAGTATAGCGAAAACCGGAAGGCCCCGCCTAGGGGAAACTCCGGGTAAGGGGCTTGCCCGGCTCCCCCATAAGCCCCAAATCCTTCCCGTCCAGGAGGACCCGCACCCCCCCGGGGTTCCCAGCCCGCACCTCCACGGGGAGGTCAAAGCTAAGCTCCGTGCCCACCTCGGGGATGCCTTCATAAAGCCGTTTTTCCCCTTGGGTCACCCGAAGCCAACTCCTACCCTCTAGCCGGAGCACGAGCTTTCCCGCCTGCGCCGAAGGAGCCGGGGCAGGGGAAGGCGCCTGGGGAAGGGGTGTAAGCCGCACGTTCAGGGAGAGGTGCCGGTCCAGGGCGATCTCCTCCTCCCACGGGGCGTAGCCGGGGAGCTCCACCCGCAAAACCCGCCTCCCCCCCTCCAAGGGCGGGGTCACCAAGGGGGTCTGGCCCAGGTAAAAGCCGTCCAGGTAAACCCGGGCCCCCGGGGGCTCGCTCCCCACCCGGAGGGTGTAGCGCAGGGGCTCAGGGGGCTTCGGGGGTTCCGGCACGGCCACCACCTGCGTGGGGGCGGGCCTCAGGAGGAGGTAAGCCCCATAGCCCAAAGCCCCAAGGCCCAAAAGGAGAAAGAGCCACAGGGCCCAAGGCCGCCCCCTGCGCTGGGGGGGCGGGGGCGGCTCTAGGGTAGGGGCCTTGGGGTAAAGGGCGAGAAGGGGCTCGGGGTCCAGGCCCAAAAGCCGGGCATAGCGCCTTAGGTACCCGCGGGCCAGGGCCGGCTCGGGAAGCTCCGCAAAGCGGCAGGCCTCGAGGGCCTCCAAAACCCCCACCTTCAGGGAAAGCCGCTCCGCCGCCTCCTTGAGGCTTAGGCCCCTTTCCTCCCGCGCCCGCCTAAGCCTTTCCCCCAGCTCGCACACAGGCCTATTCTAGCTCGGCAAGGGCCCGGGCCACCTGGGCCGCCAGGCGGGCGTTTTCCAAGAGGAGGCGCCGGTTCACCCGGTCCGTTTCCCCCTGGGAAAGCTCGGAAAGCCGCCTTAAGAGGTAGGGGGTGAGGGCCTTGCCATAGACCCCTTCCCGGGCCGCTTGGTGGCTCGCCTCCTCCACCCACGCCGCCACCCGTTCATAGGGGATTCCCTCGGAAACGGGGTTTACCAACAAAACCGCCCCCAAGCCCAGCGCCTTGGCCTTCCGGTACACCTGGGCCGCCTCCAGGGGGCTTTCCACCCGGGCGGGCACCGGGTAGGGGGAAACGGGAGAGAAGAAGGCGGGTAGGCGGTCCGTGCGGTAGCCCACCACGCTCACCCCTAGGGTCTCCAGCCGCTCCAGGGTGGCCCTCAGGTCCAGGATGGCCTTGGGCCCGGAGGCCACCACCAGGATGGGGGTGCGGGCCAGGGCCACGAGGTCGGCGCTCTCGTCGTGGGGCTCGGGGTGCACCCCCCCGATACCCCCCGTGGCGAAGACCTCTATCCCGTGGCGGTGGGCCAGGTGGACCGTGGCCGCCACCGTGGTGCCGGCGCTTTTCCCCTTAACGAGGAGGGCCGCCAGGTTCCAAAGGCTCGCCTTCTCCGCCCCGCCTTGGGCGAGGCGCTCCATCTCCTCCGGGCTAAGGCCCACCCGCACCTCCCCATCCAGCAAGGCGATGGTGCGCGGGTTTGCCCCCTCTTCCCGCACCGCCCCCTCCAAGGCCTGGGCCACCTCCAGGTTCAGGGGATAGGGCAGGCCGTGGGTGAGGAGGGCGGATTCCAAAGCCACCAAGGCTTCCCGCATGGGGCCACTATACCTCGGGCCAGACCAGGACCTCTTCCCCCACCTTGAGCCCGTGGAAGAGGAGGAGCTCGGGGGCAAGGCGCAGCTCCACCCCAAGCCCCTCCGCCCCTTCCACGGGCAAAACCGCTTCCTTTGCCCCCTTGACCCGCACGTGGGTAAAGGCGCCGTAGTGGGCCCGCCAGGCCTTTAGGAGGAGGGCTTCCACCTGGGCGCCCCGCTTCCCCAAGGTGACCTGAAGCCGGGCGGTGCGGGGTACCCGGGGCGAAACCTCCACCAGGCGGAGCCGGGCCAGGTGGCCGAAGCGCTTTAGCACCTCCTCCAGGGGCCTCGAGGGCCCCACCAGGTCCAAGGGGCTCTTGCCCTGGCCCAGGTCCTCCAGGAGGGCGAGCTCCACCGGGTCCAGGGTGGCCCCCACCGCCCCGAGCCGAGGGGAGGGGCGGACCAGGTCAAAGGGGCCCACCTCCACCCTCTCGTCCAGGGTGCGGATGGCCTCCAGGAGGTAGGCCTCCAAGGGGCCCGAAAGGGTGGTGAGGGGGGCCCTGCCCCCCAGGTGGAAGCGGAAACGCCCCTCCCTCAGGGCGAGCACCTCCAAAAGGGCCTCCCGGCCCACCCGGCCCAGGAAGGCGGCGTGCACGGGGCGGCCCCGCTCCAGGTAGACCTCCCCCACCCCACCCGGGGTTTCCACCTGGAAAAGCCCCGTCCTGCCCCCCTGGGCCAGGAGTTGCAGGAGGTCAATGGGGCCTAAGAGGCGGAAATCGCCTTCCATAGCGCCCCCAGGTAGCCTTGGCCAAAGAAGTGCACGTGGGCGAGCAGGTAGTACACCTGGTACCGGGGCAGGGCCCTTGCCACCGCCTCGGGCACCGGGTACAGGGCCTCGTAGGCCCGCCAGAAGGCGGGAGGGAAGCCCCCGAAAAGCCGCATCATGGCCAGGTCCACCCCCCTCTCCCCCACGAAGAAGGAGGGGTCCAGAAGGGCCGGCCCCCCTTGGGCGAAGTGGACGTTTCCGTGCCAAAGGTCCCCGTGGAGGGGAGCGGGGCCTTCCGTGGGGAGAGGGTCCTGGAAAAGGGCCTCCACCTGGGGCCCAAGCCCCTCGAGGCGCTCCCAGGTGGCCTTTAGGAAGGGTTCAATGCACCGCAGGAAGAAAAACTCCGTCCACTCCCCCCCTTGGCGCCCGGGAAGGGGAAAGGTGCCCAGGAAGCCAGGCTCGGCCCAATACGCCGCCTCCCTTTGCCGGTGCAGGTGGGCAAGCATGGCGGCAAGGCCCTCCCAGTCCTCCTTCCCCGGCGCCAGGTACGCCAGCACCAGCCCCTCCTCGGCCACGTGGAGCACCGGGGGCACCCGCACCCCCCTTTTCCCCAGCTCGGCAAGCCCCCGGGCCTCGGCGGCGAAAAGGCCCGGTGGGGGGTTTTCCGCCAGCTTCACCACATAAGGCCCCACCCGCCACACCCGGGCGATATCCCCCCCGTGGAGGGGGACGGGAAGGGCCTTTGCCTCAAGCCCCGCCCGCCGGAGAAGCGCCCTTGGGTCCATGGGCCTCCAGAAAGGCCTTGCAGGCCGCCTCCACCGTCCAGTAGGCCTCGAGGCAGTCCTGGTCGTCCCCGTAGTAGGGGTCCTTCACCTCGCCCCCGCCCAGGTAGTCCAAAAGGAGCCGCACCTTGCCCCGGGCCTCGGGGAAGCGCCTTAGGACCTCGGCCAGGTTCTCCCGGTCCATGACCAGGATGTGGTCGTAGTAGAGGGCGTCCTCCCGGGTCATGGCCCGGGCCACGTGGGGGAAGTAAGCCCCTTCCGCCTCCAGCACCCGCCTGGCCCTTGGGTCCATGGGTTCCCCGGCGTGCCAAGCCCCGGTGCCGGCGGAGTCCACCTCAAAGTGGGCCTCGAGGCCCCGCTCCCTCAACAGTTTGCGAAAAGCCCCTTCCGCCAAGGGGCTTCGGCAGATGTTGCCCAAGCAGACGAAGAGCACGCGCGTGGGCCGCTCCATACCCTCCATCATAGGGCCCCTAGTAGGGTACCTCCGCCCCCACCTCCGTGCCCTTCCCCGGGGCCGAGGCCACCCAGAACCGCCCCCCCCTGGCCTCCACCCGCTCCCGCATCTGGGTTAGGCCAAAACCCCCCAGGCCCTGGGCCTCAGGGCGTTGGAAGCCCTGGCCGTTGTCCCGCACGAGCAGCCTCGCCCCCCTTTCCCCCAAGGGCTCCAAAACCACCTCCACCCGGGTGGGCTTGGCGTGCTTGGCGGCGTTGGTGAGGGCCTCCTGCAGGACGCGGAAGAGGACGAGTTCGCTCGCCTGGGACAGGCCCACCCCATCGGGCAAGGAAAGGTGCACCCGGAACCCCGCCTGCTCGGCGAAGGCCAGGGCGTAGCGGCGCACGGACTCCAGGAAGCCGTAGCGCTCCAGGTCAATGGGCCTCAGGGCGAAGATGCTCCGGCGCACCTCGCGGATCTGGCTCCGCAAGGTATCCTTCACCTCGGCAAGGGCCTTTAGGGCGGCTTCCCGGTCTTTGTCCAAAAGCCTTTCCGCCAGGTCCAGCTTCAGGGCCATGAAGGCCAGGCTTTGCGCCAGGCCGTCGTGGATCTCCCGGGCAATCCGGGTGCGCTCCTCGTTGATGGCGAGCTCCTCCGCCCTCAGGTAAGCCTGGGCGTTCCGCACCGCCAGGGCCACCTGGGAGGCCAGAAAGGAGAGAAAGGGGATGCGCCGGGAAAGGCCCTTTCCCTTAAGCGCCAAGACCCCCACGGGCTCCCGGGCCTTCAGGGGAAGGGCCAGGGTCTCGGGGGCCACGAACACCGGGCCCTCCAAGGCCCCCTTCCAAGCCCCCTCGGGGAGGAAAGGATGGCTGGGAAGGGCCAGGTTCCGCACCACCCGGGGCACCAAGAACCCCTCCTCGTCCAGAAGGAGCACCCCGCCTCCCTCCGCCTCGGCCCAGTCCTGGATGCGCTCCAAGAGGTTCTCCAAAAGCCGGTCCAGGTTGGCCTCCGCCTTCAGGGCCTGGTCCACCTCAAAAAGGGTGAGGAGGTCGCGGCTTCGCGCCACCACGGCCTGCAAGGCCCCTCCCACCTCGTGGGCCAGCACCTCCAGGAAGGCCCGCTCCGGGGTAGGTGGGCAGGCTTCCAGGTATCCCCTGAGGCCGGGAAGCTCCACCCTTACCCCCCCGCACTCCTCCCCCGCCCGCACGCCCTCCACCTCCAGGGCCAGGGGGTAGCCCAAGGTTTCCTGGAGGGCCCGGGCCACGCGCTGGACGGCCTCCTCCAGGTTCTCGCTCTCCAGGGCCTCCCGGAAAACCCGCCCCGCCGCCAAAAGCCTGCGGTTCGCCTCCTCTAGCGCCCTTTCCGCCCGGAGCTTCTCCAGGACCTCCTGGGCGATCCACTCCAAGACGGCGTAGGTCACCAAAGGCCCCACCAGGCCGTAAAAGCCCAGGCGGAGCCAAAGGAGGGCATCCACGTGCCGGTAGGGAAGAAGGGCCACCTCAAAGGCCACCACCACCAAGGCGATGAGGGGCGGCAAGAGGCGTTGGGCTAAGCGGACGAGGCGGTAGAGGCTTTGGCTAGCCATCCTTCTTCCCCATGGCGTAACGGCTCTGGTGGAGAAGCCCCCTCAAAAGTTGCGCCTCCCCCGGGGAAAGCCGTGCCTTATGCAGGATGCGGCGCAGGCGGCGCATGGCGTAGGGGTGGCGGTGGGGGTCGGTGAAGCCGATCTCCAAGATGTACCTTCCGAGATCGGCGAAGAGGGCCTCCAGGGCCTCCGTGGAAGCGAGTTCTTCCCTTTCCCCCTCCCCGTTGGCCAAAGCCCCCTTGTACAGCTCGTAGGCGAAGACCACCACCGCCTGGGCCAGGTTCAAGGAGGGCTGCTCGGGGGCGGTGGGAATGGTGCCGATGAGGTGGGCCAGGTCCAGCTCTTCGTTGGTGAGGCCAAAGGTTTCCCGGCCAAAGACCAAGGCCACCTCCCCCTCCACGGAAAGGACGTGGCGGGGCACCTCCCAAGCAGGTACCACGGGGGCGGGGTAAAGCTCCCGGGGCCGGCCCGTGGTGGCCACCACGAACCGGGTGCCCTCGAGGGCCTGCAAAAGGCTTCCCGTCACCACGGCACCGTCCAGAATCCCCTCGGCGTGCACCGCCACCCAATAGGCCTCCCGGGCCCAGGGCGGGCCCACCCGGGGATGGGGGTTGACCACGTAAAGCCGGGAAAGGCCGAAGTTGCGCATGGCCCGGGCCACGGCCCCCACGTTCATGGGCTCCTGCGGCTCCACCAAGACGATGCGGATGTGGCTCAGGTCAGGGCGAGGTTCCATGGGGTTCCTCCAAGGGTGGGGTGGGCGGGGCCTCCGGGGCCGCTTGGGCTTGCGGCTCGGAAGGAGGGGGCGGGGTGGCCTCGGTAGGGGGTTCTACCGGAGGAAGGGGCACCCGGCCCTCAGGAAACCACATGGCCACGCCCTCCGGCGCGGGCTTGCCCGAAACCAGGTCCACCCGGGCCTGCACAAGCCCAGAAGGCGGGGGGATGTCCCCTCCCGGGCGGCCCCTTAAGGCCTCCGCCACGAAAGCCCGCCAGATGGGCGGGTTGACCACGGAGCTGGAGGGCTCCCGCCCCCCCATGCGCAAGGGCTTGTTGTCGTCCCGGCCCACCCAGACCACGGCGGAAAGCCCCCGGGTCACCCCGGCGAACCAGAGGTCCCGGGCCTCGTTGGTGGTGCCCGTCTTCCCCCCCACCACCCGGCCCGGGATGCGGGCCCCCTTGGCCAGGCCCCGCTCCCCCAGATCGTACACGTAGCCCTTCAGGAGGTCCCAGCCCTGGTAAGCGGCCTCGGGGCTAAAAAGCCGGCGCCGTTCGGGGCTCGCCTGGTAGAGAACCGTCCCCTTGGCGTCCTCCACCCTTAGGACGTAAAGGGGCGTGACCCGGTAGCCCCCGTTGGCAAAGGCGGCGTAGGCGGCAGCCAGGTCCACCGGGGTGATGGAGGCCCCGCCAATGGCGATGGCCAAGGTGGGGTAACGCACGGCAAACCCCGCCTCGGAAAGCTTCCTCGCCACCTTCTCCACCCCGATGGCGTTGGCGGTGTAGATGGCGGGAAGGTTCAAGGAGAGGTCCAAGGCGTAGCGCACGGTAATCTCCCGGTTGAGGAAGGTCCCCGAGAAGTTCTTGGGCCGCCACACCCCTTGGGGCTGGCTGGGGTCGGGAAACTCCAGGGGGCGGTCGGGCACCAAGGTGGCCTGGGTGAACCCCTCCTCAAAGGCGGTGGCGTAGACAAAGGGCTTGACCGCGCTTCCCGGGTTCCTTAGGGCCCGGGTGGCCCGGTTGTACTCGTCCTCTTCCCGCCTTATGCCCCCCACCATGGCCAAGACCTCCCCCGTTTCCGGGTCCAGGCCCACGATGGCCAGGTCCGCCCCCTCGGGCAGGCGGGCCTCCTCTGCCGCCCGTTCCGCCGCCCGTTGCATGGCGGGGTCCAGGGTGGTGTAGACCTTGAGCCCCCCTTCCCCATACACCTTTTCCCGGCCGAAGCGGGCCTCGAGGAAGCGCCGCACCTCCAAAACGAAGTAGGGGGCCATGCGGAAGTCCAGCTGGCGCACCAGCCGGGCCTCGGGGTCCACGAGTTTGGCCTCCAAGAGGTTTCCCTCGCCATCGTAGCGGGCCTGCCACCCCTTGGGCACCAAGGGTTCCCGCCAGCTGGCCTCGGCCACCTCAGGGCTCACCCACCCCTCGGCCACCATCTGGTCCAGGAGGAAGCGCATGCGCTGGCGCACCCCCGGAAGGTCGGCGTAGCGGGCGTTAGGGGCGGGGATGAGGGAGGCCAGGTAAAGCCCCTCCGCCAGCGTCAAGGCGGCGGGATCCTTGCCGAAGTAGGCCTCCGCCGCCCCTTTAATCCCCACGGCGTTCCCCCCCCAGGGGATGATGTTTAGATACATTTCCAATATCTCTTCCTTGGTGTAACGCCGCTCCAGCTCTAAGGCCAAGGCCCACTCCTTGAACTTGCGCTCCAGGGAACGGGCCTGGGCCAGCTCCTTAAGAAGGGTGTTCTTGATGACCTGGGTGGTGATGGTGCTCCCCCCCTGCAGGTCCCCCCGGGCGATGGCGTAAAGCGCCCCCAGAAGGCGCACGAAGTCCACCCCATAGTGCTGGAAAAACCGGCGGTCCTCGGAAAACACGATGGCCGCCACCGCCGCCGGCGATACCTCTTCTAGGCGGACCAGGCTCCGGTGGATGGCCCGCCCCTCCTCCACGCTGGCGATTTGGGCTATGGGCGCGCCATCCCGGGCATAGAGCACCGAGGTGGCGGTGAGGCGGAGCCGCTCAAACTGGGCAAGGTCCGGGAGCTGGCGGGTGTAGGCGTAGGCCAGGTAACCCAGGGCGAGGGACACCCCCACCAGGAGCCCTAGAAGCGTCAGGAAGAGCACGCGGAACACCCGCACGCCCACCAGTTTACCCAACCTCCCCCTGCTCAGGGGAAAGCCGGAGGAAGCGGAGGAGCTTTTCCCGGCTAAGGGGCTTTTCCAGGGGCACCACCCGAACCACCTCGGCCGTGGTCCTCTGTTTCTCCGAGGGGGAGATGAGAACGGCCACGGGCACCTCCTTGAGGCGTTTGACGTGGCGGATGCGGGCGGCCACGGCAAAGGCGTCCAGGTCCAGGTCCTCGTCCAGGAGGATAGCCCTCGGGGTGTGGTCCAGAAGCCAAAAGAGGCCTTCCCGGGCCAAGTCAAAGTAGCGCAGCGGGATATCCGTTCCCAAAAGGGCCATCTCCACGTAAGCCCGCAGGGCCTCGTTGCGGCTTAGTAGGAGCACACCCGGATAGTCCGCCGCCACGGGGCCAGTTTACTCAGGAGTTGCGAAAAACCTATGAAAAAAACTGGCTGGGGCGCGTGGACTCGAACCACGACCGGCGGATCCAAAGTCCGCTGTCCTGCCATTAGACGACGCCCCAGCGTCCAAGGGGGATTGTAGGGCAAAAGGGCGCCGGCGTCAAATCCTTAGACGCTGAAGAGGACGTAAATGACGTCCCCGTCTTGCACCTCGTAGTCTTTGCCCTCGAGGCGCACCCAGCCCCGCTCCTTGGCCTTCGCCCACCCCCCGGCTTCCACCAGCCGGTCCCAGGGAATGACCTCGGCCCGGATGAAACCCCTTTCCATGTCCGAGTGGATCTCCCCCGCCGCCTGGGGGGCCTTGGTCCCCCGGCGCACCGTCCAGGCCCGCACCTCCTTCTCCCCGGCGGTGAAGAAGCTAAGGAGGCCCAAGGCCCGGTACCCCGCCTTGGCCAAGCGTTGCAGGCCGCTTTCCCCAAGGCCATAGGCGGCGAGGAGCTCCTTGGCCTCCTCTTCCGAAAGCTCGGAGAGCTCGGCCTCCAGCTTGGCGGAGACCACCACCACCTCCGCCCTTTCCGCCGCAGCCTTCTCCCGCACCGCCTGGACGTACGGGTTCCCCTCCCCATGGGGGAGGTCCTCCTCCGCCACGTTGGCCACGTAGATCACCGGCTTGGCGGTGAGGAGGGGGGTTTCCCTGAGGAAGCGGCCCACCTCCTCGGAAGGGGGGAAGGTGCGGGCAGGCTTCCCCTCTTGCAGGTGGGCGTAGAGGCTCTCAGCCGCCTCCAAGAGGGGAAGCTTCTCCCGGTCGGCGCGGGCCTCCTTGCGCAGGCGCTCAAGCCGCCTCTCCAAGGTGGCGAGGTCGGCGAGGAGAAGCTCGGTTTCCACCACCTCGGCGTCCTCCAAGGGGTCCACCCGGCCCATGACGTGCACCACCTCGGGGTCGGGGAAGCAACGGAGGACGTGGGCGATGGCCGCCACCTCGCGGATGTGGGCCAGGAACTGGTTGCCAAGCCCCTCCCCCTTGTGGGCCCCCTTCACGAGCCCGGCGATGTCCACGAACTCCACGTGGGTGGGCACGATGGGGGGCACCCTCTCCCCCTTGGCGAAGACCTTCTGCAGGGCGTAAAGCCTTGGGTCCTCTAGGGGCACCACCCCCACGTTCTTGTCAATGGTGGCGAAGGGGTAGTTGGCGGCGAGCGCCCCGGCTCGGGTCAGGGCGTTGAAGAGGGTGGACTTGCCCACGTTGGGTAGACCGACGATGCCGACTCCAAGCATGCTTACCTCAAAAAAAGCCCCACTTGGGGGCCTCTTTTCATCCTATCACGCCCCTTGCGTATGATGGCAGGGTATGGACCTGGCCGCCTACATTGACCACACCCTCCTAAAACCCACGGCTACCCCGGAAGAAATCCAAAAGGTGGCGGAAGAAGCCCTGGAGTACGGTTTCTATGGCCTCTGCATCCCCCCCTCCTACGTGGGCCTCGTGCGGGAGCGCTACCCCCATGCGCCCTTCCGCCTGGTGACCGTGGTGGGGTTCCCTTTGGGGTACCAGGAAAAGGAGGTGAAGGCCCTCGAGGCCAGCCTCGCCTACGCCCGGGGGGCGGATGAGATTGACATGGTCCTGCACTTGGGAAGGGCCCTCGCCGGCGACCTGGCCTACGTGGAAGAGGAGGTGCGCGCCGTGCGCCGGGCGGTACCCCGGGCGGTGCTCAAGGTGATCCTGGAAACGGGCCACTTCACCCCCGAGGCCCTGGAGGCCCTGGCCGAGGCCGCCATCCGGGGTGGGGCGGACTTCCTCAAAACCTCCACGGGCTTTGGCCCCCGGGGGGCAAGCCTTGCGGACGTGGAGCTTTTGGTGCGGGTCGCCAGGGGCCGGGCCCGGGTGAAGGCGGCGGGGGGCATCCGGGACCGGGAAACCGCCCTGCAACTCTTGGAAGCGGGGGCAAGCCGCCTCGGCACCTCCAGCGGTGTGGCCCTGGTACGGGGGGAAGCGGGCAGTGGGTACTAGGCGGCGCAGGCAAAAGGCTTTGGCGGGGCTTCCCGGCTACCTGGTCCTCCTCGTCCTTTTCCTCCTTTGGGCCTACCAAGAGCTCCGCAAGCCCGCCCCGCCCCCAGTGGAGGCGGGAAAGGCCGAGGTCTACTTCATGCCCCAGGATGGGGAAAGGGCCAAGGCCCATCTCCTTGCCCTCATGGCCTCGGCCCAGGAAACCCTGGAGGGGGCCTTCTACGAATTTCGCGACCTAGAGATCGCAAAAGGCCTCCTCGCGGCCGGAAAGCGGGGGGTGAGGGTTCGGCTTTACGGGGAAAGCGACTACCGGGAGGACTTCCGCCGCTACCTGGTGGCGGCCTCCTTGGGGCAAGGGGAAGAGCCCCCTAAGGTGCCCCGCGCCCTCCTGCGGGAAAGGGTCAAGCCCCTTTCCCTAGACTGCGAGGAAATCGCCGGCATCCCCGTCTGCTACGACGAGCGGGAAGGCTTCATGCACCACAAGTTCCTGGTGGTGGACCGCAAGGCGGTGTGGACGGGAAGCGTGAACATGACCTGGAACGCCTTCGCCCGCAACAACGAAAACGCCCTCCTCCTCCCCTCCCCCACCCTGGCGGAAGGCTACGCCCAGGAGTTCCAGGCCCTTTATGGCGGCGCCAAGGAAGGCCTGGGCCGCCCCGTGGCCTTCGCCCTGGAGGGGGTGGAGGGAACCGCCTACTTTAGCCCTAAAGGGGGAAGGCTTGCCCAGGAAGCCATCCTAAGGGCCATTGGCGAGGCCCAAAGGGAGATCCTGGTGGCCGCCTTCGTCCTCACGGACCGCGAAATTGTGGAAGCCCTTCTAGGGGCAAAGGAACGGGGCCTTGCGGTGCGGGTGGTCCTGGAAGCCCGCAACCTGGGGGATAGCCGGGACGAAAGGCTCCTTGAGGGGGGTATCCCCGTGCGGAAGGACCCTAACCCCTACACCCTGCACCACAAGGTCATGGTCCTGGACGGGATCCACGTGATTACGGGAAGCTACAACTTCTCCTTCCGCGCCCGGGAGGTGAACAACGAAAACCTCCTGGTCCTAAGGAGCCCCACCCTGGCGGAGGCCTACCGAAAGGAGGTGGAAAGGCTTTGGGAAGCGGGCGACCCCCTTTAATCCTGGCCTCGGGTAGCCCCAGGCGCAGGGCCCTCCTCGAGGCCCTGGGCTACCCCCTTCGGGTGGTGGTCCCCGGGGTAGAGGAAGCGGACCTCGCGCTCCCCCCACCCGAGCTCGCCCTGGCCCTTGCCCGGCGCAAGGGGGAAAGCGTGGCGGGGGAATGGGTCCTGGCGGCGGACACCGTGGTGGACCTTGGGGGGAAGGTCTTGGGCAAGCCCAAGGACCCGGAGGAAAACCGCCTTTTCCTCAGGCTCCTTTCCGGGAGGAGCCACCGGGTGCACACCGCCATCTACCTCCGCACCCCGATGGACCTGGTCCTGGAGGTGCACACGGCCAGGGTGCGCTTCCGTCCCCTTTCGGAGGAGGAGATCGCCTGGTACGTGGAAAGCGGCGAGGGCCTGGACAAGGCGGGGGGCTACGGGGCCCAGGGGCTCGGCATGGCCCTTCTTTCGGGGGTGGAGGGGGACTTCTACACCGTGGTGGGCCTCCCCGTGTCCCGGCTCTTCGCCCTCCTTTGGGAAAGGGGGTTTAGGCCGTGAGCGAAACCGCCCTGCGCCGCCTTCTCCTCCTCGGCCTCCTCGCCTTGGGACTCGCCCTGGCCGCCCTCACCCGGCCCCTCGCCCCCAAGGTTTCCCTCCGGCTTTCCCCCCTCACCGCCCCCCTGCCCGCCCTAGGGCACCGGTTTGGGGAGAACCTCCGGGCGGGGGTTTCCGCCCTCCTAAACCGGGAAGACCTCTACCGGGAAAACCGCCTCCTCAAGGACCGGGTGGCGGCCTTGGAAGCGGAAAACCGCAGGCTTCGCCTGGAGGTGGAGCGCCTCTCCCGGGCCCTTAGGGTGCAAGCGGAGCAGGCCCCGGGGGTGGTGGCCGTGGCCCCCGTGGTGGGGGAAGACCTCTCGGGGCTCTACCGCCGCCTGGTGATCGGCCTTGGGGAACGGGACGGGATCCGGGTGGGCATGCCCGTCACCGCCCCCGAGGGGCTGGTGGGCCTGGTGGTGGAGGTGGAGGCCCACCGGGCCCTGGTGCGCACCCTTTTGGACCCGGAAAGCCAGGTGGGGGTGCGCCCCGAAGGGGCCCCCGGGCGGGGTGTGGCCCGCGGTGCCCCCCCGGACCGGCTCCTGGCCGAGTTTCCCCCCACGGTCCAGGTGGCCCCGGGGAACCTCCTCCTCACCGGGGCGCCCTTGGGCCTTTTCCCCGCGGGCATCCCCGTGGGCCGGGTGGAACGGGTGGAAAGGGTTCAGGGGGGGCTTAAGCTAAGGGCCTGGGCCAGGCCCTTGGTGGAGCTTTCCCTCCTGGAAGAGGTGATCGTCCTGAGGCCCTTATGACGGCGCTTTTAGCCCTTCTCCTCACCCTTTTTCTGGCCGGGCTCCTTTCCGCCCTCTGGCCCCAGGGGCTCATGGCCCCCGACCTCTTCCTGGTCCTTGCCCTTTGGTACGCCTGGGGCAGGCCCTACTACCTAGGGCTTCCCGTGGCCTTTCTCCTTGGGCTTCTCCAAGACCTCTTGGGGTATGGCCTCCTGGGCCTCCACGCCACGGGCCTCCTCCTCGCCGCTTACGCCTTCTACGCCGCAAGCCGGCGCCTGGTGGCGGGGGAAGGGCTGGGCGCCTCCTTCGCCTTCCTTTGGGCCTTTCTGGCCAAGTGGTTCGGCTACTTCCTGGTGGCCTACTGGCTTCGCCTGGACCTCCCCCCCCTCCTCCCCCTGGACCTTCTTCTGGAAGGCCTCTTCACCCTCCCCCTGGCCCTCCTGGCCCTTCGGCTAAAGGGTGCGCGTGCGCCATGACCTCGAGGCTTTACGCCCTCATGCTCTCCTTCCTGGTGGCCCTGGGCCTTTTGGGCCTTCGGGCTTGGCAACTCCAGGTGCTGGAGCACGAGAAGTACGCCCTGAAAAGCCAGGGGAACTACCTGAAGACCGAGGGTATCCCCGCCCCCCGAGGGCGGATCCTGGACCGGAAAGGGCGGGTCATCGCCCAGGACCGGCTGGTGGTGGACCTGGTCTACGAGGGGGGAGAGGTGGCCTTTAAGGAGCGGCTCCTCCCGCTTTTGGGCCTGAAGGAACTCCCCAAGGAACCCGGGGTGCTCAAGGCGGGGGTGCCCGAGCACCTCCTCCCCACCCTGGCGGAGCTCACCGCCGGGCAGAGGAACCTGAAGCTTGTAGAACGCATTGAACGCCACTACCCAAACCCCATCTCGGGACCCGTTTTGGGCTACGTCCTCCAGGCCAACGCCGAACAGGTGAAGCGGGGCTATAGCCCCGACGAGCAGGTGGGCCAGGCGGGCCTCGAGGCTGCCCTCGAGCCCTACCTGCGGGGCAAACGGGGCGTGAAGGCGGTGGAGGTGAACGTCCGGGGGGAACGTCTGCGGGAAACCATCCTGGAAGAGCCCACCCCCGGAAAGGACGTGGTCCTCACCCTGGACCTAGACCTGCAACGGGCGGCGGAAAGGGCGCTAGAGGAAGCCCTCGCGGACATCAATGCGGGCCGCAGGCTTAACGGCCTCCCCCCCGCCACCCGGGTCAAGGGGGCCATCGTGGCCCTGGACCCGAGAAGCGGGGAGATCCTGGCCATGGCCAGCGCCCCCTCCTTTGACCCCAACCTCTTCGCCAAGCGCCCCGTGCCCAAGGAGGTCCAGGACCTCCTACGGGACCCGGACCTGCCCCTCCTCAACCGCGCCCTCCAGCCCTACACCCCGGGCTCCACCTTCAAGCTCGCCACGAGCTACGCCCTCCTGGAGGAGGGCTACGTGAGCCCAAACACCCCCTACCGCTGTAGCCCCTACATCGTCTACGGGGGGCAGGTGCGCCGCAACTGGGCCAGCCGGGACATGGGGCCCATGACGGTACGGGAGGCCATCGCCTGGAGCTGCAACACCTGGTACTACCAGGCGGTGGCCCAGGACCCCTTGGGCTTTGTGGACCGCCTGGCGGCCCGGGCGCAGCTTCTCGGCCTTGGGGAGCCCACGGGGGTGGAGGTGGCGGAGAAGACGGGCCTCCTCCCAACCCGGGCCTGGAAGCGGGAGGCCTTGGGGGAGGCTTGGTACCCCGGGGAAACCCTTTCCGTGGCCATCGGCCAGGGTCCGGTCCTCGCCACCCCGGCCCAGATCGCCCGCATGCTGGCCACCCTGGCCAACGGGGGCAAGAAACCCCGACTGCACCTGGTGAAGCGCTTGGGCAAGGAGGAGGTAAGGCCCTCCTTGGCGCCGGTACCGGGGCGCTTCTTCGGCGTGCTCCAAGAGGGTTTGCGGAAGACCGTGACCGAGGGGACGGCGCGCCACGTGCTGGGAAGCTTCCCCGTCCCCACAGGGGGCAAAACGGGGACAGCGGAAACCCCCGGCAAGCGCCGGGGGCTGGAGCACGCCTGGTACATGGGGTATGGGCCCACGGACCCCCAAAGCCCCTACCCTCCCTTGGTGGTAGTGGCCTTCTTTGAAAACGGGGGGGAAGGGAGCCGGGTGGCCCTCCCAGCGGTGCGCAAGGTGATGGAGGCCTACTGGAAGGTGCCCGAGGAGGCCAAGGCCCCGTAAAATAGCCCCATGCGCCTCCGCGCCACGCCCAAGGCCCTCGCCCTCCGCCTGGACGGGGGGGAGAGCGCCGAGGACATAGCCCGGCTCACCCTCCCCGAGGGGCTTCCCCTGGAGGTGGAGGTGGCGGGGCCCGTGCCCCAAGAGGTCGTAGAGGCCCTCCTGGCCTTAGGCCGCCCCCTCACCCTCGTACCCGCCCGAAGCCACAAGGGCCTAAGCACCCTGGTGGTGAGCAAAACCCTAAGGGCCGGGGAGCGGGTGGAGCACCCCGGCACCGTCGTGGTCCTGGGGGACGTCAACCCAGGGGCCGAGGTGGTGGCGGGAGGGGACGTGATCGTGGTGGGGAAACTCCGGGGCCTCGCCCACGCCGGGGCAGGGGGGGATGAGGAGCGCTTCATCTTCGCCCTAAGCCTCGGCGCCAAGCAACTCCGCATCGGACCCCACCTGGCCCAGGCCCCCGAGGGGGAAGCGGCGGAGGGGCCCGAGCTCGCCCGGGTGGTGGAGGGGCGGATCGTGGTGGAGCCCTGGGCTAGAAGGCGATCCCCCCCGACTCCACCCCGTAGCGCTTGAGCACGAGGTAAATGACCCAACCCGTGAGGGCCACGTAGAGCCAGATGGGCACCAGGACCTTAGCCCAGCGCTTGTGGAGGGCGAACTCGCCCCTAATGGCCCGCCAGATAACGTAAAGGGCCAAAGGCCCGTTCAGGGTGGCCAAAAGGGTGTGGGTGATGAGGATAAAGTAGTAGACCCCCCGCCAAGCCTCCGGCCCCCCATAGGCCGTGGTGCCGTAAAGGCCCCACTTGGTGAGGTAAAAGACCAAAAACAAAGCCGCCAGCGCCGTGGCCGTGAGCATGGCCCGGTGGTGCCAAACCCGCTCACCCCGGCGGATGAGCCCTACCCCCACCAAAAGGGCAAGCCCGGAAAGAACGATGCTCCAGACAGCGAGAAGCCCCAAAAGCTCCTTCATTGGCCCTCCCCCAGGCGTTCGCTCAAAAGGCGCACCGCCTCGAGGCGGGCAGTGCGGGCGTAGCTGTAGCCCTTGAGGTAGTCTTCTTCCTGGCCCAAGAGCTGGTATAGCCGCAGGTAGGCCACCGCCAAGAGCCCATCCCGCTCCCGGCTTGGGGGAAGGCGGTGGAGGAGCTTGGCGATTTCCCGGAAGCGCCCCGCCTCCCGGGCCTCGAGGGGGGTCTCCCTCAGGGCCCGGGCTAGGTCGTGAAGGGCTTCCCCTAGCGGCATACCAGCCCAAAGTGTACCACAAGGCGCCCCTTAGGGGATGCGCCTAGAAGAACGGTTGCCAGCGGCGTCCACCGCTACCACCACCGCTCCCGAAGGGACCTCCACCAAAAAGGAAACCCTAGCTTCCTTGGGCAGGGAAAGCGGCGTGTACCGTCCTCCCACCTGCACCACCACCCGGTCCACCCGCACGTTGTCCTCCACCCGGCCATAAACCCGGTAGAGGCTCCCCTCCCGCTCCACCCGCTCCACCACGATCCGGGGCGGGGCGGCGTCCAGCACCAAGGGAACGCGCCGCTCCACCCGGTGGCCCAGGGCGTCCACCGCCTCCATCCTCAGTTCCACCTCCCCCGAGGTGGGGGCCTGTAGGCGGAAGCGGAAGCGCACGAGCCGCTTGCCCTTCTCCGCCTCCCCCAGCACCTCCGCCCCTTGCGCCCGCACGCTCGCCACCCCGGAGGGGTCAAAGGCGTAGCCCTCCACCACCAGGGCCTTGCCGGGGGCCACCGCTCCACCCAAGGGCTCCACCAGGCCGAGCTCCGGCGGGGCCCCATCGGGCCGAGCGCAACCGGCAAGGAAAAGCAAAAGAAGAAGGGGATGCCCACGCATCCCCTTCATGCTACCCTAGGGCTTAGAAGCGATAAGCGGCGCCCACGCGGAGCTTGAAGACCCACTCGGGCTGGGTAACCAATTCGTTGAGGCTATCGTAGCCGCTGTCCCCGGGGCACACAGTGCTCTCGGTCTTATTCCCGGAGTCATCCTCACGGACACTCTTGAAGCAAGCGTTCAGGTAGTAATCCGCCCCCAGGTCCCCCACCAGGCTCAGGTTGGGCATGAGGGGGTAAGCGAGGCGCACACCGGCGCCGAAGCCAAACTGGTTGGTGGAAACAGATTCGCTCTTGGTGCCCGAAATCTTATTCTGCGGATCCGTATAGCCACCCGAGAAGAGGTTGTAGCGGATCCCGGCGTAAGGCGCCACCTCCACCGGCAGACCCAAGCCCGCCACCTTGTAGAGAACATCCAAGGAAAGGGTGATGTTTTGGCCCCACTCGGAGAGCTCGTTGGTCTTCTTGTAGTCACCCCAAGTCGTGCCTCCCCCAAGGTCATACCCATCGTCCAGCGCATCGCTCTGGGCGAAGCCCACGCCCAGCCGCACCCCCAAGGGAAGCCCAGGGGTAAAGTCCTCCGCCACCACAGCCAGTTGCCCGCCTAGGTTTCCGTAGAGGCCAGCACCAGCCTCCACGGAAAACTTCTGCGCCATGGCCGCCGTCAGGAGAGCCGCAAAAGCTACAACCACCGCTTTCTTCATCCTTCACCTCCATATAGAGGGTTTCCACCCTCGTGAAGATATGCTACGTTCTTCCCAAGAAAAAGTCAAGTCGTGTACAAGGCGTTTATGCGCACATACCCCTCGGTGAGGTCGCACCCGTAGGCCTCCGCCGCCCCTTCCCCCTCTCCCAGGTCCACCAGGACCTCCACCACCTCCTGGCGCATGGCCTGGCTCGCCCTCTCCCGGTCAAAGGGGAGGTCCCCGCCGGCGTACAGGGGGATACCTTGGAGGGAAATCCGCACCCGCAAGGGGTCAAACCGGGCCCCCGAGTTGCCGAGGGCGGCCAGGATGCGGCCCCAGTTGGGGTCGTTGCCGTAGAGGGCGCTTTTCCAAAGGAGGCTTCCCGCCACCGCCCTAGCCGCCCGCCTCGCCTCCTCCTCCGTGACCGCCCCCACCACCCGCACCACCAAAAGCTTCGTGGCCCCTTCCCCATCCCGGGCAATCCTCTTGGCAAGCTCCCGCGCCACCCCTTCCAAAGCCTGGAAGAGGGCTTCGGGCGGCACCTCCCCATAAGCCCCATTGGCCATGACCAGGGCCAGGTCGTTGGTGGAGGTGTCCCCGTCCACGGTCACCTGGTTGAAGGTGCGGTCCACGATGCCCCTCCAGGCCTCCCGCAAGGCCTCCTGGGGCACCCAGGCGTCCGTGACCAAAAAGGCCAGCATGGTGGCCATGTTGGGGTGGATCATCCCACTTCCCTTGGCGATGCCCACCACCCTGGCCCCCGCCACCTCGGCCTCCGCCACCTTGGGCACCAGGTCGGTGGTGAGGATGGCCTCGGCGAAGGGGTCGGCGTAAGGGGTGAGCTCTATTTGCGGCAGGCCCGCCGCGATCCGCTCCACGGGCAGGGGCACCCCGATCACCCCCGTGGAGGCGGTGAGCACCTCCTCGGGGGCAAGGCCCAGGCGGAAGGCGGCGAGCTCGGCCATCCGCGCGTCGTCCCGAAAGCCCCGCTCCCCCGTGGCGCAGTTGGCGTTGCCGGCGTTCACCACCACGGCCCGCAAGGGGGCTCCGGTGGCGTAAAGCCCCCGGCCCCGGTGGATGGAAGGGGCCGCGGCCCGGTTCTGGGTGGCGGCGTAGGCCCATTGGGCGGGAAGCCCTGAGACCAAAAGGGCCAGGTCCGGCTTGCCCGAAGGCTTGATGCCCGCCCGGGTAGCCCCGGCGCGGAAACCCCTGGGTAACCTCACGGCCATACGCCCTCCTTGGGCAAGGCGGTGTCCTCGGGTAGGCCCAGCATCAGGTTCAGGTTCTGCACCGCCTGCCCCGCCATGCCCTTCACCAGGTTGTCCAAGGCGGCGAAGACCAGGACGCGCCCAGTCCTTTCCTCGTAGAGGGGCTTGAGGTCCACCCGGTTGGCGCCATAGGTGCCCTTGGTCTCGGGAAGCCCCCCCAAAACCCGCACGAAGGGCTCCCCTAGGTAGAAGTCCCGGTAGAGGGCGTCCAGAGCCTCCTGGCTCCAGGTCCCCTCCACCTCCGCCTCCGCGGTGACCAAAATCCCCCGGGTCATGGGCACCAGGTGGGGGGTGAAGGAAAGGCGCACCTCCCGCCTGGGCCCGTGGGTGCGCACCCTCCGCCCTTGGGCCAGGAGGCGGCCCAGGTTCGCTTCCATCTCGGGGATGTGGCGGTGGGTGCCCCCTACCTTGTAGGGTTTCAGGTTCTCGTTCACCTCGGCGAAGAAGGTGCCCTCCCCCTCCCTGCCCGCCCCCGAAACCCCGCTTAAGCCCACCACGAAGGCACGCCGGAGAACCCCTTCCGCCGCCAAGGGAGCGAGGGCCAAGGTGGCGGCGGTGACGTAGCAGCCAGGGTTCGCCACCAGGCGGGCTTCCCTGAGCTCCTCCCGGTGGAGCTCGGGCAGGCCGTAGACCGCCTCCCGGAAGAGCTCGGGGCTTTGGTGGCGGATCCCGTACCAGGCCTCGTAGACCTCCGGGGGAAGGCGGTAGTCCCCGGAAAGGTCTATGACCCGCTTGCCCGCGCGAAGGGCCTCGGGGGTGATCCCCATGGCGAGGCCGTTGGGGAGGGCCAGAAACAGGACGTCCGCCCGCTCCAAGACCTCCTCTTGGGCAACGAAGGGCCTTTCGTCCCAAAGCTGGGGCCAGGCGGAAGAAAGGGGTCTACCCTCGTGCTTGCGGCTGGAAAAACCCACCAGTTCCACCCCAGGATGGCGCTTAAGCAGGCGGAGGAGCTCCGCCCCGCCATACCCCGAGGCGCCCAGGATCCCCACCCTTACCACGGCACCTCCAGAAGAACTTCCGGGAAGGCCAGGGGCGCCAGGCGCTCCCCGGGCTTAACCCAGATCTGCTCCCGGTAATGGTCCTCCTCCGGGGTGCGGAAAACGAGGAGCCGGCTTCCCTGGAGGTCCTGGACCCAAACCTCGGGCACGCCCATACGGGCGTATAGGGGCACCTTTTTGCCTAAATCGTACTCCAAGGAAGCATCGGAAACCTCCAGGAGCAAAAGCACGTCCTCCGCCCCAGGAAGGCGCTCCCCATAGTCCCCCGGCCGCAGAAGGGCCAGGTCCGGCTCCAAATACACATCCGGAGCCAGGGCCAAGGGACCCTGAACCTGCACCAACGCTTCGGGAAAGCGCTCCACGAAGAGACGGTTCCAGCGGTTCAGAACGTAGGCGTGGCGTGGGCCGATGGGTGCCATCTGGTAAATCTCCCCCTCCAGAAGCTCCACCCCCCGCTCGGGCAGGGGAAGCTTCAGGAACTCCTCCAGGCTAAAGCGGTAAGGGCGGACCATACCCCTACTTTAGCAAGGTGAGGAGGACGGCTTTGGCGGTGTGGAGACGATTTTCCGCCTGGTCAAAGACGCGGCTTTTGGGGCCGTGCACGGCTTCCTCCGTGGTCTCCTCTCCGTAGTGGGCGGGGAGGCAGTGGAGGAAGATCCCTTCGGGGTGGAGGAGGGAGAGGAGTTCCCCGTTCACCTGGAAGCCACGGAAGTCCTTGAGGCGCTTTTCCCGCTCCGCCTCCTGGCCCATGCTGGTCCAGACGTCCGTGTAGAGGGCGTGGGCCCCAAAGGCGGCCTCCTTGGGGTCGTGGGTGAAGTAGGCCTTGGCCTTTTCCAGAAGGGCGGGATCGGGCTCGTAGCCCTTAGGGGTGGCCACCCGCACCCTTAGCCCCACCAGGGGCGCGACCTCCAGGAGGGAGTTTAAAACGTTGTTCCCGTCCCCCACCCAGGCCACCTCGAGGCCCTCCCACCCCCCAAAGACCTCCTTGAGGGTGAGGAGGTCCGCCAGGGCCTGCAGGGGATGGGCCCGGTCCGAAAGGGCGTTGATGACGGGGATGCGGGCATGGCGGGCCAGGGCCTCCACGGTCGCGTGCCGGTAGACCCGGGCGGCGATCCCCTCCACGAACCGCTCCAGGTTCTTGGCGATGTCCCTCACGGGCTCCCGCTCCCCGATACCCACCTGTTTCTGGTCCAGGTAAACCGCATGCCCCCCCAGGTGGAGCATGGCCACCTCGAGGGTGGTCCGGGTACGTAAGGAGGGCTTCTCAAAGAGGAGGGCCAGGACCTTCCCCTTTAGCTCCTCCCCCCGGTAGCGCTCCCGCTTAAGCCGCTCCGCCAAGGCGATCAGGTCCCGGATGGCCTGGGCACTGTAGCCGTAAAAGTCCAAAAGGTCCTTGGGCAGGGTCAGGGCGTCTCCCCCCATGAGGCCCTTAGGATACCCCGACCTTGCAAAGTTATGCAAGCGCCTAGGCCCGGGACCAGGGGACGTAGAGCACGGGAAGCTGGCTCACAAAGGGCTCGGCGTAGTCCACCCCCAGGTAGTTGCCAAAGTAGCGGCGCATGGCCTTGCGGGCCTCCACCCCCTTGGGCCCCACGGTCTCGCTCGCCGCCTCCCCGGAAAACTGGCTCCTGTAGGCCAAGACCGCCTGCTCCCACTGGTCTATGAAGGCGGAGATCTTCACCAGGAAGCTGGGGGTGAAGGGGTGGTTGCCCGGGTAGAAGAAAAACCTTTCCACCCGGTGAGGCTCCCCTTCCAAGGGGGCCTTCTTCAGGCCCGCCAGGTGGAGGGCGGCCACCACCAGGCGGCTTGCCGCCGTGTGGTCGGGGTGGCGGTCGGCCTCGAGGGGGGCGAAGAGGATGCGGGGCCTCAATTTCCTGAGCGCATCCGCCAGCTTCAGGCGCTGCTCGGGGGTGTCGGCAAGCCCCCCATCGGGAAGCCCCAGGTTCCCCCTAAAGTCCAGGCCCAGGATCCGGCTCGCCTCCGCCACCTCCTGGGCCCTTTCCTCCGGGGTGCCCTTGGTGCCCATCTCCCCCCGGGTGAGGTCCAAAATCCCCGTGGATAACCCTTCCGCCTTGGCCCTCGCCAAGGTCCCACCGCACCCGAGCTCCCCATCGTCGGGATGGGGGGCGATGACCAAAAGGTCAAGCATCCCTCACCTCCACCCGCTCCCCAAGCCGCCGCTCCGTACCCGCCTGGAGGCGCTTTAGGTTTTCCCGGTGGGTGAAGAAGATGAGAAGGGCCATGAGGGCCACGGTGCCCACCTCCCAAAGGGGCCGCCCCAAGGCCAAGGCCAGCACCAAGGCCGCCAACCCCCCGGTCATGCTCCCTGCGGAAACGTAGCGGGTGAGGAGCATCACGGAAAGCCCTATGGGCAGGGTCCAAAGGGCCAGCACCGGGTCCAGGAAAAGGAGGGTGCCGAAGCTGGTGGCCACGCCCTTTCCCCCCTGAAAGCCCAAGAACACGGAGTAGTTGTGCCCCAAAACCGCCGCCAAGGCCACACCCCCTAGCAAGGGCCCCTCTATGCCCACCGCCCGGGCGATAAGCACGGCAATGCCGCCCTTGAACACGTCAAAGAAGGCCACCACGAAGGCAGGGCCAGGCCCCAAGGCCCTAAGGACGTTGGTGGCCCCGATGTTCCCCGAACCCACCTTGCGGATGTCCACCCCGTAGGTGCGGGCCACCAGAACCCCAGCGGGGATGGAGCCGAAAAGATAAGCGAGGAAGAGGACCCAAAGCCAGTCCATGGGGTGGATTTTAACTGCTCGCCGAGGTGTAGCTCCTTAGGGCCAGGCGGAAGAAGCCCCGCGCCAGGAGGAAAAGGCCCAGGGCGATCCCGAGGGCTACCCAGGGCGCCCCCCTTCCCAAGGCGGCCTCCGCCGGCACCGTGGTAAGGAAGGCCACGGGTACCACGAAGGTGAAGAAGAAGCGGTAAAGGGCCGGATAGCTGGAGGCGGGAAAGCGCCCCGCTTCCAAAAGCCCCCGCAGGACCTCGGTCACGTTGTAAATCTTCACGAACCAGACGCTGGTGGTGGCGAGGAGGAACCAGAGGCTATAGAGCATGACCGCCCCCAAGAACCAGTAGAGGGCGAAGAGGAAGTAGTCCTGAAGCCCCAGGCCAAGCCGGCTTCCCCCAAAGAGGAGAAGCCCAAACCCCAGGAGGAAATCCCCAAGGCCCCATGGGGAGAAAACCCTTAAAGAGAGCCAAAACTGGGGGTCCAAAGGCTTTAGGAGGACGAAGTCCAAGGTGCCTTGCTGCACGTGCTCCACAATCTTGTTGAGGTTAGGGGCGAGGAGGGTGCTCCCAAGCCCCTGAAGGAGGGTGAAGGCGGCGAGGACCAAAAGGGCCTCCTCCCAGGCCCACCCCCCCGGCCGGTACCCCCCCTGGTAGAGGAGGAGGAGGCCGAAGAGGGCCCCGAGGAGGGTGAGGGCCGAGGAGAAAAGCCCCAGGAGGAAGTTCAGGCGGTACTCCATCTCCGCCGCCAAGGAAAGGCGCAAAAAGAGGAGGTAGACCCGCAGGTAGCGCACAAAGACCATTACACCACGTAGACTTAGAGGGTGCGCCTCGAGGCCGTCGTCCTCGCCCAAGACCTCACCAAGCACTTCCGCGTGGCCCTGAAGGAGGAAAGCCTCCTGGGTACCCTGCGCCACTTCCTCTTCCGCCAGTACCGCCTGGTGCGGGCGGTGGAGGGGGTGAGCTTCGCCATCCGGCGGGGGGAGGTGGTGGGCTTTTTGGGCCCCAACGGGGCGGGCAAGACCACCACCTTGAAGATGCTCACGGGGCTCCTCCACCCCACCCGTGGGGAGGCGTTGGTGGCGGGGCACGTGCCCTGGCGGCGGGAAAGGGCCTTCCTGAGGAAGATCACCCTGGTCATGGGCAACAAGCAACAGCTGATCTGGGACCTGCCCGCCATGGACACCCTCCGGCTCAACGCCGCCATCTACGAGGTCCCCGAGGGGGAGTTCCGGAAGCGGGTGGGGGAGCTGGCAGAGATGCTGGGGCTAGAGGGGAAGCTCCACCAGCCCGTGCGCAAGCTCTCCCTGGGGGAAAGGATGAAGGCGGAGCTTTTGGCCGCCCTCCTCCACCGCCCCGAGGTCCTCTTCCTGGACGAGCCCACCCTGGGCCTGGACGTGAACGCCCAGGTGGCGGTGCGGGAGTTCGTGCGGGCCTACAACGCCCGCTACGGGGCCACCATCCTCCTCACGAGCCACTACATGGCGGACATCGCCGCCCTTTGCGAAAGGGTCCTGGTCATCCACCATGGCAGGCTCCTCTACGACGGGGCCTTGGAGGGCCTTTTGGCCCGCTTCGCCCCCTACCGGGAGGTGCGGCTCGTCCTGGCCAAACCCCTTCCCCGGGAGGCCCTGAAGGCCTTCGGGGAGGTGCGGGAAGCGGAGGGGCGGGAGGCCAGGCTCCTCGTCCCCCGGGAGGGGCTCACGGAGCGGGTGGCCCTCATCCTGAAGGGGCTTCCCGTGGAGGACCTCGAGGTCAAGGAGCCCCCCCTGGAAGAGGTCATCGCCCGGGTCTTCCAAAGCCCCAAGGAGGTGGAGGGATGAGGAAGGCCTGGGCCCTCCTAGGGGTGTACCTCGCCTACATGCTGGAGTACCGGGCGGAGCTTTTCCTTTGGGCCCTGGCGGGGGCGCTTCCCCTGATCCTCCTTGGGGTCTGGACGGAAGCGGCGCGGCACGGGGATTTCCCCTTAGGCCCCGGGGAGTTCGCCCGCTACTTCCTCATGGTCTTCCTGGTGCGCCAGGCCACGGTGGTCTGGGTGGTGTGGGAGTTTGAGCGGGACGTGGTGGAAGGGAGGCTCTCCTTCCGCCTCCTTAGGCCCCTGGACCCCTTCTTTGACCACTTGGCGGCCCACGTGGCGGAAAGGCTCGCCCGGCTTCCCTTCGTGGTCCTCCTCACCCTCCTCTTCTTTCTCCTCTTCCCCGAGGCCCGCTTCCAACCTGAGCCTTTGTCCTTCCTCCTCGGGCTCCTCCTCACCGCCCTAGCCTTTTTGCTCCGCTACCTCATGCAGTACGCCGTCGCCCTCCTCACCTTCTTCAGCGAGCGGGCCACGGCGGTGGAGGAGGTCTTCTTCCTCCTCTACCTCTTCCTCTCGGGGACCATCGCTCCCCTCGAGGTCTTCCCCGAGCCCCTGCGCTCCCTCGCCCTCCTCACCCCCTTCCCCTACCTGGTCTATCTCCCCGCCGCCCTCCTCGCCGGGCAGGAGGTAAGCCTCTTTCCGGGCCTTTGGGTGATGCTCCTTTGGGGGCTTGCCTTCTTCCTCCTTTGGCGGGGGCTTTGGCGGCTTGGCCTTCGGCACTACTCCGGCCAAGGGGCATGATGGAGGACGCCGGTTCCGCGGTCCCGGTGAGGCGCTTAGGCCAGGAGGCCGCGAGAAGCCCCCGCCGGGAGAGCATGGGTGGCGGCGCCATCCCCCTTGCCCCTCTCCGAAGACCTGGAACCCGAGCGGGACCTCCTGCCCCTCAAGCCCCGCTTGGAGGGGTATGCGGGAATCTCCCTATCCTCTGACCCGGAGGTAAGGCTTCCCCCCTACGCGGGAGGCGGGCATCCCCGAGGTGTGGCTTCCGAACCTCCGGGAAAACCCCTCGAGGCCTACCGGGACCCCCGGGGTGTAGCCTCCCGCACCGGGAAGAGGAGGGCGTAGGCGTAGCCGTCCGTGAGGGCCTTGAGGGAGGCCTCGAGGATGTTCTCGCTGGCCCCCACCGTGGCGAAACGCTCCTCCCCCCGCCGCATCTCGGTCATCACCCGCACCCCCGAGTTGGTGCCCGCTTCCTGGCCCGAGAGGATGCGCACCTTGTAGTCCGTGAGCTCCACCTCGGCGAGCTCCGGGTAAAACTGCAACACCGCCTTGCGGAAGGCCCGGTCCAGGGCGGAAACGGGGCCGAAAGGGCTCTCGGCGGCGGTGTGCTGGAGGCTCTCCCCCACCCGCACCCGCACCGTGGCCTCGGCCCAAGCGGTGTCCAGGCCCGAGCCGTGGACGAAGACGCTAAACCCCTCCACGCTAAAAGGCAGGGCCCCGCCCTTGAGCCGGTGGGCCAGGAGGTAGAAGCTCGCCTCCGCCCCCTCAAAGGCGTAGCCCTCGTACTCCAGGGCCTTCACCTCGTCCAAGAGGCGCTTGGCCTCCTCCTTGGAGAGGTCCACCCCGAGCTCCTGGAGCTTGGCGAGGAGGTTGGAGCGGCCCGAGACATCCGAGACCAGGAAGCGGCGGGTATTCCCCACCCACTCCGGGGGGATGTGCTCGTAGGTGCGGGGGTTTTTGAGGACAGCGGACACGTGCACCCCCGCCTTGTGGGCGAAGGCCGCCTCCCCCACGTAGGGGGCGCGGCGGTTCGGGGTGAGGTTGGCCCGCTCGTCCACGAAGTGAGAGAGCTCCTTTAGGCCCTTCAGCCTTTCCGGGGGAAGGGCGGGGATGCCGTACTTGAAGACCAGGGTGGGGAGGAAGCTCGTGAGGTTGAGGTTGCCGCACCGCTCCCCGTAGCCGTTGATGGTGCCCTGGGCGTGGGTAGCCCCGGCCCGCACCGCCGCCAGGGCGTTGGCCACGGCGAGCTCGGCGTCGTTGTGGGGATGGATGCCCACCCTAACCCCGGGAAAGCGCTCCACCACGGCCTTGGTGATGGCGTAGACCTCCTCGGGAAGGCTTCCCCCGTTGGTGTCGCAAAGGACCAGGGTGTCCGCTCCCCCCTCCCGGGCGGCCTCCAGGGTGGCGAGGGCGTAGGCGGGGTCCTCCTTGTAGCCGTCAAAGAAGTGCTCGGCATCGTAGATGACCCGCTTTCCCCTCCTGGCGAAGAAGGCCACCGTGTCCCGGATCATGTGGAGGTTTTCCTCCAAGGTGGTCTCCAGGGCCTCGAGGACATGCAGGGTCCAGCTCTTGCCGAAGAGGACCACCACCGGGGTTTCCGCCTCCAGGAGGGCGAGGACGGAGGGGTCCTCCTCCGGCACGAGCCCCTTGCGGCGGGTAGCCCCAAAGGCGGCGAGCCGGGCCGCCCCCAGGTCCACCCCCTTCATGCGGGCGAAGAACTCGGCGTCCTTGGGGTTGGAGCCGGGCCAGCCCCCCTCAATCACGTGGACGCCAAAGGCGGCAAGCCGCTTGGCGATGGCCACCTTATCGTCCACGGAGAGGCTTACCCCCTCCCCTTGGGTGCCGTCCCGGAGCGTGGTGTCCAGGATCTCCACCATGCCTAGACCCCGCGCTGGACCTCGGCGATGGAAGGGGGATGCCGGGTGGCCCGGCCCGAGACCAGCTTCCCGGCGGCGTCCAAGAAGGCCAAGGCGCTGGCCTCAATGATGTCCGGGGAAACCCCCACCCCCACCGCCTGGAGCTCACCCAGCCGGAGCCGCACCGTCACCTGGCCCAAGGCCTCGGTGCTCCCCGTGATGGCCTCCACCCGGTAGAGCTCCAGCTCGGGCCTGAGACCGATGGCCTCCTGGATGGCCTTGTACACGGCGTCCACCGGCCCATCCCCTGTGTGGGTGGCCACCCGCTCCCCCTCGGGGGTCCTCACCTTCACCGTGGCCGTGGGCAAGAGGCCCGAGCCCGAGAAGAACTGAACGTGTTCCAGGGTGAAGAAGTGGGAGGCGGGCTCGCGCTCGCTTTCCACCAGGGCCTGGAGCTCCTCGGCGGAAAGGGGACCCTTTTTCTCGGCGATCTCCTTGAAGCGGGCGAAGAGCTTCTTCAGCTCCTCCTCGGAGAGGTCCTTGTAGCCCAGATCCTCCAGGGCCTTCCTGAAGGCTGCCCGCCCCGAGTGCTTGCCCAGGACGATCACCGCGGGCCGGCGGCCGATGAGCTCGGCGTCCATGATCTCGTAGGTGGCCCGGTGCTTCAGGACGCCGTCCTGGTGGATGCCGGACTCGTGGGCGAAGGCGTTGTCCCCCACGATGGCCTTGTTGGGGGGGACGGGCATCCCCGTGTAGCGCTCCACCAGGCGGGAAACCCGGTAGATCTCCCGGGTGTTGATCTGGGTGTAGGCCTTGTACCAGTCCCGGCGCACGTAGAGCGCCATGACCACCTCCTCCAAGGAGGTGTTCCCCGCCCGCTCCCCAATGCCGTTGATGGTGCACTCCACCTGCCCCGCCCCGTTCTCCACGCCGGCCAGGGCGTTGGCCACGGCGAGGCCCAGGTCGTCGTGGGTGTGGGTGGAGATGATGACATCCCGCCCCCGCACCACCTCGTCGCGGATGCGGCGGATGAGGGCCCCGTACTCCCCAGGCGTGCCGTAGCCCGTGGTGTCGGGGATGTTGATGGTGGTGGCCCCCGCCTCTATGGCCACCTCGTAAAGCCGCTTCACGAAGTCCCAGTCCGCCCGCATCACGTCCTGGGCGGAAAACTCCACGTCGTCCACGTAGCGGCGGGCGTAGCGGACCATTTGGTCCGCCATCTCCAAGACCTCCTCCTCCGTCTTCTTCAGCATGTACTCCAGGTGGATCTTGGAGGCGGAGGTGAAGACGTGAATCCTTGGCTTTTCCGCCTTCTCCAAGGCCTTGGCCGCCTGGTCAATGTCCAGGGTGTGGGTGCGGGCCAAGGCGGCGATGATGGGGCCCTTTACCTCCGTGGCGATGCGCCGCACCGCCTCAAACTCCAAAGGCCCGGATACGGGAAAGCCCGCCTCAATGATGTCCACGTTGAGCCGGGCCAGGGCATGGGCGATTTCCAGCTTCTGGTCCAAGGAAAGCGCCACCCCTGGGCTCTGCTCGCCGTCCCTAAGCGTGGTGTCAAAGATTCGGATGTGCCGCTCCATCGTTCCCCCCTTTGCAGAAAAGGGCCCCCCAAGGGGGGCCCTTCGTTACCCGACTTCCTCCAATACCCTGGCCCTGAGGAAGGGCATCATGGCCCGAAGCCTCGCCCCCACCTCCTCAATGGGATGGGCCTTCCAGCGCTTGCGGTTGGCCTCGAGGACGGGCTGGCCCACCTGGTTCTCCAGCATCCATTCCCGGGCGAACTCCCCGGTCTGGATCTGCCGGAGGATTTCCCGCATGCGCCGCTTGGTCTCCTCCACCGGCACCGCCACCTCGCCCCGGGTGTAGTCCCCGTACTCGGCGGTGTTGGAGATGGAGTAGCGCATCCCGGCGAAGCCCGCCTCGTAGATGAGGTCCACGATGAGCTTCACCTCGTGCACGGTTTCAAAGTAGGCCATCTCCGGCGGGTACCCCGCCTCCACCAGGGTCTCAAACCCCGCCTGGATGAGCCGGGTAAGCCCCCCGCAGAGCACCGCCTGCTCCCCGAAGAGGTCGGTTTCCGTCTCGTCCTTGAAGGTGGTGGCGATGACCCCGGCCCGGGCAGCCCCGATGGCCTTGGCGTAGGCCAAGGCGGTGGGGAAGGCGCTCCCCGAGGCGTCCTGGTGCACCGCCACCAGGGCGGGCACCCCGCTCCCCCTTTGGTACTCGCTCCGGACCAGGTGGCCGGGCCCCTTGGGGGCCACCATCCAGACGTCCAGGTCCCGCCTGGGCTTGATCTGGCCGAAGTGGATGTTGAAGCCGTGGGCGAAGGCCAAAGCCGCCCCTTCCCTCAGGTTGGGCTCAATCTCCTCCCGGTAGACCCGCCCCTGGGCCTCGTCGGGGAGAAGGACCATGACCACGTCCGCCTCCCGCACCGCCTCGGCCACGGAAAGCACGCGGAGCCCCGCCGCCTCCGCCTTGGCGAAGCTCTTGGAACCGGGCCTCAGGCCTACCCGCACGTCCACCCCCGACTCCTTCAGGTTCAGGGCGTGGGCGTGCCCCTGGGAGCCGAAGCCCAAGACCGCTACCTTCTTGCCGAGGATGAAGCCTAGGTCCGCATCGTGCTCGTAGTAGATCTTCATACCGCCTCCCGTTTTTCCCTGACCTTAAGGGTCCTCTCGCCCCGGCTCATGGCCACGGCCCCGGTGCGCATGACCTCGAGGATCCCATAAGGCCTCAGGGCCTCAATAAAGGAATCCACCTTCTTGGAGTCGCCGGTGAGCTCCAGGATGAGGCTCTTCTGGGCCACGTCCACCACCCGGGCCCGGAAAGCCTCCTGGATGTCCTTCACCGCAAGCCGCTCCTCCACCCCGGCCACGTGGACCTTCACCAGGCAAAGCTCCCGCTCCACGTGGGGCTCGGAGTGGTCGGTGACCTTGAGCACCTCTATAAGCCGGTTCAGTTGCTTTTCCACCTGCTCCAGGGTGTGGTCATCCCCGGAAACCACCAGGCTTATGCGGGAAAGGCCGGGCATGTGGGTCGTCCCCACAGCCAGGCTTTCCAGGTTGAAGCCCCGGCGGGCGAACAGGCTTGTGATGCGGTTCAGAACCCGGGGATGGTCCTGCACCAGGACCGAGATCACGTGCCTCACGCCTCCACCTCCGCCTTCTCCTCGGGGTGCTCCAGGATCATGTCCTCGGCGGCACCCCCCGCAGGGATCATGGGGAAGACCCCTTCCTCGTGGTACACCTTAAACTCCGCCACCACGGGCCCATCGGCGTTCAGGACCGCCTCCACGCCCTTCCTCAGGTCCTCCTTCCGCTCCACCTTGATGCCCCGGATGCCGTAGGCCTCGGCCAGGCGGGCGAAGTCGGGGTTGGAGTCCGCCAGGTAGACCTCGGAGTAGCGCTTGGCGTGGAAGAGGTCCTGCCACTGGCGCACCATGCCCAGGTAGCCGTTATTCAGGATGACCACCTTGACGTCCAGGCCGTACTTCACCACCGTGGCCAGCTCCTGCAGGGTCATCTGGAAGGAACCGTCCCCGTCAAAGTCAATGACGAGCTCGTCCGGTCGGGCGAACTTGGCCCCGATGGCGAAGGGAAGCCCCACCCCCATGGTACCCAGGCCCCCCGAGGTGATAAAGCTCCGGGGCCGGGTCACGGGGAAGAACTGGGCGGCAAACATCTGGTGCTGCCCCACCCCCGTGGTGACGATGGCATTCCCCCCGGTGGCCTCAAAGAAGGCCCGGATCACCTCCTGGCTTTGCAGGTGGGGCTTGGGCTTCCAGCGCAAGGGGTAGCGGGTGCGCCACTCCTCCAGCTCCCGCCACCAGCCCGCAAGCTTCAGGGGCTTCGCCCCCTTGAGCATCTCCTTAAGGACAAGCCGGGCGTCCCCCACGATGGGGACGTGGGTGCGCACTACCTTGCCGATCTCCGCCGGGTCTATGTCCACGTGGATGATGGTGTGGGCGTGGGGAGCGAAGCGGGAAACCTTGCCCGTGACCCGGTCGTCAAAGCGAAGGCCGATGGCCAGGATCACGTCGGCGTGGTGGATGGCCCGGTTGGCGGCCACGGTGCCGTGCATTCCCGGCATCCCAAGCCACAGGGGATGGTTGCCGGGGAAGGCCCCGAGGCCCATCAGGGTGGTGATGACGGGCAGGCCGGTCTTCTCGGCGAAGGCGAGGAGCTCGGCGTGGGCGTGCTGGGCCCCACCCCCCACCATCAGGATGGGTCTTTCCGCCTTTTCCAGGGCGTCCAGGGCCCGCTCAATCTGCTTGGGGTGGCCCTTGGTGGTGGGCTTGTAGCCGGGCAGGTCCAGCTCCACGTCAAAGTCCCCCGTAAACTCGGCGAGCTGCACGTCCTTGGGAACGTCAATCAGGACGGGCCCCGGGCGCCCCGTGGCGGCGATGTGGAAGGCTTCCTTGACCACCCGGGGGAGATCGTTCACGTCCTGGACAAGGTAGTTGTGCTTGGTGATGGGCATGGTAACCCCGGTGACGTCCGCCTCCTGGAAGGCGTCCGTGCCGATGAGGGCCCGGGGAACGTTTCCGGTGATGGCCACCACCGGGGTGGAGTCCATGTAGGCGTCGGCGAGCCCCGTGACCAGGTTCAGCGCCCCGGGGCCACTGGTGGCCATGACCACCCCCACCCGGCCGCTCGCCCGGGCATAGGCCGTGGCCGCGTGCACCCCTCCCTGTTCGTGGCGCACCAGAATATGGCGGATCCTGCTGTCGTAGAGGGCATCGTAGGTGGGCATGATGGCCCCGCCCGGATGGCCGAAGATCACCTCCACCCCTTCCCGTTCCAGCGCCTTTAAGAGTGCCTCCGCTCCCTTCATCGCCCCCTCCTAAACCAAAACCCCCCGGTTTCCCGGGGGGTTTGGATGCGCCTTAAAACCGCTACACCCTACCCCCCGCTGGCCCTACGATTAGGACCAGGGCTAGGGATAGGGCTAGAGCGAAGCGCATCTTGCCGCTAAGGATAGCCTGCCCCCCAAGGGGGTGTCAAGGGGCAAGCCGCCTGGCGATGGCGGCAAGGGCCACTTTGGCGTGTTCCCGGCCGTTTTCTATGAAAACCGAACGGGTTTCAGGGCCATAGGCGCAGGAACCCACGGCGAAAAGGCCCGGGATGGAGGTTTCAAACTCAGGGCTTAGGCGAGGCGTTTCCCCTTCGTAAGCCACCCCGGCTTCCCGGAGAAGGCGGTCCTCGGCCCGGTAGCCGATGAGGACCAGCACGAAGTCCGCCTCCAAAAACGCCCGCCCCGCGGGGCGCCTAAGCCAAAGGCCCTCAGGGGTTATGGCCTCCACCTCCGCCTCCATAAGGGCCGCTATGCTCCCCTCCTTTACCCGGTTTTCAAAGTCGGGAAGAAGCCAGTACTTGACGCTGGGGCGCACCCACCTCCCCCGGTGGACCAGGGTCACCCTCGCCCCAGCCCGGTAAAGCTCCAGGGCCGCCTCCACCGCCGAGTTGCTCCCCCCCACCACCGCCACCTTGCGGCCGAAAAAGGCCGCCCCTTCCTCGTAACGGTAAAGGACATGGGGCAGGTCCTCCCCGGGCACCCCAAGGCGGTTGGGGTTGCCGTAGTAGCCCGTGGCCAGGACCACGTAGCGGGCGAGAAAGGTCCTCTCCCCCCGCCCCTCCCGGGCGAAAACCTGGAAGGCCCCCTCCTGGCCCTGGATGCGCAAGACCTCGGTATAGGTGAGGACACCCAGGGCCTCCCGCTCCGCCACGCGCTGGTAGTAGAGGAGGGCCTCCTTGCGGGTGGGCTTGGGGCCGTGGGACACCAGAGGGTGTCCGCCGATTTCTATGTTCTTGCTCTCGGAGAAGAAGACCAGGTCCCGGGGAAAGCGGTAGATGGTCTCCGCCACCGTGCCCCTTTCCAAAACCAGGTGGGAAAGCCCAAGGCGCTTGGCCTCTATGGCAGCGGCAAGCCCCACGGGTCCAGCCCCCACCACCAACACGTCCACCATGCTCCCCAGTTTATGGGGTATAGTTCTTGCCCATGGAGTGGCTCGCTAACCCCGAGGTCTGGATCGCCCTCGTCACCCTCACGGTGCTGGAGGTGGTCCTGGGCGTGGACAACGTGATCTTCATCAGCATCCTGGCTTCCAAGCTTCCCAAGGAGGAGCAGGACCGGGCCCGGGTCCTGGGCCTAAGCCTGGCGGCGGTAACCCGCATCCTCTTCCTCCTCTCCATCGCCTGGATCATGGCGCTTAAGAAACCCCTCTTCGCCCTTATGGGCCACGAGGTCACGGGGAAGGACCTGGTCCTCATCGCCGGAGGGCTTTTCCTCATCTACAAGTCTGTGAAGGAAATCCACGAGAAGCTGGAAGGGGAACCGGGGCATGCCGTGAAGCGGGTGGCCCCGAGCTTCGCCAGCGTCATCGCCCAGGTCCTCCTATTGGACATCGTCTTTTCCATTGACTCCGTGATCACCGCCGTGGGCCTCACCCGCTATGTGCCCGTGATGGTGGCGGCCATCCTCATTTCCGTAGCCATCATGCTCCTGGCCTCCAAGGGGATCTACGCCTTCGTGAACGAACACCCCACGGTGAAGATGCTCGCCCTAAGCTTCCTCCTCCTCATCGGCTTCACCCTGGTGGCGGAAGGGAGCGGGGTCCACATCCCCAAGGGCTACATCTACTTCGCCATGGGCTTCGCCGTCTTCGTGGAGTGGCTAAACCTCAGGGCGGGGCTAAGGGGCAAGCCCGTGAAGCTCCACCAGCCCTACGAAGAGGAAGGGTAAAATCGGGCCGGAGGGTGGTCCTATGGAATACCGGATTGAGCGGGACACCATGGGCGAGGTGAAGGTGCCGGCGGACAAGTACTGGGGAGCCCAGACCCAGCGTTCCCTGGAGCACTTTAAGATTGGGGCCTGGCGCTTCCGCATGCCCCTAGAGGTCATAAGGGCCTACGGGATGCTAAAAAAGGCCGCCGCCAGAGCCAACTTGGAGCTGGGCGAACTCCCCGAGGAGATCGCCAAGGCCATCATCCAGGCGGCGGAGGAGGTGGTCCAGGGCAAGCTGGACGAGCACTTCCCCCTGGTGGTCTTCCAGACGGGTTCGGGCACCCAGACCAACATGAACGTGAACGAGGTCATCGCCAACCGGGCCTCGGAGATTCTGGGCAAGCCCCTGGGGAGCAAGTACGTCCACCCCAACGACCACGTGAACCGGGGCCAGAGCTCCAACGACACCTTCCCCACCGCCATGTACGTGGCCACGGCCCTGGCCCTCCACCAACGGCTTTACCCGGCGGCGGAAGCCCTCATCGCCACCTTTGAGGAGAAGGCCAAGGCCTTTGACAGCATCGTCAAAATCGGGCGCACCCACCTCATGGACGCCGTGCCCATCACCCTGGGGCAGGAAATCGGCAGCTGGGCCGCCCAGCTAAGGAACACCCTGGGGATGGTGAAGGAGGCGGAAAAGGGCCTCTACAACCTCGCCATCGGGGGCACCGCCGTGGGCACGGGCCTCAACGCCCACCCCCGCTTCGGCGAACTGGTGGCCCGGTACCTGGCGGAGGAGACGGCCCTTCCCTTCCGGGTGGCCCAGAACCGCTTCGCCGCTTTGGCCGCCCACGACGAGCTGGTCCACGCAATGGGGGCTTTGCGCACCCTGGCCGGGGCCCTCATGAAGATCGGGAACGATATCCGCTGGCTGGCCTCGGGGCCTTACGGGGGAATCGGGGAGATCTTCATCCCGGCCAATGAGCCCGGCTCCTCCATCATGCCCGGCAAGGTGAACCCTACCCAGGTGGAGGCCCTCACCATGGTGGTGGTGCGGGTCTATGGCAACGACCACGCCGTGGCCTTTGCCGGAAGCCAGGGGAACTTCCAGCTCAACGTCTACAAGCCGGTGATGGTGGATGCGGCCCTCGAGTCCATCAATCTCCTGGCAGACGCCATGGAGTCCTTCAACGAGCACCTGGCCAAGGGGATTGAGCCCAACCTGGAGCGGATTGAGGAGCACCTGCAGAAGAACCCCATGCTGGCCACCGCCCTGAACAAGGCCATCGGGTACGACAAGGCGGCGGAAATCGTGAAAAAGGCCATCAAGGAGAAAAAGTCCCTAAAACAGGCGGCCTTGGAGCTGGGCTATCTCACGGAAGAGGAATTTGACCGCATCGTGGTGCCCCTAAAGCTGGCCAAGCCCCACGAGGGCTAGGACGCTTTGTGAGAAGGCCCACCCCCTGAGGGGGGTGGGCGCTTTATAGTGGAGCTTGGGAGGTGAAGTATGCCGTATCCGTTTAAGCTACCCGAGCTCGGTTACCCCTATGCGGCCCTAGAGCCCCACATTGACGCCCAGACCATGGAGATCCACCACCAGAAGCACCACGGGGCCTACGTGAACAACCTCAACGCCGCCCTGGAGAAGTACCCCTACCTCCACGGCGTGGAGCTGGAGGTGCTCCTCCGCCACCTGGCCGCCCTGCCCCAGGACATCCAAATGGCGGTGCGCAACAACGGGGGCGGGCACCTGAACCATAGCCTTTTCTGGCAACTCCTGACCCCGGGTGGGGCCAAGGAGCCCGTGGGGGAGCTCAAGAAGGCCATTGACGAGCAACTGGGGGGCTTCCAGGCGCTAAAGGAAAAGCTCACCCAGGCGGCCATGGGCCGCTTCGGCTCGGGCTGGGCCTGGCTTGTCAAGGACCCCTTCGGCAAGCTCCACGTCCTCTCCACCCCCAACCAGGACAACCCCGTGATGGAGGGCTTCACCCCCATCGTGGGCATTGACGTCTGGGAGCACGCCTACTACCTGAAGTACCAAAACCGCCGGGCGGATTACCTCCAGGCCATCTGGAACGTGCTCAACTGGGACGTGGCGGAGGCTTTCTACAAGAAGGCCTAAGGGAGGTTGCGCTTCCAGGGGGCCGGAAGGCCCCCTTTACCCTTCCAAGAGGCGGGCCACTGCCTTTTCCAGAGCCGCCACCGCCTCCTTCACCCGCCAAGCCCCCTTGTCCCGGACGCCCGCAGGGTTGGAGATGGCCCGAAGCTCCGCCCCTTGGATGCCGAGGGCGAGGCAGGCCCGGGCGAAGGCTGCCCCTTCCATGTTCTCCAGGGCGGCGTTCCACCGGTGGGCCAAGGCCAGGGCTTCCTCGAGGCTTTCCGAAACCAGGTCCCGGGTGAGGCCGGTGACGACCCGAAGGCCCAGGCGCCGGGCCAGGTTCTGGGTGAGGCCCTTGTCCAGGGGAAAGCGGTTATAGAAGCGCTCCCCTTCCTGCTCCCAAGCGGAAAAGCCCAGGGCCTTTAGGCCCTCCCTTACGCCCAGGTCCGCCTCCACCTCCTCCCCCACCAGGACCAGATCCCCCGGGCGGAGGCCGCTACCCGGATAGGCCCCGGCGATGCCCAAGAGGAGGGCCTTTTCCACCTTGTGGGTGGCCGCCCAAAGGGCCAGGGTTAGGGCGGCATTCACCTTGCCGATGCCCGTTTCCAGGTAGACGAAGCCCCTTCCCCTAAGCCCCTTGCGCCCGAGGAAAGAGAAGGCCTCCCCTTCCAGGAAGGGGGCCTCGAGGGCCGTGGGGGAAAGGAGAAGCCACACTAATCCACCACCCGGAAGCCCAAGGCCTCCGCCCGCTCCACGAAGAACTGGATGTTCTCCGCCCTAACCTCCCCCCCGAGACTCTTGCGGTCAAAGGCCTCCTCCGCCGCCAGGATCATGGTTTCCGCCAGGCAGGCGGGCACCTGGTTGGGAGCGCCGAAGTGGAGGTCCAAGGTGGCCCACGCCTCCCCGGGAAGCCGCACCACCCCTCCGGGGATGACCCGCACCCCCGGCACCTCCCGCACGGAGGGGTGGACGTCCGGGGGCACCCCCTCGTCGTAGATCCAGGCCCCGGGCTTCACGTGCTCGGGGTAGATGACGGGGTTGGGGTCGCTGGTGGCGGTGAAGACGAGGTCCGCCTCCCGGATGGCCGCCACCTCGGTGCTTACCCGGATCTCCGGGGCTTCCCCTTTGCGCTCCAGGTTCTTCCTCAAGGTCTCCGCCGCCCGCCCAAGCCGTTCCAGGTCCCGCCCCACCAGGACAAGCCGGCCCACCAGGGGGGCGATCTGCCGGGCAATGCCGAAGGCCACCACCCCGTTGGCCCCCACCACGGCGGCGGTGGTGGCCTTTAGGTCCTTGCCGCTTTGGGCGAAGTGGGCGAGGATCTGGGGGATGGCCGCCTTTACCGTGCCCGCGGTGTAGGCGCCCCCGTTGGTCACCTCAATCCCCGGCACCGCTTCCTGTACCTTCTTCCCCTTCTCCCCCACCACGCTCCAAAAGGCCCCAAGACCCACCACCGTGGCCCCAAGCTCCCGGGCAAGCCTCGCCCCCTGGATGGCCCGCTTTACCGCCAGCTCCGGCTTCCCCTTGATCTGGTGGGGCAGAAGGGGAGCGGAGATCAGGTGGCAGAGCACCTCCCGCCCATCCGCCGTCTTGACCCCGCGCACCTCCCCCACCTTCATGGGGCGGAAGCGCTCCGCCAGCCATTCCATCCACCCCTGCCGCAGAAGCCCCAGGCGGACCAAAGGCCTAAGCCAGCGAAACCGGGGGCTTTGCCAGAAATCCTCCAGGGTGAGGGGGTGGATGAGGAAGGCGCAGACCACCTGCCGCTCCGAGGGAAGGGGCAAGGGGTTTCCCAGCTTAGGTTCGGTGCCCTCGAGGATCCGGCCCAAGTTTTCCTTGTAGCGCCAAAGGGCGAGGAGGAAAAGCCCCAAGGCGAGAAGCCTTTCCGCCCCGCCCCACCCCCCGGGGAACCCCGCCAAGAGGAGGCCCAAGGGAAGCCCCAAGGCCCCCAAGGAGGCGTAGCCCGTGAGGGCGTAAAGGGTAAGGCCCAAGGCCACGGGCACCATCCCCAAGGCGGGGGGCAAGGGAAGCCCCGCCACGATGCCCAAGAGGACCCCGGCCCCCTTGGCCCGAAGCGGCCAAGGGTCGCGGAGGAAAAGGGGGTAGAGGTGGCCCAGGTAGGCCGCTATCCCCAAAAGGAGAAGCTCCGCCAGGGAAAGCCCGAGGGCACGCCCCAAAAGAAGGGGCAAATACCCTTTCAAGAAATCCAGGACAAAGGCCAGGAGGGTAAGCCCCACGCCCAGGCGCCTAAAGGCGTTCTCTAGGCCTAAGGTGTAGGGGCTTGCCGTGCGCAGGTCCACCCCCCGCCGCCGGGCAAGCCAGTGGCCCAAAGGAAGCGCCCCCACCAGGTAGGCCAAGGGGAAGAGGAAAACGCTCATCGCAGGTAGTTTAGCCCGGCCACCGCCCCCCCGGTAAGGAGGAGGACGATAAGCCCCGCGCCTAAGACCCCCAAGGAGATGGCCAGGAGGGCGTAGCGCCGCCTAAGCCCGAGCACCACGGCGAGGACCGCCCCGCTCCAAGCCCCGGTGCCCGGAAGGGGCACGGCCACAAAGAGGAAAAGGCCTAGGGCCCCAAGCCGCTGGACCTGCTCTTCCCCTCTAAGCCGCACCCGGGCCTCGAGGGCCCGCCACAGCCGGGCGAAAAAGGGGTTGCGGGTGGCCAGGCCCACCGCCCAGGGCAGGAGCGCCAGGGCCACGGGAGCCACCAAGAGGTTGCCGAGAAGGCTTAAGAGGAAAGCCTCCCACGGGGGAAGCCCTAAGGCCACCCCCAAGGGGATCGCCCCCCTTAGCTCCACCACGGGCAGGGCGGCCACCAAGACCACGTAAAGCTCAGGCGGCATAGGGAAATGGCGCCCTGCCAGGAAGCCTCCCGCAGGGCGCAAAGGGGCCCGCTTTAGGCCGAGGCCCGGGCGGCCTTGGCCTTCTCCACGAGCTCGGCAAAGACCTGGGGCTCCCGCACCGCCAGATCCGCCAAGACCTTGCGGTCCAGCTCCACCCCCGCCTTCTTCAAGCCGTGGATGAAGGAGGAGTAGTTGAGCCCGTGTTGGCGGCAAGCGGCGTTGATGCGCACGATCCAGAGCTTGCGGAAATCCCGCTTCTTCCGCTTGCGGTGGGCATAGGCATAGTTCCCGGCGGCGAAGAGGGTTTCCCGGGCCTTGCGCACGCTCTTGGAGCGGAGGCCCCAGTAACCCTTGGCGAGCTTCAGGATCTTCTTGTGCTTCCTGCGGCGGACAACCCCGGTTTTGGCGCGCGGCATCCACTACCTCCTTTACGCGTAGGGGAGGAGGAGCTTGATCCGCTCCGCCTCGGGCTTGGCCAGGGTGAACTTCCGCCCCTTCTGCCGGATCTCCTTACCGGACTTGTGCCAGTTGAGGTGCCGCTTGCCCGTCTTCATGGCCACCACCTTGCCCGAAGCGGTCACCTTTACCCGCTTCTTGGCGCCCTTATGGGTCTTCATCTTTGGCATACGCTTCCTCCTGCCCTTGGGAAGCGCCCCTCCAGGGGGTCTTAAGGGCTCCCCAAAAGCCCTCCCACTATACCAAGGGCAAAGCCTTCCGTCTAGGCAGACACCTTGGCGGGCGCCAGGAGCATGTTCATATCCCGGCCCAAAAGCTCGGGCTTCATCTCCACCACGGCAAGGCCCTTGAGGTCCTCGGCCACGCGGTTCAAAAGCCTTTCCCCAAGCTCGGGGTGGCTCATCTCCCGCCCCCGGAACATGATGGTGACCTTGACCTTGTGCCCCTCCTCCAGGAAGCGCTTGATATGGTTGAGCTTGGTCTGATAGTCGTGGTCGTCAATCTTGACCCGGAACTTGATGGACTTGACCTCGGTGCGCTTGGCCTTCTTCCGGGCCTCCTTCTCCGCCACCTGCTGCTCGTAGCGCCACTTGGAGTAGTCCATGATGCGGGCCACGGGGGGGTCGGCGGTGGGGCCCACCAGGACCAGGTCCAGGTCCTGCTCCTCCGCAAGGCGCAAGGCCTCCCGCGTGTCCATGATGCCGAGTTGCTGCCCGTCGGGTCCGATGACCCTCACCTGTTTGGCGCGGATGCGTTCGTTTACCAGGTACTCCTTTATCTACACCACCTCCTAGCCCGCAGGGCCTCGGCCTCTTCCTGTGCGGGCTAAGGGCAGTCTAGCAGGAAGGCTTTCCCACTACAATGGGGGCATGGTCCAGGTGGAACGCGGGCGGGTCTACCGCCTTTACCTGAACGACCCCGAGCGGCGCAACCCCCTCTCCCCCGCCATGGTGGAGGGCCTCCTGAAGGCCCTGGACGAGGCGGAGGAAGACCCCGAGGCCAAGGCGGTGGTCCTCACGGGAAAGGGCCAGGCCTTTAGCGCTGGGGCGGACCTGGCCTTTTTGGAAAGGGTCACGGAGATGGGGGCGGAGGAAAACTACCGCCACTCCCTTTCCCTCATGCGCCTCTTCCACCGCCTCTACACCTTCCCCAAGCCCACGGTGGCGGCGGTGAACGGCCCGGCGGTGGCGGGCGGGGCCGGGCTGGCCACCGCCTGCGACCTCGTGGTCATGGAGGAGGGGGCCAAGCTCGGCTACACCGAGGTCAAGATCGGCTTCGTGGCCGCCCTGGTCTCCGTGATCCTCGTGCGGGCCGTGGGGGAAAAGGTGGCCAAGGACCTCCTCCTCACGGGGCGCCTCCTGGAGGCGAAAGAGGCCAAGGCCCTGGGCCTTGTGAACCGCCTAAGCCCCCCGGGAAAGGCCCTGGAGGTGGCGGTGGCCCTGGCGGAGGAGGTGGCGCAAAACGCCCCCTCCTCCTTGCGCCTCACCAAGGAGCTCCTGCTCGCCCTGCCGGGGATGGGCCTCGAGGACGGCTTCCGCCTCGCCGCCTTGGCCAACGCCTGGGTGCGGGAAACGGGGGACCTCAAGGAGGGCATCCGCGCCTTCTTTGAGAAAAGGAAGCCCCGTTTCTGACGTAGACTTGGGTTATGGGCCTCGTCCCGGAATGCTTCATCACCGAAATCGTGGCGCGGGACCTCAAGGAGGGAAAGTACCCCAGGCTCCTCACCCGCTTCCCCCCCGAACCCAACGGTTACCTGCACATCGGGCACGCCCGGAGCATCGTCCTCAACTTCGGCCTTGCCCTGGACTTTGGCGGGGAGTGCAACCTCCGCTACGACGACACCAACCCCGAAACGGAGAAGGAGGAGTACGCCCGGGCCATTGAGGAGGACGTGCGCTGGCTGGGCTTCACGCCGAGTAGGGTCCTTTACGCCTCGGACTACTTTGAAACGATGTACGCATGCGCCCTGGTCCTCATCCAAGAGGGCAAGGCCTACGTGGACGACCTTTCCGAGGAGGAGATGAGCGCCCTCAGGGCCCAGGGCAAGCCGAGCCCCTACCGGGAACGGAGCGTGGAGGAAAACCTGGAGCTCTTTGAAAGGATGCGCCGGGGAGAGTTCCCCACGGGAAGCCGGGTCCTAAGGGCCAAGATTGACCCCGCCCATCCCAACTTCAAGCTGCGGGACCCGGTGCTTTACCGCATCGTCCACGCCCCCCACTACCACGCGGGGGACCAGTGGGTCATCTACCCCATGTACGATTACGCCCATCCCCTCGAGGACTTCATTGAGGGCGTGACCCACTCCCTCTGCACCCTGGAGTTTGAGAACAACCGGGCGGTCTACGACTGGGTCATTGAGAACCTCAAGGGGAAGTGCGGCCTGCCCGAGGCGCCCAGGCCCTACCAGTACGAGTTCGCCCGGCTGGACCTGAGCCACACGGTCCTCTCCAAGCGCAAGCTCATCCGGCTGGTGGAAGGAGGGTACGTCTCGGGCTGGGACGACCCCAGGCTTCCCACCTTAAGGGCCCTTCGCAGGCGGGGGGTGCGGCCCGAGGCCATCCTCGAGTTCGTGCGGCGCACGGGGATCTCCCGCAACGAGGCCCTCATTGAGATGGACCTCTTTGAGGAGGTGGTGCGAGACGACCTGAACCCCATCGCCCCCCGGGTTCTGGGGGTGCTGGAGCCTCTCAAGATCCTCCTCACCAACTACCACGGGGAGGAGTGGATCGAGGCCCCCTACTGGCCCCGGGACATCCCCAAGGAGGGCACCCGTCCCCTGCCCTTTTCCCCAGAACTCTACATTGAGCGCACGGACTTCGCCCTCAACCCTCCCAAGGGCTGGAAGCGCTTCGCCCCAGGGCAGCGGGTGCGCCTCCGCCACGCCTACGTGATAGAGCTGGAGGACGTGGTGGAAGAGGGAGGCGAGGTGAAGCTCCTCAAGGCCCGCATCGTCCCCGGGACCCTGGGGGCCAACCCGGAAGATGGGGTCAAACCGAAAGGGGTCATCCACTGGGTTTCCGCCCGCCACGCCCTACCCGTGGAGTTCCGCCTCTACAACCGGCTTTTCCTCACCAAGGACCCGGAGGAGGGCGGGGACTTCCTGAAGAACCTGAACCCCGAGGCCTTGGTGGTGAAGCGGGGCTACGTGGAGCCCAGCCTCGCCCAAGACCCCAAGGACACCCGTTACCAGCTGGAACGCCTGGGCTACTTCTGGCAGGACCCCGTGGACTCGAGGCCCGGCGCCCTGGTCCTAAACCGCATCGTCCCCCTCAAGGAGGGGTACAAGGCCTAAAGGCCCACGCTGAGGCCCAAGGCCGCCCCCACCCCGAAGCCCTGGGTGGGGGTTAGGTAATAGGTGGGGTGGACCTCCAGGTAGGCCCCGAGGAGGGGCAGGGGCAGGTTGAGCCAGGTGCCCAAGACCGCCCGCACCCCCCCCTGGCCGCGGGCATCCCCGGGGAAGCTCAGGGCGGGCCCCGTGCCGTAGAAGGCCCCCAGGCCCAGGTAGAGGTCGGTGAGGGGAAGCTTGAGGAGAAAGTCCATCCCTCCCCCCAGGGCCTCGAGGCCCACCCCCCCATAGACCCGCCCGTCCAGCACAAGGGGCACCAGGGGGAAGCGCACACCCCCCTGCACCCCGAAGGGGCTACCCAGGCTCACCTCCGCCCGCTGGGCTAGCCCCAAGGCCAAAAGAACCCCAAGAAGCGCCACAACCCTACGCACGCCGCACCTCCTTTAAGAGTTCCACCACCTTGGCCACCTGGGCCCGGTGCCCCCCAGGCCGGTAGTCCACCATGACCGCTTCCACCTGGAGCATCCCCAAGGCCCGAAGAAAGGCCTCCTTCAGGGCCGGGCTTTCCAAGGGGCTCACCCGCATCCCTAGGTGGGGATGATGGGCGAGGAAGGCCTCGGCCAGCTCCCGGCGCGTCCAAATCCCGGAAAGCCGCTGGCCCAGGGCCTCCACCACCAGGTGCTCCCCCGGCTCCCCCTCCAACACGTACCAAACCCCGGAAAGCTCGGGCTCCACGGGTAGATAATACCTTCCGTGCGCCTGGACCGGTACCTAGTGGAAAAGGGCCTTGCGGAAAGCCGGGAGAAGGCCAAAGCCCTCATCGTCCAGGGCAAGGTGCGGGTGGAGGGGAAGGTGGTGGCGAAGCCCGCCTTCCCCGTGCCCGAGGGGGCCCGGGTGGAGGTCTTGGAGGAGGCCCGGTACGTGAGCCGGGGCGCCCACAAGCTCCTGGGGGCCCTGGAGGCCTTCCCCCTGGACGTGGCGGGCAAGGTGGCGGTGGACGTGGGGGCGAGCACGGGAGGGTTCACCCAGGTGCTTTTGGAAAGGGGGGCGCGGCGGGTCTACGCCGTGGACGTGGGGAAGGGGCAGCTCCACCCCACCTTGCGCCAGGACCCCCGGGTGGTGAGCCTGGAGGAGCAGGACGCCCGCACCCTCCACCTCCCCGAGCCCGTGGACCTCCTGGTCATGGATGTGTCCTTTATCTCCTCCACCCTTCTCCTGCCCAAGGCCTTAGAACTCCTCAGGCCCGGAGGGGACGCTTTGGTCCTGGTCAAGCCCCAGTTTGAGCTCTGGCCGGGAGCCCACACGGGGGTGGTGCGGGACGAAGGCCTTCGGCGGGAAGCCCTCCGCCGGGTGCGGGAAAGGGCGGAAGCTTTGGGCTTCCAGGTACTCGGGGAAAAGGAAAGCCCCCTCCCGGGCAAGGAGGGGAACCGGGAGGTCTGGCTTTGGCTCAGGCGCCCTTAAGCCACTCCTCGGCGATCTGCACGGCGTTGAGGGCCGCTCCCTTTAGGAGCTGGTCCCCCACCACGAAAAAGTCCAGGCCGTTCTCAAAGGCGAGGCTTTGGCGGACCCGCCCGACCTCCACGTTCCACTTGTGGCTGGCGGTGAGGGGCATGGGGTAGCGCTTGGCCAAAGGCTCGTCCACCACCTCCACCCCGGGGGCCTGCCTTAAGACCTCCCGCGCCGCCTCGGGGGTCACGGGCTCGGCGAACTCCACGCTCACCGCTTCCGCGTGCGCCCTGAGGGTGGGGACCCGCACCGCGGTGGCGCTGATACGGATGGAGTCGTCCCCAAAGATCTTGTGGGTCTCCCACACCACCTTCATCTCCTCCCGGGTGTAGCCGTTTTCCTGGAAAGCGTCTATGTGAGGGATGACGTTGAAGGGAAGGGGGTGGGCGAAGACCTCGGCCTCCGGGGTTTGCCCGTGGAGAAAGCGGTGGGTTTCCCTGAGAAGCTCCTCCATCCCCTTCGCTCCCGCCCCCGAGGCCGCCTGGTAGGTGGCCACCACCACCCGCTTGGCCCGAAAGGCCCGGTGCAGGGGCCAAAGGGCCATGGCCAGGATGGCCGTGGTGCAGTTGGGGTTGGCGATGATCCCCTGGTGGCGGAAGATGGCCTCCCGGTTCACCTCGGGCACCACCAGAGGCACCCAGGGCTCGTAGCGGAAGGCGCTGGAGTTGTCCACCACCACCGCACCCCCCTCCACCCAACGGGGAGCGAGGGCCTTGGAAAGCGCCCCGCCGGCGCTCGCCAGAATAAGATCGGCGGGCAGGGGACCCTCGGGCAAGGGCTCCACGGGGATTTCCTCCCCCTTGAAGGCCAGGCGCTTCCCAGCGGAGCGGGGGGAGGCGTAGAGCCTCAGGTCGCTTAGGGGAAAGTTGCGGGCCTCGAGGACCTTGAGGATTTCCTGCCCCACGGCCCCCGTGGCCCCCACCACGGCTACCCTCATGCCGCCCATGGTATCACCACCTAAGCTTCTCCCGCAAAAACCCCTCCAGCTCGTCCACGTGGAGCCTGATCTGCTCCATGGTGTCCCGGTCCCGCACCGTGACCGTGTCCTTGAGCTTGGTGGTGCCGTCCTTGCTCTGGCCAATCGTATCGTAGTCCACGGTGATGGCGAAGGGGGTCCCCACCTCGTCGTGGCGGCGGTAGGCCTTGCCGATGTTGCCCGTGTCCTCGTAGAGGATGCGCCCAAGGCCCAGGGCCTGGAGCCTGGCCTTAAGGGCTTTGGCGTACTGGGTGATCTCAGGGCGGTTCTTGGCCAGGGGGATGACCGCCGCCTTGATGGGGGCGAGCTGGGGCTTGAGCTTGAGGACGATGCGCTCTTCCCCATTGGGCAGTTCCTCCCGGGTGAAGGCCTCGGCCAACAGGGCCAAGACCCCCCGGTCCACCCCGGCGGAGGGCTCTATCACGTAGGGGACGAACCACTTCCCCGTGTCCGGGTCCCGGTAGGCCAGGCGGGCGGTGGAATGCTCGTTCCTGAGCACCTTGGCGGTGATGCCCAGCTCGTCCTGGTCCTTGGTGTGGCTCCCCAGGTCAAAGTCCGTGCGGTTGGCGATGCCCTCCAGCTCCTCTAGGCCGTGGGGGAAGCGGTAGAGGATGTCCACCGTGGCCTTGGCGTAGTGGGCGAGCTCCTCCTTAGGTTGCTGGTAGGGCACCAGGTTTTCCCGGCTTAGGCCCATCTCCTGCCACCACTTGAGGCGCTCCTCCACCCAGTAGCGGTGCCAGTACTCGTCCTCCCCCGGGCGCACGAAGTACTCAATCTCCATCTGCTCAAACTCCCGCACCCGGAAGATGAAGTTCCTGGGGGTGATCTCGTTGCGGAAGGCCTTGCCGATCTGGGCGATGCCGAAGGGAAGCTTACGGCTCGTGGCGTCCAGGACGTTCTTGAAGTTGATGAAAATGCCCTGGGCGGTCTCCGGCCGCAAATAGGCCAAGGCCGCCTCCTCCTCCACCGGCCCCACATAGGTCTTGAACATCATGTTGAAGTACCGGGGCGGGGTCCAGTCCCCAGGCTCCCCCGTGGCCGGGTCCAGGACCCCGGCGGCAGTCATGGCCCCCCCGGCCCGCTCCGGGAAGGCCATCATGGCCTGCACCAGGGCGTGGAGGTGGCCTTCCTCCACCTCCAGGGCCCGGTAAAGCCGGGAAAGCACCGCCTCGGGCTGGTCCTTTAGCAGGTGGTCCAGGCGGTACCGCTTCTTGGTGATGCGGTTGTCCACCATGGGGTCGGCGAAGGTGGCCTCGTGGCCGGAGTAGTGGAGGACCAAGCGGTGGGTGAGGATGCTGGCGTCTAGGCCCTCCATATCGTCCCGCTCGTAGACGTTCCTGCGCCACCAGGCTTGCTTCAGGTTGTTCTTGAGCTCCACCCCTAAGGGCCCGTAGTCGTAGGTGCCCTGGAGGCCCCCATAGATTTCCGAGCCCTGGAAGATAAACCCACGCCGCTTGCAAAGCGCCACCAGTTCGTCAAGGGTGCTCGCTGGCATCTCTCCTCCCCAAGGGGCCAAGCCCCGGTTAAAGGGCATCTTAAGGCCAAGGTGAGCGGGGGCGCAAACCCACGAAGGGCCAGGGCTTAGGCTAGAATGTGAGGTAGAGGGGAGCATGAACAGGTACGACGACCGCGCCAGGCTGGTCTTTCACTACGCAAGGGAGGAGGGGAGCCGCTTAGGCCACTCCATGATCGGCCCGGAGCACCTCCTCCTGGGCCTGATGCGCGAGGGGGGCACCGCGGCCCGCATCCTCCAGGAGTACGGGGCGAGCCTCGAGGCCATGCGCCGCATGGTGGAGGAGCTGGTGGGCCGGGGTGAGGGGAGCCGCACGGGCGAGCCCCCCGCCATCACCCCCAGGGCGAGGCGGGTCATGGAGCTGGCCAGCGCCGAGGCCCGCAACATGGGCGCCTCGGTCATCGGCACGGAGCACATCCTTTTGGGCATCATCCGCGAGGGAGACGGGATCGCCTACCGCATCCTCTCCCACTTCGCCAAGGACGTGGACGCCATCCGCTGGCGGGTCCTGTCCATGGCCGAAGGCCGGGAGCGGGAGAAGCCGGTGAACACCCCCTTCCTGGACGAGTACGGCCGCGACCTCACCAAGGAGGCCCGGGAAGGGAAGCTGGACCCCGTCATCGGCCGCCAGGAGGAGATCAACCGGGTCATCCAGATTCTCGCCCGGCGCACCAAGAACAACCCCGTCCTCATCGGCGACCCCGGGGTGGGCAAGACCGCCATCGTGGAGGGCCTGGCCCAGGCCATCGTGGAGGGCCGGGTTCCCCCCATCCTGCGGGGAGCCAGGGTGGTGGCCATTGACCTCGCCGGGGTGGTGGCGGGCACCAAGTACCGGGGCGAGTTTGAGGAAAGGCTCCGCCAAATCATTGAAGAGCTCAAAAACGCTAAGGTCATCGCCTTCATTGACGAGCTCCACACCCTCATCGGGGCCGGAGGGGCCGAGGGTACCCTGGACGCCGCCAACATCCTGAAGCCCGCCCTGGCCCGGGGAGAGATCCAGGTGATTGGGGCCACCACCACCGGGGAGTACCACCGCTACATTGAAAAGGACGCCGCCCTGGAACGCCGCTTCCAACCGGTTATCGTCCTAGAACCCTCCCCCGAGGAGACCTTGGAAATCTTGAAGGGCCTCCGCCCCCGCTACGAGGCCCACCACGGGGTCATCATCCCGGACGAGATCCTGGAGCTTTCGGTCAAAATCGGGATCCGCTCCCTTCCCGGGCGCAACTTCCCCGATAAGGCCATTGACCTCATTGACGAGGCGGCCTCGAGGGTGCGCCTCAACGCCTCCTTGGGCCTGCCCGTGGCCGAGGAGGAGGACGGCACCCCCGTGGTGACCCGGGAGGACATTGAGGCGGTGGTGGACTCCTGGGGCGGGGTCTACGTGGACGACAAGGACGACGAGAAGCTCATGCGCCTGGAAGAGGAGCTGCGGAAGCGGGTGGTGGGCCAGGAGGAGGCCATCCGCGCCCTGGCGAGCGCCTTAAGGAGGGCCCGGGTGGGCCTGGGCGGCCGGACCCGGGTGGCGGCGAGCTTCCTCTTCGTGGGGCAAAGCGGCGTGGGCAAAACCCAACTGGCCAAAGCCCTGGCCGAGGTGCTCTTCGGCTCGGAGCGGGCCCTCATCCGCTTTGATATGTCCGAGTTCCAGGAACCCCACTCCATCTCCAAGCTCATCGGGGCCCCGCCCGGCTACGTGGGCTACGAGCAAGGAGGCCGCCTCACGGAGGCGGTGCGCCGCCAGCCCTTTAGCGTGGTCCTCCTGGACGAGATTGAAAAGGCCCACCCCGACATCTACAACACCTTCCTCCAGGTCCTGGACGAAGGCCGCCTCACGGACGGCATGGGGCGCACCGTGGACTTCCGCCGCGTCATCCTCATCATGACCTCCAACACCGGCTACAACGTGGGCCCCGCCATCGGCTTTACCAGTAGGGAGGTGGACACCGAGTCTCCCTTGAAGGCCCTCTTCACCCCCGAATTCTTGGACCGCCTGGACGAGGTGATCCGCTTCCGCCCCCTCACGGAGGAGGAGTTGGTCCAGGTGGCCCGGCTTATGCTGGAAGACATCCAGAAGGAGCTGAAGAGCCGGGACATAGAGGTGGCCTTTGCCCCCGAGGTGGCCCGCTTCGTGGTGGAGCAGGCCCCCAAGACGGGAAGCGCCCGGGCCATCCGCGGGGTGATCCGGGAGCGCATCGAAGACCCCCTCTCCCTGGCCCTCCTGAAAAAGCCCACGGGGCGGCTTTACGTGACCGTGGAGGAGGACCACCTGGCCTTCCACGAGGTGGAGGGCGAGGAGCTTCTGGTGTAGATGGGTAGCGCAGGGTGCGGGAAAGGGTTTTAGGGCCCTTTCCCCTCTTTTTGACCATGGCCAAGAGCACATACGCCTGCGTGGAGTGCGGTTACCGCACGCCCAAGCCCCTGGGGCGGTGCCCGGGGTGCGGAGCCTGGGGAAGCTTCCAGGAGGTGGCCCCCATCGCCCGCCGGGAGGTCCCCAAGGAAGCGGCCCCCCTCCTCTCCCTTGCCCAGGTGGACGAAGGGGAGGAGCGGCGCTTTTCCTCGGGGCTTGCCGAGGTGGACCGGGTACTGGGCGGGGGGTTTGTCCCGGGGGAGGTGGTGCTCCTCGGGGGGGAGCCTGGGGTGGGCAAGAGCACCCTTCTCTTGGAGATGGCCAAGCGCATGGGCCGGGAGGTGTACTACGTGGCCGGGGAGGAGTCCCCGGCGCAGATCAAGCTCCGGGCCCGGCGGCTCGGCCTGGATGCGCTTCTCCTCCTTAAGGAAACGCGCCTAGAACCCCTCTTAGCCCTCTTGGAGCGCAAGCCGCCGGAGGCCCTTTTCGTGGACTCCATCCAGACCATTGAGGCGGGGGGAAGCCCCGGGAGCCTGGTGGCGGTGCGCGAGGCCACGGGGGCCTTCGTGCGCTTCGCCAAGGCCACGGGCACGGCGGTGGTCCTGGTGGGGCACGTGACGAAGGAAGGGGTGGTGGCGGGGCCCAAGAGCGTGGAGCACGCCGTGGACGCCACCCTTTACCTGGAAACCGCCGGGGTCTACCGGATCCTCCGGAGCGCCAAGAACCGCTTTGGCCCCGTGGGGGAGCTTGGGGTTTTCCGCATGGAGGAAACGGGGCTTGTGGAGGTGAAAAACCCCTCCGAGGCCTTCCTCCTGGAAAGGCCTTTAGGGGTGCCGGGAAGCGCCATCGCCCTGGCCTTGGCCGGGGAGCGGGCCTTGGCCCTCGAGGTCCAGGCCCTGGCGGCCAAGACCCCCTTCCCCGCCCCCCGCCGGGTGGTGCAGGGCCTGGACGGGAGGCGGGTGGACATGGTCCTCGCCGTGTTGGAAAGGCGGCTAGACCTCCCCCTGGGCAACCTGGACGTCTACGTGAACCTGGCGGGGGGGCTTCGGGTGCTGGACCCTGGGCTGGATTTGGCCGTGGCCCTGGCGGTGTATTCTGCGGTGGTGGGGAAGCCCCTTCCCCAGGAGCTGGCGGTGGTGGGGGAGGTGGGGCTTCTCGGCGAGGTGCGGAGCGTGGTGGGCCTGGAAAGGCGGCTTAAGGAGGGGGAGCGGGCAGGGTTTTCCCGCTTCCTCCATCCCGGGAACACCCGTGGCCTGAAGGAGGCCGTGGAGAGGTACCTAGCATGAGCGGCCGGGCCTTCCTGTACCTCCTTTTTGGCTTTTTGGGTTACCAGCTGGCGGTGGCCCTGGAGGGGTTGGGCCTCCTCCCCCGCTCCGCCGGCCTCCTTTCCCTCAACCGGCTCTACCTCTTCCTGGCCGGCTTTCTCGCCGGTGTCATCTTCGTCCCACGGCTGGAAGCCTTGGCAGAAAAACCCCTGCGCCGCCTGACGGAGCTCCCCCCTGAGGTGCCCGTGGCCCTGACCCTGGGGGCCACCCTCGGCCTGCTCCTTACGGTCCTCCTCACCACCCTCCTCTCCCAGGTACCGGGCTTCTCCCCTTACCATAGCCTCCTCCTCGCCCTCTTTTTGGTGGGGCTTTTCTCCTACCTAGCCCTGGGCTACCGGGACTACCTGCGCCTGCCCCGGCCGGAAAGGGCCAAAGGGGGCAAGCTCTTGGACACCAGCGTCCTGGTGGACGGGCGCATCGCCGAGGTGGCGGCCACGGGGTTTTTGGAAGGACCCCTCTATGTGCCCCACTTCGTGCTCAAAGAGCTCCAACACTTCGCCGACAGCCAAGACCCCCTTAAGCGGGCCAAGGGCAGGCGGGGCCTCGAGGCCTTGGAAAAGCTCAAGGAACACGTTCCCCTCGAGGTCCTGGAGGAAACCCCGAAGGGGGAAAGCGTGGACGAGAAGCTCCTCTTCCTGGCCCGGGACCTGGGGGCCGCCCTCGTGAGCAACGACCTCGCCCTCCTGCAGATGGCCCGCATCTACGGGGTGAAGGCCCTTTCCGTGCAGGCCCTGGCCCAGGCCCTAAGGCCCCAGCTCCAGGTGGGGGACACCCTGAAGCTCCTGATTCTCAAAGAAGGGAAGGAGCCCCACCAAGGGGTGGGCTATCTGGAGGACGGTTCCATGGTGGTGGTGGACGGGGGAATCCGCTACCGGGGGCAGGAGATTGAGGTGGTGGTGACCCAGGCCATCCAAACCCAGGTGGGCCGCCTCTTCTTTGCCCGCCCTGCGGCGGAAGCCTAGTTAGGGCCCACGCAGGCTGCGCCAGAGAAGATACCCCCCTACCCCAATCAAGGCCAAGGGGAAGGCGTAGGCCAAAAGAAAGCGTAGGAGCTCGTAGGTGAACCCAAGAGGCACCAGCACCCCCAAGGCGGGCCAAAGGGCCCAGCTCTGACCACGAACGAAGAGCAACCCAAAGGTAGCGGCCATACCCAGAAAGAGCAGCCAACCCGCCTCGGTACCCGGGAAAACCCCTTCCACGAGGGCCACCCCCGCAAGGGAAAGGAGGATGCCCCCGGGAATCAAGGCCCACCACTGGGTCCGGTCCGCCAGGTAAGCCGCGCCAAACCCCGCCCCAAGCCCGAGGAGAAAAAGGCTTCCCGCCCAGGCCCACCCCTCCAGCAACACCGCAACGCCCAGGCCCAAAAGCCCCAAGCCAGGGATGGCCGCCCACCAGTACCGCTCCCGGACGTAGGCCCCCATAAACCCGGCCCCCGCCGCCACCCAAAAGAGGGCCACCAGCCAACGCCCAGCCGCCACCCCCAAAGCCTGCAGTAGGAGCACGAGGCCTAACAGCACCAACGAAAGCCCCAGGACCCACCCTCCCCTCGCCATACCTCCTCCTTTCCCCCAAAGCCTATACCTCAAACGCCGGCCCAAGAAGGGTATAATGCCCCTCGGCCTTGGCCGGCCGAGGAGGTGGAGCTTGAACCTGCACGAGTATCAAGCCAAGGAAATCCTGGCCCGCTACGGGGTGCCGGTGCCGCCCGGCAAGGTGGCCTACACCCCGGACGAGGCGAAGCGCATCGCTGAGGAGTTCGGCAAGCGGGTGGTCATCAAGGCCCAGGTGCACGTGGGCGGGAGAGGTAAGGCGGGCGGGGTGAAGCTCGCCGACACCCCCCAGGAGGCCTACGAGAAGGCCCAGGCCATCCTGGGCATGAACATCAAGGGCCTCACGGTGAAAAAGGTCCTGGTGGCCGAGGCGGTGGACATCGCCAAGGAGTACTACGCCGGCCTCATCCTGGACCGCGCGCAAAAGCGGGTGGTCCTCATGCTCTCCAAGGAGGGGGGCGTGGACATTGAGGAGGTGGCGGCGGCGCGCCCCGAGGCCATCCACAAGTTCTGGATTGACCCCCACAAGGGATTCCGTGCCTTTGAGGCCCGGGAGATGGTAAAGCGGGCGGGCCTCGAGGGCAACCTCAACAAGCTGGCCCAGGTCCTGGTGGCCCTCTACCGGGCCTACGAGGGGGTGGACGCCTCCATCGCCGAGATCAACCCCCTGGTGGTGACCCCGGACGGCCAGGTGGTGGCCGCCGACGCCAAAATCGTCCTGGACGACAACGCCCTCTTCCGCCACCCCGATTTGGCGGAGCTAAGGGAGATTGAGGCGGAACACCCCCTGGAGGTGGAGGCCAGCAACTACGGCTTCGCCTACGTGAAGCTGGACGGCAACATCGGCATCATCGGGAACGGGGCGGGGCTTGTGATGTACACCCTGGACCTGGTGAACCGGGTGGGGGGAAGGCCCGCCAACTTCCTGGACATCGGGGGCGGGGCCAAGGCCGAGGTGGTTTACAACGCCCTCAAGGTGGTCCTTAAAGATTCCGATGTGAAGGGGGTCTTCATCAACATCTTCGGCGGCATCACCCGGGCGGACGAGGTGGCCAAGGGGGTGATCCGGGCCCTGGAGGAAGGCCTCCTCACCAAGCCGGTGGTCATGCGGGTGGCGGGCACCGCCGAGGAGGAGGCCAAGCGGCTTCTGGAAGGCAAGCCCATCTACATGTACCCCACGTCCATAGAAGCGGCCAAGGCCATCGTGGCCATGGTGGGAGGTGCGGCGTGATCCTGGTGAACCGCGAAACCCGGGTCCTGGTCCAGGGGATCACCGGCCGGGAGGGGCAGTTCCACACCAAGCAGATGCTGGACTACGGCACCAAGATCGTGGCCGGGGTCACCCCGGGGAAAGGGGGGACCGAGGTCTTCGGCCTACCCGTTTACGACACGGTGAAGGAGGCGGTGGCCCACCACGCCATAGACGCCTCCATCATCTTCGTGCCCGCCCCCATGGCGGCGGACGCAGCCTTGGAAGCGGCCCACGCCGGCATCCCCCTCATCGTCCTCATCACGGAGGGCATCCCCACCCTGGACATGGTGAAGGCGGTGGCGGAGATCAAGGCCTTGGGTAGCCGCCTCATCGGGGGGAACTGCCCGGGAATCATCAGCGCCGAGGAGACCAAGATCGGCATCATGCCGGGCCACGTGTTCAAGCGGGGCAAGGTGGGGCTCATCAGCCGCTCGGGCACCCTCACCTACGAGGCGGCGGCCGCCTTGTCCCAGGCAGGCATCGGCGCCACCACCACCGTGGGGATCGGTGGGGACCCGGTGATCGGCACCACCTTCAAGGACCTCCTCCCCCTCTTCAACGAGGACCCCGAGACCGAGGCCGTGGTCCTCATCGGGGAGATCGGGGGCTCGGACGAGGAGGAGGCGGCGGCCTGGGTGAAGGAAAACATGAAAAAGCCCGTGGTGGGCTTCATCGGCGGCCGCTCCGCCCCCAAGGGGAAGCGCATGGGCCACGCCGGGGCCATCATCATGGGGAACGTGGGCACCCCCGAGTCCAAGCTCAAGGCCTTCGCCGAGGCGGGCATCCCCGTGGCGGACACCATTGACGAGATCGTGGAGCTGGTGAAAAAGGCCCTAGGTTAAGGAGCCTAAGCCCCGGGGGGCCCCGGTGGGGCCCCCTTTACGTTCGGCCCGTGGCCTCCGCCAGGGAGAGAAGCCTTTCCCCGTGTTCCTCCTTTAACTCCCCCGGCCGAAGCCGCCAGGCCCAGTTGCCGCTGGGCCTTCCCGGGTAGTTCATCCGCGCTTCCGAGCCCAGGGCCAGCACGTCCTGGACCGGGTAGACGGCAAGCCGGGCCCGGGACGCCATCCCCAGGCGCATGAGGGCCCAGGGCACCTCGGCTTCCTCCCTAAAGGTGATCCCCCAGTCCGCCAGATACCGCTTCAGGAAATCCCGCTCGTGGGGCGTGGCGGTGCGGTACCAGCCCAGGGTGGTGTCGTTGTCGTGGGTGCCGGTGTAGACCACCACCCGCCCGTGCTCGGGGTAATTGTGGGGGAGGAAGGGGTTTTCCATCCCGTTGTCAAAGGCGAACTGCAGGACCTTCATCCCGGGCAGACCGAAGCGGTCCCGCAAGGCCTCCACCTCGGGGGTGATGACCCCTAGGTCCTCCGCCAGGATGGGAATCCGGCCGAAGGCCTCCTGGATGCGGGCGAAAAGCTTTTCCCCCGGGGCCTTGACCCAGCGCCCCTCCACCGCCGTGGGGCAAGAGGCGGGGATTTCCCAGTAGGCCTCAAAACCCCGGAAGTGGTCAATGCGTACCAAGTGGAAGAGTTCCAATGCCTTCCGCAAGCGGGCGATCCAAAAGGAGAAGCCCTCCTCCTCCAAAACCTCCCAGCGGTAAAGGGGGTTGCCCCAGCGTTGCCCGGTTTCCGAGAAGTAATCCGGGGGCACCCCCGCCACCACCGTGGGCCTCCCCTCCTCGTCCAGGTGGAACCACTCGGGGTGGGCCCAGACCTCGGCGGAGTCCTCGGCCACGAAGATGGGCATGTCCCCGATGAAGGCGATGCCCAAGGCCTCGGCCTCCTCCTTGAGGGCGCCCCACTGGCGGAAAAAGAGCCACTGGGTAAAGGCGTGGAAAGCGATTTCCTCCGCCAAGGAAGCCTCCGCCTCTTTTAGCGCCCTCTCCTCCCGCGTCCTCAGGGCCAAGGGCCAGGCGTTCCAGGGAAGACCGCCGTGGTGGGACTTCAGGGTCATGAAAAGGGCATAGTCCCGAAGCCACCAGGCCTCCTCCTCCTGGAAGCGGGCGAAGTCCTCCTTCTCCTCAGGAGAAGCCTTTTGGCGGAAGCCTTGGAAAGCTGCCCGCAGGGCGGGCCACTTCCAGGCATAAAGGAGCCCGTAGTCCACCCTGCCCTCCGGGAACCCGGGGTCTTCCAGCCGAACGAAGCCCCGGTCCACCAGGGGCCTTAGGTCTATCAGGTAAGGGTTCCCGGCGAAGGCGCTAAAGGACTGGTAGGGGGAGTCGCCATAGCCCGTGGGGCCCAGGGGTAGAACCTGCCAGTAACGGGCTCCCGCTTCCTTCAGGAAGCGGAGAAAGCCCCGGGCTTCCTCCCCCAGCACCCCCACACCCCAAGGGCCCGGAAGGCTCGTGGGGTGGAGGAGCAGACCGTAAGCGCGGGGTAGGTCCATGGCCCCAGTCTACCCCCGGGATGGAAAAGCTTCCAGACCCCTCTACCCCACCTTGTTGCCCTTCTCGTCGTAGTTGTAAAAGCCCCGGCCCACCTTGCGCCCCAAAAGCCCCGCCTGCACCATGCGGCGAAGGAGAGGCGAAGGACGGTATTTGTCGTCCCCGAAGCCCTTATGGAGCACCTCCATGATGGCCAGGCAGGTGTCCAGGCCGATGAAATCGGCAAGCTCCAGGGGCCCCATGGGGTGGTTCATCCCAAGGCGCATGATCCCGTCAATGGCCTCCTTGCTGGCCACCCCTTCCCTGAGGGCCTCTATGGCCTCGTTGATCATGGGCATGAGAAGGCGGTTGGAGATGAAGCCCGGGTAGTCCTGGACCTCCAAAGGGGTCTTCCCCATGAGCTTCGCCACCGCCACCACCACGTCCCGGGTTTCCGGGGCGGTGAGCTCCCCCCGGATCACCTCCACGAGGCCCATGAGGGGCACGGGGTTGAAGAAGTGCATGCCGATGAAGCGCTCGGGCCGCCCAGAGTAGCGGGCCAAAGCGGTGATGGGGATGGAGCTGGTGTTGCTGGCCAGGATGGCCTCGGGCTTGGCCAGGGTGGAAAGCTTTTCAAAAAGCCGCCGCTTCTCCCCCTCGTCCTCCACGATGGCCTCCACGATGAGGTCGGCCTCCTTTAGGGCCTCTAGGGAAAGGCTTGTGCGGATACGGCCGAGGGTCTCCTCGTAAGCCTCCTGGCTTATGCGCCCCTTTTCCAAAAATTTTCCCAAGGAGCGGCGGATGGCGGTTAGGCCTCGTTCCAAGAAGCTTTCCGCCACGTCCACCAGCACCACCTCGTACCCCGCCTGGGCCGCCACCTGGGCGATGCCGCTTCCCATCTGGCCCGCCCCCACCACGCCGATGGTCTTCACCTCCATAGGCCACCTCGGGGGCTATTTTACGCCCCGCAGGTTCACCAAGAGGACGCCCAAAAGGGCGAGCCCCCCGCCCAACAGGGAGAGGGGGGAAGGCACCTCGCCAAGCCACAGGTAGGCGATGAGGAGGGCCAGGAGGGGGGAGAGGTAGAGGAAGGAGGAGAGCCTCGAGACGGGCGTACGGGAAAGGGCGTAGGTCCAGGTGAGGTAGGCCAAAGCCCCGGGAAACACCCCCAGGTACAAGGCGGCCCAAAGGGCTGGCCTAGGCGCTTCCCGTAGCGCCTCGCCTAGCCCAGGGAGGAAGGCCAAAAGGGGCAAGGTGCCCAGGACCAGGGTGTAGACCGTCACCTCCTCGCTTCGGTAACGGGCGAAGAGGGGCTTTTGCCACACGAAGTAGAAGGAGGTGGAAAGGGCGGAAAGCAGGATGAGGAAAGCCCCCGGGCTAAAGGCCACCCCGCCCCCTTCCCCCAAGGCGATGAGGCCCGAACCCAAAAGGGCTAGGCCCAGGCCCAAGACCCCCATGGGCCTAAGCCTCTCCCCCAGGAAGAAGTAGGAAAGGATGGCGGTGAAGACCGGTCCGGTGGCGATGAGCAGGCTTGCCGCCCCGGCGCTCACCGTGAGTTCCCCGTAGACCAGGGCGGTGTGGTACACGCTGATGCCCAAGAAACCCAAGAGGGAAAGCCGGGGCAGGTCCTCCCACCTGGGCGGGCGGAGGCCCCGGAGGCGGGCGTACACGAGGAGCACGCTCCCCGCCACGAGAAATCGGAGGAGGACGAGATGCCCCGGGGCCAGGCCCTGAAGCCCCGCCCGGATGCCGGCGAAGGCGCTCGCCCAAAAGAGGATGGTGAGAAGCGCCGCCCCTAAGGCCCTAAGCTCCATGGGGTAAGACCAAATAGTAGAGGCCTTGGTCCAAGAGCCCCTCCTCCAAGAGGGCGTTCACCTCTTGGGCAGATACCCGGCCAATCCGCTCCTTGAGCGCTCCTAAGGAGAGGTAGCGGCCCGTGTAGAGGTACTCCATCCCCAGGTGGAAAAGCCGGCCCATGGGGGTTTCCCCGGCGAAGACCAAGGCGGTGGCCAAGGGGGTTTTGGCCCTCTCCACCTCCTCCTCCCCCACCCCCTCCCGCCGCAGGCGGGAAAGCTCCTCTTGAAGGGCGGCGAGAACGCCCTCCTTGTTCCCGGGGTCCGCCTGCACGTAAGCGTGGAAGAAACCCGCCCTATCCCCTTCCTCGTGGCCGAAGGAGGCCACCTCCGCCAGGCCCCGGTCCACCAGGGCGAAGTGAAGCCTCCCCGAGCCCTCCTCCCCCAAGAGATGGGCGAGGACCTGGGCGGGGAAGCGCTTCTCCTCCTGGTAGGCCACCCCGGGGAAAAGCCCCACCAGGTAAAGCGCCCGCGCCTTCTCGTAGGGGCGCTCCTCCACGCCAAAGGCGGGCCTTAAGGGCGGGTAGCTCCTTTCCGCCTCCCCCTGGGGCCAGTCCGCCGTGAGGGCCTCCGCCTCCGCCAGAAGCCTTCCGAAGTCCACCTTGCCCGTGGCGGCCAGGACCATGTTCTTGGGGAGGTAGCGCCTGGCGTGGTAGGCGGCCATCTGGTCCCGGGTGAGGGCGGTGATGCTCTCCACCGTGCCCAAGACGCTATTCCCCAAGGGGTGGCCTTGGAAAAAGCGGGCCCGGGCCCAATCGTAGGCCATGAAGCCGGGGCGGTCCTGGTAGCGGGCGATCTCCTCCAGGATGACCTTTTTCTCCGTGTCAAAGTCCTCCTGGCGCAGGGCGGGCCGCAGGAGCCTGGAGAAGAGGGTGAGAAGCTCAAAGGCGAACTCCGGCAACACCGCCCCGTAGTAGACCGTGGCCTCCTCGGAAGTGAAGGCGTTGTACTGGGCCCCCAGGCGGTCAAAGGCCAGGTTCACGGAAAGGGCGTCCATCCCCTCAGGCCCCTTGAAGACCATGTGTTCCAGGAAGTGGCTGACCCCGCTTTCCTCCGCCCGCTCGTCCCGGGCCCCCGTCTTCACGAAGTAGCCCAAGGCCACGCTGCGGGCTTCGGGCAGGACCTCGGCGATGACCTTAAGCCCGTTTTTTAGCTCCGCCTCACGAAACATGGCTCACCTCCCCCAAAAGCCCCACCCAAGGGTTCCGGTAGGGGTGCTCCCGCAGGAAGCGGTTCACCGCCTCGAGGCCCGTCCCGGCGATGGCCGCCTCAATCTCCGCCAGGGGGCGCACCCGCCCCAGGTAGAAAAGGTCCCGGGCCATGGAGGCGGCCCGGCTCCGAATGGACTCGTCCGCCAGGACCAAGGCGGTCTTCAGACCCACCTTGGCCCGGGCAAGCTCCTCGTCCTCCACGCCTTCCCGTAGGCGTTCCATCTCCCTTAGCATCACCGCCAGGGTCTCCCCTGCCCTTTCCTTGGTGGTCCCGGCATAGGCCATGAGGAGGCCCTGGCCCTTCACCCCGGCAGGGAAGGCGGAGACGGCATAGACCAGGCCCCGCTTCTCCCGCACCTCGGTAAAGAGGCGGCTAGACATGCCGCCCGAGAGGACCTCCAGGGCGAGCCTGGCCGCATAAAAGTTGGGGTCCTCCGGTCCCACATCGGGGTAGGCCAGGCCGATCTGCACCTGGGCCGTGGGCCTCTCCAGGGCAAAGCGATGGGGCTCGGAAAGCCGGGGCTTGGGGTAAAAAGCCTCCTCTCCCTCCCAGGCCAAGAGGGGCTCTAGGGCAACCAAAAGCCTCTCCCAGGAAACCCCCCCCGCCACCGCCAGGATGGCCCCCTTGGGGGTGTAGCGCCGACGGAAGTCCTCCCGCACCGCCTCGGGGCTTGCTCCTTTCAGGCTTTCCTCCTCCCCCAAGGGGTCGCGCCCGTGGGGGGAGAGGAAGATGTGGCGGCGGAGCTCGGAAAAAAGCTTCCGCGCCGGTTGGTCCTCTTGGGAAAGGAGGGACTGAAGGGCCACGCTCCGCACCGCCTCAAACCCTTCCTCGGGAAAACGGGGACGGGTGAGGAGGAGGGCATAAAGGCGGAAAACCTCCTCCAGCACCTCGGGCAGGAAGGCGGCGGAGAAGGCGGTGTACTCTAGCCCCGCCCCGCTACTCCGCCGCACCCCCAGAGCATCCAACGCCTCCGCCAGGGCCCGGGCGTCCAGCTCCCCCGCCCCTTTCCAAAGCCACCCCTCCAGGAGGGTGCTCGCCCCCAGGAGCTCCTCGGGCTCGTTCACCGCCCCGGCGGGGACCAAAAGTTGGAAGGCCACCCCCGGGTAGTCCCTTTCCTCCAGGGCCAGGAGAAGGCCATTGGGCAGTCGCTCCACGCGGCTCACAGGCCTAAGGGTATCATGGGGAGCGTGAGGGAAGGGGAACTTAAGGAGCGGCTTCTAAGGCCCCTTCTTCGCGAGCTTAAGGACGGGGCAAGGGACCGGGTGGTGGTGGGAGGACTGGAAAGCCTGGTGGAGAACCTGGCCCGGCCCTTCCCCGAGGTCCGGCGGCTTTTTCAGGGCTATGGGGCCAAGACCCCGGAGGCGCGGAAGGGGGTCTTGGAGGCCGCCATCCGCCTCCTCCAGGACGGGCTACCCCCGGAAAAGCCCCAAAGCCCTCCCCCTCCCCGCCTGGCCCTCGAGGACCCCGCCCACCACCTCGCCCCCCCGCAAAGCCGCAAGAAGCTCTCCGAGCTCGGCCTCCACACGGTGCGGGACGTGCTCCAGTACTACCCCCGCCGCTACGAGGACCGCCGCACCCTGCCCGGGGTGCGCTTTTTGGAGGACGGCAAGAAGGCCACCCTGCAGGTGAAGGTGCTGAGCAAAGAGCTCATCAAAACCCCCAAGAAGGGCATGCAGGTGGTGCAGGTCAAGGCCCAGGACGCCTGGGGATGGCGGCTTACCCTGGTCTGGTTCAACCAGCCTTGGGTCCTTTCCCAGGTGGAGGAGGGCGCCACCCTCATCGTCACGGGCCGGGTGCAGCGGCGGGGGGGTGTGCAGCTCTTCGTGGAGCACTTTGAGGACGAGGGCACCGAATCCCTCTCCACCGGGCGCATCGTCCCCATCTACCCCGCCAAGGAAGGGATCAGCCAGGCCTTCCTCCGGCGCACGGTCCACCGGGCCCTGGAACTTGCCCTGCCCCTCCAAGACCCCTTGGGGCCCTACCGGGAGGCGGAGGGGCTTGCGGATTACAGCGAGGCCCTAACCCACATCCACTTCCCCGAGGACGAGGAGGCCCTCAAGCGGGCCCTGTTGCGGCTCAAGTTTGACGAGTACCTGCTTTTGGAACTGAAGGCCCTTTTGGACGCCGGGGGGTTGGTCCTGGGCCGGAGCTTCCGGGTGGAGGAGGCCTGGGTGGAAACCTTCAAGAAGGCCCTCCCCTTCCCCCTTACCCGGGCCCAGGCGCGGGTCATGGAGGAGATCGCTAAGGACATGCAAAGCCCCAGGCAGATGGCCCGCCTCCTCCAGGGGGATGTGGGCTCGGGGAAGACGGTGGTGGCGGCCTTCGCCCTCTTTTTGGCGGCGCAAAACGGGGCCCAAGGGGCCCTCATGGCCCCCACCGAGATCCTGGCCCGGCAGCACTTTCAAAACCTCACCCGCTACCTCTTCCCCCTGGGGGTGCGGGTGGAGCTCCTTTTGGGCTCCATGAGCCCCAAGGAGAAGGAGGCGGCCATCGGGCGCCTGGCGGCGGGGGAGGCCCAGGTGGCCGTGGGCACCCACGCCCTCATCCAGGAGGGGGTGGCCTTCCGGGACCTGGGCCTCGCCGTGGTGGACGAGGAACACCGCTTCGGCGTCCTCCAGCGGCGGGCCCTCCTCAAGATGGCCCAGGTTCCCCCGGATGTCCTGGTCATGTCCGCTACCCCCATCCCCCGCTCCCTGGCCCTCACCCTTTACGGGGACCTGGAGGTGAGCGTCCTGGACGAGATGCCCCCGGGCCGTACCCCCGTAAAGACCAAGGTCCTCCCCCACCGCCTCCGCCTCCAGGCCTACGCCTTCGCCCGGGAGGAGGTGAAAAAGGGCCACCAGGTCTTCGTGGTGGCCCCGGCCATTGAGGAGAACGAAGAGCTGGACCTAAAGGCGGCGAAAAGCCTCTACGAGGAGCTCAAGGCCCTCCTTCCCGAGGTGCGCATGGCGCTCCTCCACGGCAAACTGCCCGCCCGGGAGAAGGAGGCGGTGATGGAGGCCTTCCGCCAGGGAAGCTTTGACCTTCTGGTTTCCACCACGGTGATTGAGGTGGGGGTGGACATCCCGAAGGCTACCCTCATCATCGTGGAGAACGCCGAGCGCTTCGGCCTGGCCCAACTCCACCAGCTTAGGGGCCGGGTGGGAAGGGGGGGCCTGGAGGGCTACGCCCTCTTCATCGCCGGGGAAGCGAGCGGGAAGACCCTAAAGCGCCTTAAGGTGCTGGAGGAGTCCACGGACGGCTTCTACATCGCCGAGATGGACCTGAAGCTCAGGGGCCCCGGGGAGCTGCGGGGAACGCGGCAGTCGGGCTACCCTGAGCTAAGGCTTGGGGACTTGGCGGAGGACACCGGCATCATTGAAAGGGCCCGGGCCCTCGCCAAGCGGATCCTCGAGGCCGACCCAGACCTCTCCCGGCCCGAGCACCAGGCCCTGAAGGCGGAGCTACGGGCCCAGGCGGAACGCATTGGCTTTCGGGAAGTGATCTGATGCGGGCCCTTCCCCACCCCCACCTCCCCACCTTCGCCTCGGAAGGGGGGGTGCTTCGGGCCAAGGCCCTAAGGGACTACCTCCTCGCCCTCGGCGAACGCTACGCCCGTTACGCCCCCCTGCCCCAGGTGGCCCTCTATGTTCTCTCGGAAAAGGACTGGCGGGCCCAGCTTCCCTACCCCTACGGCCTTCCCTTCCAGCACTCGGGGAAAGAGGGGCTCGCCCTCTATGCGCCCTTGACTTACCCGGAAAGGCTCCTCCACCGCCTGCGGGAAGCCCTCCTGCCCCTGGGCCCCCCGCCCGGGGAGATCCCCGCCTTCTTGGACCTCAACCTGGGGCACGAGTACGCCCATGCCGTGCAGGTGGCCTGGCGGCTTCGCACCGGGGCCCGGTGGCTGGACGAGTTCTTCGCCAACTACCTCTTCCTCCTGGCCCTGAAGGAAGCCTGGCCCCACCTGGCGGAAAACCTCCTCGCCTGGTGCCGCTACCTCGCCCGCCTGACACCCCCCAAAACGAGCCTTTCCGCCTACGAGAGAAGGCGGGGGGGATTGGCGGGGGCGCTTTGGTTCCAGGCCCAGTTCACCCTTAAGGCGGAAGAACTCCTCCAGGAAGAGGGCGACCGGCTCCTCAAAGCCTTTTTGGCGGCGGCCCCCTTGGACCGCAGGAAGGGCCACCGCCTCCTTTTGGCGCTTTACCCCGGGTTAAAGGATTGGTTTGCCGGCTTCGGCCTCAAGGCCGCACCCGAGGCGGCGCCTTCCCCTCCGCCAAACCCCTAAGCCAGTCCAGGAAGCTCACCTCCCCCACCTTCAGGGTGTAGAGCTCGGGCCTCGGCAGGATGCAGTGCTGGCTCCCTGGGGCCAGGTAGAAGGTGTAGTTTGCCGCCTGGGCCGGACGGAGCGCCGCCTCCTGGGCCTTTAGGGCCCATTCCCGAGCGGTGGCCTCGGAAGGGGTGGCCTCGCCCTTCATGAGGCCATAGAAGAAGATCTGCGTGCCGTCCAGGACGGTGGTGTACTGGGCGACCACCGCCTTCGGGTAGGCCCGGGCCAAGGCCAGGTAGATCTCCGAAACCTCAGGGTTCGGGGAAAGGCCTGGCAGGTCGGGCAGGCGCGGGTTCCAGCGGGCAAAGCCCGGGAAGCCCTCCGTGCGCACCCCCACCCCGGCATCGCCGCAGACCGCCACCTGGGCGTTTTTGTAGGTGGCCAGCACCTTGTCCGCCCAGAAGACCGCCCCGTAGGCCCCGGCGCTACACCCGGTGACGAAAACCCGCTCCGGGTTGGTGTGGTTCTTGAAAAGGTACTCCAGCACCGCCTGCACGTTCCGCGCCCCCTGGTGGTGCACCCGGTAGCCCCCGTAGTCCACCGTGGCCCTCCCCACGTGGAGGTCCCCGGTGCAGTAGGGCACGAAGACGTGGGTCCAGCCGTGGAAGGGGTTGGCCACGCTCAGGCGGTTATAGATGCCCTGGGCGAGGGCGAGCTCCTGGGTGTCCACCCGCTTGCGGTAGGTGCGGCTTTCCGGGCCGCAGGTGGCGGCGTCCCAACAGGCCCCACCCCCTTGGAAGTCCAAGACCACCTTCTTGGGGTCCCCCGGGCTCACGTAGAAGCGGTAGGGGGAGCCGTCGGCGCACACCCCGCCCGGCACCTCCACCGCCTGCCAGAGGGCAAGCCCTTGGGCCAAAGCCAAACCCAATAGCGAAAGGAGGGCTAAAAGCCGCTTCATTGTTCACCCCCGCCCCCAGTCTAAGAGAGGGTTTGGACCGGGTCAAGAAAAGGCGGCCCAAAGGCCGCCCCCAAGGAACCTTCCCTTTAAAAGACCGCCTTGCGCAGGATGTCGCTCACGGAAACGATCCCGATAACCTCGCCCTGGATCACCGGGGCACGACGGATGCCCGTGTTGGCGAAGAGCCGGGCCACGTACTCCACCCCAAGGTCGGGGTTCACCGTAATAACCGGTTTGGTCATGATCTCGTGCACCTGCACCGTGGAGGGGTCTTTGCCGTAGGCGATGACCTTGTAGACGATGTCCGTCTCGGTGACGATGCCGTAGGCGTCCTCCTCGTTCCGGCGGTCCACGATAAGGGCGCGGAGGCCTGTTTCCTTCATCAGGTTGATGGCCTCCTTCACCGTGGCCGAACCCTGGATCATCACCACCTCGGTGGACATGATGTCCTTGGCCTTCTTCACGGCGCACCTCCTTGCCCGAAGGACGGGTACGGGGCTATCCGGGCGCCCTCAAGATACCCAAAGGGGTATGCCTCACACCAGGGACATCCGTCCCCTAAACCCACTCCACCCGGCTGCCCGAAGGGTGTTTGCGCACGCGAAGCCTAGCGGGAAGCCTCTCCGCCAGGGCCTCCACGTGGGTCACGATCCCCACGAGCCTGCCCCGGGTGGGGAGGCTTTCCAATACCCCCGCCACCACCTCGAGGGTCTCCGGGTCCAAGGTGCCGAAGCCCTCGTCCAAAAAGAGCGCCCCCAAGCGGCCCCGGGAAAGCTCCTCGGAAAGGGCCAGGGCCAAGGAGAGGCTCGCGAGGAAACTCTCCCCCCCGGAAAGGGTCTTCACCGGGCGGCGGGCCTCGGTCCAGAGGTCGTACACCTCGTACTCCCCGCCCTTGCCGAGAAGCCGGTACCGCCCGCCGGAGAGGGTGGCGAGGAGGGCATCGGCCCGCTCCACCAGGCTCTGTTGCTTAAGGCCTAGGAGGTAGTCGGGGAAGTGGTTCTCCTGGAGGTCCCGGGCGAGCTTGTCCCAGAGGTCCACCTCCCGCACCACCTGCGCCAGCCGGCCCTCCAGCTCCCGGCGCCTTTGCAAACTTTCCCGCAGGGCCTCAGCCCGGTCCCGCAGGACGGCCATCCTTTCCCCCAGTTCCCGAAGCCTTTCTTGGGCGCGGCTTAGCGCTTCCTGGGCTTTCCCAAGGCGGGCCCTGGCCTCCTCCAAGGAAACCTCGGGCAAGGGAGGGAGGGCGTTCCAACGGGCTTCCACCTCGGCGAGCTCCTTTTCGTGGTCCTGAAGGCGTGTTTGCAGCGCCGCCTCCTCCTCGGGGGAAAGGTAGAACTGCCTCGCCTCCTCCTCGGGCATGAGGCCCTGGAGGGAAGCCTCCGCCTCGGCGAGGGCTCTCCCTTGCTCCTCCTTCCTGGCCCGCAAGGCGGAAAGGGTTCGGAGGGTCTCCTCCACCTTTTGGGAAAGCTCCCGGTCCTTCCCCTCTTTCTCCTCCAGGGCCTTCACCTCCGCGGCGAGGGCCCGCAAGAAGGCCTCCACCCCCAGGCCACGGGTGGCCTCCTGGAGGTAACGGTATAGCCCCGCCCCCAAGGCGGCCTTCTCCTCCTTAAGGGCGGCCAGGGCGGCCTGGGCCTCGGCCAGGAGGGCCTCCGCCTCCCCTTCCCGGCCTTGGCGGAGGCGGGCTTCCTCTTGCCTTAGCTCTCTCACCGCCACCTCCTTGGACCTTAGCTCTCCTCTAAGTTCCTGGTAGCGGCCCCGCAGGCCCTCCAACGCCTCTTTCGCCTGGGCGTGAGCCTCCTTAAGGCCCTCCAGGTCCCCGGGCTTAGGCTCCACCCCCAAAGCCTCCAGGGCTTTCTCCTTCTCGGAAACCGCCTGCTCTAGCCTCCCTAGCTCACGCAAGACCTCGCTTAAGGCCTCCTCCAAGGCTTTTCGCCTTCCCGCCAGGTCCAGGCCCTCAGGCCTTGGGGGCAGGGCGTGGACCACGCCGCCACAAAGGGGGCAGGGCTCCCCCGGCTCCAGAAGGTCGTGGTAGGCCAATAACCCCTGCCGCCTCTCCGCCTCCTTGAGCTCGGCAAGCTCCCCTTCCAAACGGGCCTTCTCCTTAAGGAGGCGGTCTAACTCCCCTTGGAGGGCCACAAGCTCCTCCCTTAGGGCGTGGGCCTCCGCCGCCTTCAAGGCCTCCTCCAGGGCGGAAACCTCCTCCCGTTTGGCCTTGCCCAGGGCCTCAACCCGCCCGAGCTCGTCCTCAAGCCCCGCCAAGGCCGCTTCCTCCTCCCGAAGCGCCCGCCTGGCCTCGGCCCAGGCCTCTAGGGCGCGCACCTCCCCTTCCAGAAGGGGTTCCTTTTCCAAAAGGGCCTCGAGGGCCTTGGGGTCTAGGCGCGGCTTGGGGTGCTCCCTCACGCCCACCCGCCGCCAAAGAGCCTCCAGGGCCCTCAACCCCTGGGCCTCCAGGAGGGCCTCCCGGGCCCCCCTTAGGGCCTCGGGGTCAAAGGCCAGGGCCTTTCGCCGCTCCTCCAAGCCGGCGAGTTTCCCTTCCAACTCCTGGATTTTCCCCTCCGTGTCCCTAAGGGCCGCCTCCTTTTCCCGATAGGCCCGCCAAAGGGGAAGGGCCCGCGCCGCCTCCTCCGCCCGGGCCAGGCGTTCCCGTAAGGCCTCCATGGTGGGGGCCTCGGCCTCGAGGCGGGCCCGCCTCGCCTCCAGGGCCTGGCGCTCCTCCAGGGCTTGGAGGAGGGCTTTCGCCTCCTCGGCCTCCCGTTCTAGCCGGGGCTTTTGCTTCCCCAGGGCCTCCGCCTCCCTTTGGGCCTTTTCCAGCTCACTCTCCAGGGCCTCCAAGGCCTCCAGGGTAGCCCCCCCCAAGGCGTTAAGCTCCCCCTCCAGGCGCCCCTTCTCCTCCAGGAGGGCGTTGCGCCTCTCCGCCGCCTTGTCCCGGGCCTTCTTTAAGCGGGTCAGCTCAAAGAGGTCCAGGAGGATCTGCCGCCTTTCCTTGGCTTCCCCCTTCAAAAAGCGGTCAAACTCCCCCTGGGGCAGGAGGAGGGCCCGGGTGAAGGCCTCGTAGGAGAGGCCGAGGAGGTCCGCAATCCCCTGGTTTAGCCGGTCCAGGGTTTCCAAGGGCACCAGGCGCTCGCCCCAGGCTCCAAGCTCAAAAAGCCGCCCTTCGCCCTTCTTCCCCCGCACCCGTTCCACCCGGTAAACCCTTTCCCCCACCTGGAAGGTGAGGCGCACCCGGGCCTCTCCCAAAGCGGGGTGCACCAGGCTGGCCACCTCCCGGCCCACCCGGGGCACGCGGCCATAGAGGGCGAAGGCGATGGCGTCCAGAAGGGTGCTCTTGCCGCTCCCCGTGGGCCCGGTGATGGCGAAAAGCTCCACGTCGGAGAAGTCCACCTCCTGGCGTTCCCGATAAGGGCCGAACCCCTCAAGTTCCAGGCGCAAGGGCCTCAAGCTCCACCTCCATAAGGACCTGCTTCAAGCCTTGCACAAGGGCTTCCTCCTTGCGCCCCCGTTCCTCTAGGTAGCGGGCGTACGCCTCCAGCAGGCCAAGCTCCGCCCTTCCTTGCCCTTGGAGTTCCTCGGGCAAGGCCAAAGCGCTCTCCACGGCGAGGAGGTTGGGCAGGGCCTGGAAAAGCCGCTCCTTCACCGCCGGGGAAACCCGCCCTTCCAAAACAAGCCGCACGTAGCCGGGGAAGTTCCTAATCTCCTCTAGCCGCCCGTCCAAGGCCTCTGGGGCCAGGCGGTAGGTCCTTAAGGGCTTGCCCCAGCGCTCCCGGATGGGATAGACCCGGGCCGGGCCCGAAGGGGGAAGCTCCACCAAAAGCGCCCCCCGCTCCGCCTCTTCCCCCTCGCCGAAATCCAGCTGGATGAGGCTTCCCGGGTACCAGGCCAAGGGAGCCTCGGAAACTTGCTGTTGGCGGTGGAGGTGGCCTAAGGCCAGGTACCGGGCGGCGGTGGGGAGGGCGGAAGCGGGCACGGCGTAGCTCTCCGAAAGGTGAAAGGCGAACTCCCCCGCTCCCGGTTTGGACCCCTCCACGGCGAAGTGGCCCAGCATAAGGGGGCTTGCCAGGTTGGCCAAGATGCGGCGCATGTTCTCGGCGTAGGTGCGGTGGCGCTCCTCCGCCTCCTGCCAAAGCCGCTTCATGAGTACCCGCTCGGAGACAAAGGGGAGGAGGGCCGCCCTTAGGCCCTTCACCTCCACCACGCCCCCCTCCTCGCGAAAAAGGGGCCGGCCCCGCACCATAGCCCCGGCCAGGGCCAGGAGGGGGGAGAGGGCCTCGAGGCGCTCCTTGGGGTCGTGGTTCCCGGCGATGACCAGGGCCGGAACCCCAAGCTCGCGGAGCCTGAGGAAGAACTCCACCGCTAAAGCCTCGGCCTCCGCGGAAACCTGGGGCCGGTCAAAGAGGTCCCCCGCCACCACCACCAGGTCCACCCGCTCCTTCCTTACGAGTTCCAAAAGGGCTTCCAAAGCCTGGGCGATCTCGGGCGTGCGGTCCACGCCGCGCAAAACCTTCCCCAGGTGCCAGTCAGCGGTGTGCAGGAGGCGCACGGGTCCCATTATGCCCTAGTGGGGGTGGGCGTGGTCCGGCGGCCCGCCCCGCCCCCCTCGGAAGGCCAAGGCCGCCACCCAGGTGGTGAGGGGCACGGCGAGGAGAAGCCCCAAAGAACCCAAGACCATATGGGCCAGCTCCGCGGCGAAAGGTTCCGTGTTGAGGAGAAAGCGCAACGGGGTGGGGTCCTTGGTGAGGAGGAGGAAAAGGGGCAAGGAGCCGGCGGCATAGGCCAGAACCAGGGTGTTCACCAGGCTCCCGATGTGGTCGTACCCCACCTCCATCCCCCGGCGGTAAAGCTCCCAAAGCCCCAGGCGGGGATTGGCATGGCTTAGGGCCTGGACCACCGCCGCCTGGGTGACGGTGACGTCCGTGAGGGCCCCCAAGGCCCCCACCACCACCCCCGCCAGGTATAGAGACACCAGGTCCACCCCGCCCCACTGCCGGAGGAGGAGCGCCTCCTCGGAGGCGAGGCCCGTGAAGCCCATGGCCCGGGTGAAGAAGAGGGCCAGGAGGAGGACAAAGGCTACGGAGAGGAGGGTACCCAGGAGGGCCGCCGTGGTCTTGCGGTTCACCCCGTGCACCAGGTAAACGGTGAGAAAAAGCACCCCCACGCTTCCCAAGAAAGCGTAAAGGAGGGGGTTCCCCCCCGAGGCCACCCGGGGCACCACGAAGTAGACCACCACAAGAAGGCTCAAGAAGGTGCCCAAAAGCCCCCTAAACCCCTTGCCCCGCCCGAGGAGGAGGGCGAAAAGGGCGAAGAGGCCGAGGAGAAGGAAGAGGTGGGGAAACCGGTCGGGCTCGGTAACGTAAAGCCTTCCCCCCTCTTGGTAGAGGACCACCCGCTCCCCCACCCGGAAGCCGCCCCCATCGGCGGGAAGGAGGGCCTCCTGGACCCCTTCCGCCACCCGCACCTGGGCCACGCCCCGTGCCATGTCTAGGGCCAGGATCTGCCCCAGAAGGTAGCCTCCATCCCCCTGGGCCCAGACGGGGAGAAGCAGAAAGAGGACGAGCGCTCGCCACATGCCCCCACTCTAGCCCGGGAAGATGAAAGAAGCTTCTCAGATTGTATGCTAAGGGGCATGGAGCGGGCCACCAAGCAACGGCGGGCCATCCGGGAGGCCTTCCTGGAAGCGAAAAGGCCCCTCTCCCCCCAGGAGGTGCTGGCCCTGGCCCGGAAGAAGGTGCCCTCCTTGGGCCTCGCCACCGTCTACCGCAACCTGAAGGCCTTGGTGGAGGAAGGCTTCCTCACCCCCGTGGCCCTGCCGGGCGAGCCCCCCCGGTACGAGCCCGCAGGCCTGGAGCACCACCACCACTTCTTCTGCCGCCGGTGCGGCCGGGTGTTTGAGCTTTTGGGGTGCGAGCTCGCCCTAACCCACCTCCCTCCGGGCTTCCAAGCCGAAGACCACGAGGTCACGGTCTATGGCCGTTGCCCTGAGTGCGCCTTATAATCGTCCCGATGGCCAAGCGGAAGCCCGCCAAGGCTAGCCGTGGGTACGAGCGAGAAGGCTACACCGCCCTTCTCGGCGCCCTGGCCTTCTTCCTCTCCTCCCCCTTCCTCCCCCTGGACACGGGGGCGCTGGGGGAGGCCTTGGGCGCCTTCTACCGGGCGGTGGGCCTACCCGGCTACCTCCTTCCCCTAAGCCTTGCCCTCCTGGCGGTGGCCCTTTACCGGCAGAAACCCCTAAGGCGCCTCCTCCGCCACCTCCTTTTCGCCTACCTCCTCGCCTTTAGCCTCCTTCCCCTGGCGGGGCCCTTGGCGGGGGAGGTGGGGCGGGGGTTTAGGCGCCTCCTGGAGGAACGGGCGGGGGCCCTGGGCCTCCTGGCCCCCCTCCTCCTGGGCAGCCTGGTCCTGGACCTTTGGCTTTCCCGCCCCCCCTTCTCCCTCCTCCTCTCGGGCGTCCGGAAAGGGGTGGAAGGGGTGCGGCGGGTGCGGCATGCGCTAAAGGCCCTGCTCTTGCGGCAGAGGATCGGGGCCTTAGCCCGGCTCTACCCCGAGCACACCGCCCTCCCCGCCCTGGCCAAAAGCCTCACCCCCGAGGAACTCCCCGAGGTGGAAAAGGCCCTAAGCCGGTTTCTGGAGGAGCGGGTAGGGGAGCTTAGGCGCCAGATGGAAGCGGACCAAAGGCCCCTCGAGCCCAGGCTCCTCGCCCTGGAAGCCGCCCTCAAGAACCCCATCCCGGGGGAAGGGCCCTTGCGGGAGGCCCTGGAGGAGCGGCGCGCCGCCTTACACCTGGAGGTCCAGGCCCTCAAGGCCCGGCTTAAGGCCCTGCAAACCCTCCCCCGCCTAACCCCTTCCCTCAGGGGCCTCCTCCTGGGCCGGAAACTAAGGGAGGAACGGCGGGGGCGCTGGGAGGAGGCTTCTGGTCTCCTCGAGGACCTGGAGGCCCGCCAGGAGGAGCTATCCCGCTGGCTCCCCTTCCTGGCGCTTGGGCCCGAGGGGGCGAAGGAGGCGCTCAAGGCCCTCCTCACCGGCAACCCCCCACCCCCGCCTTCGGAGACGAAGGAGCCGCCCAAAGGGGAGCCCGAACCCGAGCCCTTTGACCTGGACCTGGTCTTCCCCGAGCCCACCCCGCCCCCCAAGGACCCCCCCCGTCCCCAAGGCGAGGCCCGGGTGGCGGTGGTGCCCAGCACCGCCTTGGCCCTGCCCACCCCCGAGCTCCTTGACCCCCCTGAGCCCAAGGGCCATCTCCGCGCCCTGGAGGAGGAGGCGGAAAAGCTCAAGGGGGCCATCGCCGAAACCCTCAAGCAGTTTGGCGTGCAGGCCGAGGTGGTGGGCCACGCCCGGGGGCCCTCGGTCACCCGCTACGAACTCCTCCCCGCACCCGGGGAGAAGATTAGCCGCATCCAAAGCCTGCAAAACGACCTGGCCCGGGCCTTGGCGGTGGGGGCAGTGCGGATTGAGGCCCCCATCCCCGGGAAGCACACCGTGGGCCTGGAGGTACCCAACCCCAAGCGGGAACTGGTGCGCTTCTCGGAAGCGGTGCTTTCCCCTAGCTTCCAAAACGCCAAAGCCCTCCTGCCCCTGGTCCTGGGCAAGAGCATTGAGGGGGAGATCTGGGTAAGGGACCTCGCCAAAATGCCCCACCTCCTCATCGCCGGCTCCACGGGAAGCGGCAAGAGCGTGGCCATCAACGTCCTCATCGCAAGCCTCCTCTTCAAACACCTCCCCACCCACCTGCGCCTCCTTCTCATTGACCCCAAGATGGTGGAGCTCACCCCCTACGAGGGCATCCCCCACCTGGTACGCCCCGTGGTGACGAGCCCGGAGGAGGCCGCCGGGGTCTTGCAGGGGGCGGTGGCCCACATGGAAAGGCGCTACCGCCTCATGAGCCAGGTGGGGGCCAGGAACCTGGAGCAGTACAACGCCAAGATGGAGAAGGAGGGGGGCGAAACCCTGCCCTACCTGGTCATCGTGGTGGACGAGCTGGCCGACCTCATGATGACCGCCCCCAAGGAGGTGGAGGCGGCCATCCTGCGCCTCGCCCAGATGGCCCGGGCCACGGGGATGCACCTCATCCTCGCCACCCAACGCCCCAGCGTGGACATCCTCACCTCCCTCATCAAGGTGAACATCCCCGCCCGCCTGGCCTTCGCCGTGGCCAGCGGCTTTGACTCCCGCACCATCCTGGACACGCAAGGGGCGGAGAAGCTCATCGGCCAGGGGGATGCCCTCTTCCACCAGCCCGGCCTCACCAAGCCCGTGCGCCTCCAGGTGCCCTACCTCTCCGAGGAAGAGGTGGCCCGCCTGGCCGGGTACCTCCGGGGGCAAAGCTTTGAGGACCGCTTCGCCGAGGCCTACGGGGCGGACTTTGAGCCCCCTAAAGCCCCGGAGGGCACCGGGCCGGGAGAGGTGGACTTCTCCGACCCCCTTTTGAAGAAGGCGGCGGAGATCGTGGTGGAGGAGGGCTACGGCTCGGTGAGCCGGTTGCAACGCCGGCTTTCCATCGGCCACGCCCGGGCGGGGAAGCTCATGGACGCCCTGGAGGCCATGGGCATCGTGGGCCCCCCCAAGGGCTCCAAACCCCGGGAGGTCCTCATCACCAAGGAGCAACTCAAGGACTTCTTCGGCTAGTGTGCTATCATGGCCCCTTGTGGAAATGGTGCCGGGTGGGCGCTGGGTAGCGGAGATTTACGGTTGCGATCTGGACGTGCTGGAAAACCCCAAGATGGTGGAGGCGGCCCTTCTGGATGCGGTGATGCGCCTGGGGGCCCCCAAGGGCTCGGCCCAGTCCGTGGTCTACAAGTTCCACCCCCAGGGGCTTTCCGCCGCCGTGGTGAGCCCGGTGGCGGCGGTGATGATCCACACCTGGCCCGAGGACAACGCCTCCGCCACCTTGGACCTCTACTTCTACCGGGACGGGGTGGACCCTGAGGAGGTTCTGAAGGGGCTTTCCCGGGCCTTCGGGGCCAAGGAGGAGTCCGCCTTCCGCTACTGGCGGGGCACGGAGCACGCCATCCGGCGCCGGGGCTTCACGGACCACCAAGGAGGTTAGGTATGGACTACGGCATGTACTTCTTTGAACACATCACCCCCTTTGAGACCATGGTGCGGCGCATGGAGCGGGTCATCGCCTCGGGCCGCACCCGGTACCAGGACTACTTCCTCTTTGAAAGCAAGGGCTTTGGCAAGGTGCTGGTCCTGGATAAGGACGTGCAGAGCACGGAAAAGGACGAGTACATCTACCACGAAACCCTGGTCCACCCCGCCATGCTCTCCCACCCCGAGCCCAAGACCGTGCTCATCGTGGGGGGTGGGGAGGGGGCGACCCTAAGGGAGGTCCTCCGCCACCCCACGGTGGAAAAGGCGGTGATGGTGGACATTGACGGGGAGCTGGTGGAGATGGCCAAGCAGCACTTGCCCGAGTGGCACCAGGGGGCATTTGACGACCCCCGGTCGGTGCTCGTCATTGACGATGCCCGGGCCTATCTGGAACGTACCCAGGACACTTACGACGTGGTGATCGTTGACCTCACCGACCCCGTGGGGGAGGACAACCCGGCCCGCCTCCTTTACACCGTGGAGTTCTACCGCCTGGTCAAGGCTCACCTCAACCCAGGCGGGGTGATGGGGATGCAGGCGGGCATGATCATGCTCACCCACCACCGGGTCCACCCCGTGGTCCACCGCACGGTAAGGGAGGCCTTCCGCTATGTGCGGAGCTACAAGAACCACATCCCGGGCTTCTTCCTCAACTTCGGCTTCCTCCTGGCCTCCGATGCCTTTGACCCCGCCGCCTTCTCCGAAGGGGTCATAGAGGCCCGCATCCGGGAGCGGAACCTCCCCTTGCGCCACCTGAACGCCCATTACCTCGAGGCCATGTTCGTCCTGCCCAAGGACCTGCAGGAGGCGCTGGACAAGGAGGAGATGGTCTCCACCGACGCCAATCCCTTCTACGTCACCCCAGAAGGGGACGCGCGCCAAGCGCCCTATATCCAGTAGGTGGTAGAGTAAACCCATGCCGCGCGCGCTCGTTCTCGTGGTGGTGGTTTTGGCCCTTGGGGGCCTGGGCTGGATCCTGTGGGGGCCCAAGGGCAAGGCGGGGCTTGACCCCGCCCAAGGGGCCCGTTTCGCCTTGGGGCGGGAGGACGCCCCCGTGGTGGTGGTGGACTTCTCCAACTACCTCTGCCCCCACTGCCAGAACCACGCCCTCAACGTCCTTCCCCGGCTTAAAGCCGAGTACATTGACACCGGCAAGGTGCGCTACCTCTTCCGCGACTTCCCCTTCCCCGGCCAGGCCCACGTGATCCGGGCGAGCGAGGCCGCCGCCTGCGCCCACGAAGAGGGGCGCTACTACGAGTACCACGAGGTCCTCTTCCGGGCTGCCAGCAGCTGGGGCAACCTCACGGGCGACGTCCTGGATCGCTATCTGGTGGACCTGGCGGGGCAGCTGGGCCTGGACACCCAGGCCTTCCAGGCCTGCCTGGCCTCCGGGCGGCACCGGGAAGGGGTTTTGGCGGACCAGAAGCTAGCAAACGACCTCGGCCTCACCGGGACCCCCACCTTCTTCATCGCCGGGGAGAAGCGTACGGGCTTCCTCCCCTACGAGGAATGGAAGGCCCTTCTGGACCAGGCCCTCTCCCAGAAATAGGCCAAGCGGTGTAAGGGCGGGGGAAGCACACCCCCGCCCCTTTCCCCTTCCTTTGCTACCCTTGGGGCATGGAGGCCCTCTGGGTCGCCGCCGCCTTTGCCCTAGGCCTTCTCGCCAGCCGGCTAGGCCTCCCCCCCTTGGTGGGGTACCTGGGGGCGGGCTTTGGCCTCAACGCCCTGGGCCTGAGGGAAACGGAGTTTTTGCACCACGCCGCCGAGATCGGGGTCCTCCTCCTCCTCTTCAGCGTGGGGCTCAAGCTTCGGCTTAAGGACCTCCTGGAGCCCCGGGTCCTGGGGGCAGGAGGGCTTCACCTCCTCCTCTTCTCCCTGCTCGCCCTACCCTTCGTGGGCCTCCTCCCCTTGGCCGTGGCCCTGGGCTTCTCCAGCACGGTGCTGGTGGCCAAGCTCCTGGAGGACAAGCGGGAACTCACCACCTACCACGGCCGCCTCTCCCTGGGCATCCTGGTCTTCCAGGACCTGGTGGCGGTGGGCCTCCTCACCCTTTATGGAGGAGGCTCGGTGAGCCCTTGGGCGGTGCTTTTGCTTCTCTTTCCCCTTTTCCGCTCCCAGGTGGGCTGGCTTTTGGAAAGAAGCGGGCACGAGGAACTTTTGGTCCTCTTCGGCCTGGGGCTCGCCCTTCTGGGAGGGGAAGCCTTCCGCCAGGTGGGGTTATCCCCGGAGCTGGGGGCGCTCCTCATGGGCACCCTCCTCTCGGGCCACGCCAAGGGCACGGAGATGGCCAAGTCCTTGTGGAGCCTCAAGGAGGCTTTCCTGGTGGCCTTTTTCCTGGACATTGGCCTCAGGGAGGGCGTTCAGGGGGTGGAGGCGGGGCTTTTGCTCGGCCTCCTTCTCCTCTCCCTCCTCAAGGCCCCCCTCTTCTTCCTCCTCTTCCTCCTCCTGGGCCTTCGGGCCCGCACCGCCTTTGTGGCGGGGACCTACCTCGGCAACTACTCGGAGTTCGCCCTCATCGTGGGGGTGGCCCTGGAGGAGGCCGGGCTTCTCCCCGTGTCCCTGGGCAACCTGGCCCTCTTGGTGGCCCTCTCCATGGCCCTCTCCGCCCCCCTTGGCCGCTACAGCCACACCCTGTACAAGCGCCTCGAGCCCCTTCTCCTTCGCCTAGAGCGCAAGGGCCGCCACCCCGACGAGGAGCCCGAGCGCCTGGACGGGGCCACGGTCCTCATCGTGGGCATGGGGCGCACGGGGGGAGCGGTCTACCGGGTCCTGGAGGCGGGGGGGGAACGGCCCTTCGGCCTGGACGCCGACCCCGAAAAGGTGGAACGGCACCGGGCCAAGGGCCGGCGGGTCCTCTACGGGGATGCGGAAGACCCCGAGCTTTGGGAAAGGCTGGACCTCTCGGGGCTCAAGGCGGTGGTCCTGGCCTTGCCGGACCTCGAGGCCAAACTCCTCGCCGCCCGCTGGCTCAAGGAAAGGGGCTTCAGGGGGGTGGTGGCCGCCACCAGCTTCCACCTGGAGGAGGACCCCGCCCTGGAGGCCGCCGGGGCAAGCCTCCTCTTCCACCCCTTCCGGGAGGCGGGGGAACGCCTGGCGGAAAAGGTACTGGAAAGGCTCGCTATAATGGGTGAGGTGAGCCATGGCCGGTCATAGCAAGTGGGCACAAATCAAGCGCAAGAAGGCCGCCAACGACCTCAAGCGCGGCAAGATCATCTCCAAGCACCTTAGGGCCATCCAGGCGGCGGCCCGGGCCGGGGGAAGCCCCTACCCCGAGGCCAACGTCCAACTGCGGAACGCCATTGAGGCCGCCCGCGCCGACGATGTGCCCATGGAGAACATTGAGCGCCTCCTGCAGAAGCTCCAGGGGGGCGGGGAAGGCGCCGAGCAGTACGAGGAAATCGTCTACGAGGGCTACGCCCCGGGTGGGGTGGCCCTTCTGGTCTACGCCCTCACGGACAACCGGAACCGCACCGCCGGCGAGGTGCGCCACGTCTTCTCCAAGTACGGGGGTTCTTTGGGCACCTCGGGGAGCGTGGCCTGGCAGTTTGAGCGGAAAGGCGTCATCGTCTGCCAAAACTCCGAAGCCGCCCAGGAGGCGGCCATAGAGCTCGGGGCCTTGGACCTCGAGGAGGAAGGGGATAGCCTCACCCTCTACACCGACCCCGCCGAGGCCTACCGCATCGCCGAGGAGCTCAAGAAGCGGGGCATCCCCGTGGAGGCGGTGGAGGTGGTGCAACACCCCCAGAACACCGTGAGCCTCCCCCCCGAGGAGGCCGCCAAGGTCATGCGCCTGGTGGAGGCCCTGGAGGACCTGGACGACGTGCAAAACGTCTACACCAACCTAGACCCCGCAAGCCTCCAGGTGGAGGCGTAAAGGGGCCGCCCGGGGGTTTCCCCGGGCGGACGCCTATTCCTCCTTCTTGCGCTTTTTCTCCTCCCGCATGAGCCGTCTCCGCTCCGCCCGGGAGAGGCCCGGCTGGGGCGGGGGGGTTGCGGGGCGCTTCCTCTCCACCCCAAAGGCCTCGGGCGTCTTGGGGGCCTCGGGCACGGGCACGTAGGGGGCCTCCCGCACCGGGCGCACGGGCTCAGCCTCCACCTTGAGGCGGAAGAGGAACTTGGCCACCTCGCCCTTGATGAAGCCCACCATATCGTTGAAGAGGCGGGTGGCCTCAATCTTGTACTCCTGGAAGGGGTCCTTCTGCCCATAGCCCCGGAGGAAGATGCCCTGCCGCAGCACGTCCAGGTTGTGCAGGTGCTCCTTCCAGGCGGAGTCCACCACGTTGAGGATGACGAAGCGCTCCACGGCCCGCATCAGGGGTGGGGAAAGCTCCGCCTCCCGGGTCTCGTAGGCCTTAAGGGCCCCCTCCACCAGGCGCTCCACGCCCTCTTCCGGCTTGAGCTTCCTCAGTTCCTCAAAGGGGAAGTCCGCCAGCTGGGGCACGGTGTCCAGGAGGGCGGCCTTGAGGCCCTCGAGGTCCCAGTCCTCGGGGTGGACCTGGGGGTTGAGGAAGTTCTCCGCCAAAGCGGCCACCGTTTCCTCCACCATGCCCATGGCCGCCTCCCGCACCTCCTCGTCCTTGCCCAGGAGGATGAGGCGGCGCTGGGCGTAGATCACCTCCCGCTGGCGGCTAAGCACATCGTCAAACTGCAGAAGCTGTTTGCGGATGGCGAAGTTGCGGTCCTCCACCCGCTTCTGCGCCCGTTCAATGGAGCGGGTGACCATGGGGTGCTCAATGGGCTCGGAGTCGTCAAAGCCCATGCGGTCCAGCATGGCGATGACCCGGTCTGAGGCGAAGAGGCGCATCAGGTCATCGTCAAAGCTCACGTAAAACCGGCTTCCCCCGGGGTCCCCCTGGCGGCCGGCGCGGCCCCGGAGCTGGTTGTCAATCCGCCGGGACTCGTGCCGTTCCGTGCCCAGGATGAAAAGCCCCCCTAGGGCCCGCACCCGCTCCTCGTCCTCCTTGCACGTTTCCCGGATCTGGCGGATTTTCTCCAGGAGCTCGTCCTTCACCCCAAGCTCCGCCGCCAAGGCCTTCGCCTCCTCCTCCTGCCCCGCCACCATCTTCTTGATGAAGAGTTCCACCTTCCACTCGTAGCGGTCAAAGCCCTCCTTCTCCAAAAGGGCGGCAGCCAGGTACTCGGGGTTCCCCCCGAGCTTGATGTCCGTACCCCGCCCCGCCATGTTGGTGGCAATGGTGACGGTCTTGCTGCGGCCCGCCTGGGCCACGATCTCCGCCTCCCGGGCGTGGTGCTTGGCGTTTAGGACCTGGTGGGGTATGCCCTGGCGGAGGATGCCCAGGGTGTGCACCGCCCGCTTCAACCCCTCCCAGGCGGTGCGCAGGTTCCCCTTTGGCGGGATGAGCTCCTCAAAGGGGGCAAGGTCCTCGTCCTTGAGCTGGGCGGGCTTTTCCAGAAGCTTCCTGAGCCGGTCCCAGGCCTCCCCCTGCTGCTTGGCGCTGGCCTTTTTGAAAAGCTCCAGGCGCATCTCCAGGCGGGGCAGGTAGAGCCTGGGCTCCTTGAGCATCTGGGAAAGCCTCTCCGACTTCTCAATGCTGATGGTGCCCACCAGAACGGGCTGGCCCCGCTCGTACTTCTCGGCGATCTCCTCCACCACGGCGTAGAACTTCCCCTTCTCCGTACGGTAGACCACGTCGGGGTAGTCCTTGCGGATCATGGGGCGGTTGGTGGGCACCACCACCACGTCCATGCCGTAGATCTCCTGGAACTCCTTCTCCTCCGTCTTGGCGGTACCGGTCATGCCGGCGCGCTTCTCGTAAAGGCGGAAGAAGTTCTGGTAGGTGATGGTGGCCAGGGTCTGGTTCTCCCGCTCGATCCGCACCCCCTCCTTGGCCTCTATGGCCTGGTGGAGGCCCTCGCCGTAGCGGCGCCCCGGCATGAGGCGGCCCGTGAACTCGTCCACGATGATGACCTGGCCATCCTGGACGATGTAGTCCCGGTCCCGGTGGTAAAGCTCCTTGGCCCGGATGGCCTGGATGAGCATGTGGGCAAGCTCCATGTTCTCGGGGCTGAAAAGCCCCTCCACCCCAAGGAGCTTCTCCGCCTTGGCGATGCCCTGGAGGGTGAGGTGGACGGAGCGGTTCTTCTCCTCAATGGTGTAGTCCCCCGTGGGCTCCTTCCGCACCCCAGGCTCGGCGGGAAGGCCCCGCTCTAGCTTCTTGGCGATTTCCGCCATCTTGTAGTAGAGGTCGGTGGCCTTCTCCGCCGGGCCCGAGATGATGAGGGGGGTACGGGCCTCGTCAATGAGGATGGAGTCCACCTCGTCAATGATGGCGTAGTGCAAGGGGGTATCGTGGCGGAGGACCAGCTGGTCCGGGCTGATGGCCATGTTGTCCCGGAGGTAGTCAAAGCCGAGCTCGGCGTTGGTCACGTAGGTGACGTCGGCCAGGTAGGCCTTGCGCCTCTCCTCCGGGGTGGAGCTGTGCTGGATCACCCCCACGCTCAGGCCCAAGCCCCGGTAGACAGGCCCCATCCACTCGGCGTCCCGCTTGGCCAGGTAGTCGTTCACCGTGACCACGTGTACGCCCTTGCCGGTGAGGGCGTTTAGGGCCACGGCCAGGGTGGCCACCAGGGTCTTCCCCTCCCCGGTCTTCATCTCGGCGATCTTGCCCTCGTGGAGGACCGCCCCGCCGATGAGCTGCACGTCAAAGTGCCGCATGCCGAGGTAGCGCTTGGCGGACTCCCGGGTGAGGGCGAAGGCCATGGGAAGGAGCTCGTCTAGGGAAGCCCCCTTCTGGTGCTTCTCCTTGAGTTCCCGGTAGGCGGCGGCCAGGTCGGGAATCCGCTCCACCTCCGGCTCTAGCCGGTTGGTGGGCTCCACCACTTGCTTGTAGTAGCGGGCGATCTCCCGCTCGTTGTTGTCAAAGAGCTTGCGCAAAAGGCCTAGCATCCTAGGGCCGATTGTACTCCTTGGGGATGAGAAACCCCTTTAGGCCTCCTCCAGGGGCCAGTAGGCGGTGGCCCCTAAGGCTAGGGGGCTAGGGGGAAAGCCCGCCCGGTGGCGGCGGTAGGCGGCGAGGGCGATCATGGCCCCGTTGTCCTGGGAAAGCCCTTTAGGGGGAAAGTGAACCTGAAGCCCCGCCTCCTTCAAGCGGGCCTGGAGGGCCTGGTTCGCCGCCACCCCCCCCGCCACCAGGAGGACCCTGTGCCCCGTGTCCTCCGCCGCCCTTAGCACCACCTCCGCCAGGTGGCGGATGGCCGCCTCCTGGAAGCCCTTGGCCAGGGCGGGCTTAGGAAGGCCCTGTTCCACCAACTGGAGGGCCTTGGTCTTCAAGCCGGAAAAGCTAAAGTCATAGCCCCTTTGCTCCCGCAGGGGCACGGGGAAGGGGATGGCCTCCTCCGCCTCCCGGGCAAGCCGCTCCACCTCTGGCCCCCCGGGAAAACCGAGGCCCAAAAGCCGTGCCACCTTGTCAAAGGCCTCCCCGGCGGCGTCGTCCCGGGTGGCGCCCAGGAGGCGGTAGCGGCCGAGGGCCTGGACCTCAAAGAGGTGGGTGTGCCCCCCCGAGGCCACCAGGGCCAGGAAAGGGGGGGAAAGCCCCTCGGGCCAGGCGGCGGCGATGTGGCCCTCGAGGTGGTGGATGGCGTAGAAGGGCCTCCCCAAGGTCCAGGCAAGCCCCTTGGCGAAGGTGTAGCCCACGAGGAGGGCCCCGATGAGCCCCGGGCCCCGGGTGGCCGCCACCACATCCAGGTCCTTAGGCCCAATCCCCGCCTCGGCCAGGGCCCTCTCCGTGAGGGGCCGGATGGCCTTCAGGTGCTCGCGGCTTGCCAGTTCCGGCACCACCCCGCCGTAGGCCTCGTGGAGGCGCACCTGGCTCGCCACCAGGTTCACCACCACCTGCCCATCCCTCACCAGGCCCACCCCGGTATCGTCGCAGGAGGTGTCAATCCCCAAAACCCACACCCTTCCACCCTACCAAGGCTAGGCTAGGGGGGAAGGTGCTCTGGCTTCTCCTCCCCACCCTCCTCCTCGTCTACCTCCTCTACCGGGCCCTAAGGCCGAGGCCCAGGGCCTGGGCGGGGGTGTGGCTTTGGCGGAAGGGAAAGGGGCAGCGCTTCCGCCCTAGGCTGGACCTGCGGCTTCTTCTCCTCCTCCTCGCCGCAAGCCTCCTGGTCCTGGCCCTGGACGACCCCCCCTTGGGCCCCTCCCCCTTGGTCCTGGTGGTGGACGCCTCCGCCAGCATGGCCGCCAAGGAGGGCGCCAAGACCCGGCTGGACCTGGCCAAGGAAAGGCTCCTTCCCCTTCTGGAAAGGGCCCCGGAGGCGGTCTTGGTCCGGGCGGGGGAAACCCCAGAGGCCCATGGCCCCGCCCCCGGGGTGGCCCTCAAGGGGAGGCTTTTGGCCCTGGAGGCGGGGGACCCCAGGGCGGACCTGGAGGGGGCCATGGCCCTTGGGAGGAGGCTCCTCGAGGCCCCGGTGGTGGTGGCCACGGACGGCCCCCCGCCCCAGGGGGCCGAGGGGTACATCGGGGTGGGAAGCCCCAGGGAGAACCTGGGCCTGGTGGCGGTGGAAAGGGGGTTTCTGGCCCTGGGGAATAGCGCAAGCCGCCCCCTCACCGCCCGGGTGGAGGCGGGGGGAAGGGTCTGGCAGGTGGGGGTGCCCGCCCGGGGCTTCGCCCGGCTCGAGGGGCTCCCCCCCACCTTCTCCGCCCGGCTCCTTGGGGAGGACGCCCTGGCCTTAGACGACGGGGCGGCCTTCGGCCTTAAGCGGCTTGGGGCGGACTACCCCAGGCTTCCCGCCCTGGAGAGGCTTTTTGCCCTCCTCGGGGTAGGCCCGGGGGACGAGGTCCGGGTGCGGCTTGGGGTGCCGGCGGGGGCGCCCGAAACCCCCACCCTCTTCCTCGCCCCCGCGGCGGGCCCCCCCACCCCTGTCCTCCTCACCGCCCTCCACCCCCTCCTGGAGGGCGTGGCCCTCCTCGGGGAAAGCCTGCCCCCACCCCCAAAGCCCCAAGGCCCCTGGAAGCCCCTGGCGGAAGGGGAAGGGGGCGTGGGGCTCCTCTATGCCGCGGAAAAGGGCCTCTACCTTCCTCCCCTGGCGGCCATCCAGGACCAACCCTTCTTCCCCCTTTTGGTCTACAACTTCCTCAAGCCCTACCGGGAGGTGCGCACCGGGCTCCTCGCCCCGGAGGAAACCCTCCTGCCCACCCCTAGGGAAAGCTTTCTGCCCAAGGCCCCAGGGGGTGGGGGAAGATGGCTTGCCCTTTTCGCTGCCCTGGTCCTTATCCTCGAGGCCCTCCTCTTCCAAAGGCGATAATGGGGCCATGCGCTTCCGCCCCTTTAGCGAGCTAGACCACGAAGCCCTGAACCGGCTTTCGGGAAACCGCCCCCTGAGCCTTGGGGCCGTGCGCCACTTCGCCCGCACGGGTCACTCGTTCCTGGCAGAGGAAGGGGAAGAGCCCATGGGCTTCGCCCTGGCCCAGGCGGTGTGGCAAGGGGAGCAAGCCACGGTCCTCATCACCCGGATAGAAGGGCTTAGCCCTGCGGTCCTGGAAGGCCTTCTCGCCGCCGTGGTCAAAAGCGCCTACGACGCCGGGGTCTACGAAGTGGCCCTCCACCTGGACCCCGAAAGGAAGGACCTGGAGGAGGCCTTGCGGGCACAGGGCTTCGCCATCGGCCCCCTGGTCCTGGCGGTGCGGGTTTTGGGAAGCCGGGGGGCCAGGGGCGAAACCCGGGGCGTCTTAGAATAGGGGCATGAACCGCGTCCTCATCGGCATCCGGGGGGAGCCCACCCCAGAGGGGATGGAGCGGGTGCTCAAGGCCTTGAAGGCCCTGGAAGGCGTGGCCCAGGTCCAGGCCACGGGCCCCGCCCAGGTCCTGGTGGAGTACGACCCCCAGTCCCTCACGGTCATGGACCTGATCCGCACCATTCGGGAAGAGGGCTTCCTGGCGGGTATGCTCTAGGGGAGGTGCCCCATGCTGGACGTTTACGCCCTGGAAGACCTCCTCACCCCTGAGGAGAAGGAGGTGCAAAGAGCAGCCCGCCGCTTTCTGGAGAAGGAGGCCCTGCCCTACATCCGCAACTGGTGGGAGGAAGGGGTCTTCCCCACCCACCTCATCCCCCGCTTCGCCGAGCTCGGCTTCCTAGGCCCTACCCTGCCCCCGGAGTACGGGGGGGCGGGGGTTTCCAGCGCCGCCTACGGCCTCATCGCCTACGAGCTGGAACGGGTGGACTCGGGGCTAAGGAGCTTCGTGAGCGTGCAGAGCTCCCTGGTCATGTACCCCATCTACGCCTACGGGAGCGAGGCGCAAAAGCGGGAGTTCCTCCCCAGGCTCGCCCGGGGGGAACTGGTGGGGTGCTTTGGCCTCACGGAGCCGGATGGGGGCTCGGACCCTTACGGGAACATGAAGACGCGGGCCCGCCGGGAAGGGGATACCTGGGTCCTTTCCGGCACCAAGATGTGGATCACCAACGGCAACCTGGCCCATATCGCCCTCATCTGGGCCAAGGACGAAGAGGGGCGGGTTTTGGGCTTCCTCGTCCCCACGGACACCCCAGGGTTCCAGGCAAGGGAGATCAAGCACAAGATGTCCCTCCGCGCCTCGGTGACGAGCGAGCTCGTCCTGGAGGAGGTGCGGGTACCCGAGTCCCTGCGCCTGCCCAAGGCGGAGGGGCTTAAAGCGCCCCTCTCCTGCCTTACCCAGGCCCGCTTCGGCATCGCCTGGGGGGTCTTGGGGGCCTTGGAGGCGGTGTACACCGAGGCGGTGGCCTTCGCCCAAAACCGCACCACCTTCGGTACCCCCATCGCCCAAAAGCAACTGGTGCAGGCGAAGCTGGCGGACATGCTCTCCTGGCACACGGAAGGGCTTCTCCTCGCCTGGCGGCTTGCCCGGCTTAAGGACGAGGGGAAGCTCACCCCGGCCCAGGTCTCCCTGGCCAAGCGGCAAAACGTCAGGAAGGCCCTGGAGGCCGCGCGGCTCGCCCGGGAAATCCTCGGGGGGAGCGGCATCACCCTGGAGTACCACGCCATCCGCCATATGCTCAACCTGGAAACCGTCTACACCTACGAGGGCACCCACGACATCCACACCCTGGTCCTGGGCCGGGAGGCCACGGGACTGAACGCCTTTTAGATGGTCATCGCCTTCACCGGCGACCCCTTCTTGGCCAAGGAGGCCCTCCTGGAGGAGGCGAGGCTTCGGGGCCTATCCCGTTTCACCGAGCCCACCCTCGAGGCCCTGGAGGAGGCCCTTTCCCCCGGGCTTTTTGGCGGGGCGGGGGCCTTGCTGGACCTGAGGGAGGTGGGGGAAGGGGAGTGGAAGGCCCTAAAGAGCCTCCTGGAACGGGTTCCCGAGGAGGTCCCAGTCCTCCTCCTAGACCCCAAGCCTACCCCTTCCCGGGCGGCCTTTTACCGCAACCGGGAGAGGCGGGACTTCCCCACCCCCAAGGGCAAGGACCTGGTGCGCCACCTGGAAAACCGGGCCAGGCGGCTTGGCCTCAGGCTCCCCGCCGGGGTGGCCCAGTACCTGGCGGGCCTCGAGGCCGACCTGGAGGCCCTGGAAAGGGAACTGGAAAAACTCGCCCTCCTCACCCCACCCCTCACCCTGGAAAAGGTGGAACGGGTGGTGGCCCTCAAGCCCCCCGTCACGGGGTTTGACCTGGTGCGGGCGGTGCTGGAGGGCGACGCCAAGGAGGCCTTCCGCCGCCTGAAGGCCCTACGGGAAGAGGGGGAAGAACCCCTGAGGGTCCTGGGGGCGCTTTCCTGGCAGTTTTCCCTCCTCGCCCGGGCACACCTCCTCCTCAAGGAGAGCCCGCGGCCCAAGGAGGAGGACCTCCAGCGCCTCGAGGCCCACCCCTACGCCGCCAAGAAGGCCCTGGAACTGGCCCGGACCCTGGAGGAAGGGCTTCTCAAAAAGGCCCTGGACACCCTCATCCAGGCAGAACGGCGGGCCAAGGAGGGAAAAGACCCCTGGCTCGCCTTGGAGGGGGCGGTTTTCGCTCTCCTCCAGGGCGCCTTGACCGGCCGGTCAGCCAGAGGGTAAAGTCTTGCCATGCTACCCCCCGAAGCGGTGGAAGACCTGCTCCGGCGCGCCCTGAAGGGCGGGGCGGACTTCGCCGAGGTCTACGCCGAACGCTCCCTAAGGCGGCGCATGCGGGTGCGCTCGGGAAGCCTAGAGGAGGCCCTTTCGGGCCTGGACTATGGGGCCGGCATCCGGCTCTTCTTCGGCACCCAGGTGGTCTACGCCTACACCAACCACCTCACGAAACAAGGCCTCCGGGAAGCCCTGGAAACCCTCCTCCGGGCCAGGGGCGCCCTGGGCCAGGTGGACGAGCGGGGCCAAGGGGGTTTGGACTTCCGCAAGCGCGCCCCCCAGGGCCTCCACGCCCCCCAGGTACCCCTTTCCGCCAAGGACAAGCGCTACCGCCTGGAGCGCCTTTTGGAGGCGGAGGCGGGGGCCCGCATCGCCCCGGAGATCAAGGAGGTGGAGGCGAGCCTCCTGGAGTGGGAGCAGGAGGTCCTCATCGCCAACAGCGAGGGCACCTGGGCCGAGGAAAGGCGGGTGCGCACCCGCCTCCACGTCCTCGCCGTGGCCCAGGACGGGGCCGAGGTCCAGACCGGGGTGAGCGCCCCCGGGAAGAGCGTGGGCTTGGAGCTCTTTGACCTCTACCCCCCCAAGGCGGTGGGGGAGAAGGCGGCCCGCCAGGCCCTCACCAACCTCCGGGCCAAGCCCGCCCCCGCCGGCACCTTCCCCGTGGTGGTGGGCAGGGGCTTCGGCGGGGTCCTCTTCCACGAGGCGGTGGGCCACCTCCTGGAGACCACCAGCGTGGCCAAGAAGGCGAGCGTCCTGGCGGACCGGCTTGGGGAAGCGGTGGCGAGCCCCGCCGTCACCTACATAGACGACGGCACCCTGGCCCACGCCTGGGGCTCCAGCGAGGTGGACGACGAGGGCCACCCCACGGAGCGCACGGTGCTCATTGAAAAGGGGGTCCTGAAGGCCTACATGGTGGACCGGCTGGGCCACCTCCTCACCGGCTACCCCCTAACGGGCTCGGGCCGTCGCCAGGACTACACCTTCGCCCCCACCTCCCGCATGCGCAACACCTTCATCGCCCCCGGGGAGATGGAGGTGGAGGACCTCTTCCAGGGCATCGCCTTCGGCCTCTACGCCAAGGAGATGGGGGGTGGCCAGGTGAAGCCCGGCTCGGGCGAGTACAACTTCGCCGTGCAGGAGGGGTACATCATCCGCAAGGGCCGCATAGAGGAGCCGGTGCGGGGGGCTATGCTGGTGGGCAAGGGACCGGACACCCTCAAGCGGGTGGTGGCCGTGGCCCAGGACTGGGAAAACGCCCCCGGGATGTGCGGAAGCCTTTCCGGCTTCGTGCCGGTGGAGGTGGGCCAGCCCCACGTCCTGGTTTCGGAAATGGTGGTGGGAGGGCGGGCATGACCCTAGAAGAGGCGAAGCGCTACCTCCTCCAGCGGGCCAAGGAACTGGGCCTCGAGGCGGAACTCCTTTTCCTGGAGGATAGGGAGCTTTCCCTCAGGGCCCGGGAAGGCCAGCTGGAGGAGATCAAGGAGGCGCGGCAAGGGGGCTTGGGCCTTAGGGTCCTGGCGCAAGGCCGGGTGGGCTACGCCTACACCGAGGACCTCTCCCCCGAGGCCCTGGACTGGGCCCTGGAGGAGGCCCGGGAAAACGCCCTCCTTGGGGGGAGGTCCGCCCACCTCCCCTCGGGGAGGGCCTTGGGGGAGCACGACCTCCTGGGAGAGGGGCTTTCCGCCCCCCTGGAGGCCAAAAAGGAGGCCGCCTTAGCCCTGGAAGGCGCCCTGCGCCAAGACCCCCGGGTCCGGAGCGTGGCCCTCGCCGGCTACGCCGAGCGGGAAATCCGGCTCTCCTTGGCCAGCACCCTGGGAGCGGAAGGAAGCTACCGCACGGGCCTCGCTGGCCTCATGGCGAGCTTCGTCATGGCCGAAGGGAGTAGCCTCAAGCAGGGCTTTGACTTCACCCCGAGCAAGGAGTTCCACGCCCTAGACCCCGGGCGCACCGCCTTGGACCTCCGGGAAAAGACGGCCCGCCTCCTCCACGCCAAACCCCTCAAGACAGGCCGCTACCGGGCCTACCTGGAACCCAAGGCCATGGCGGCCCTCCTGGGCGTCCTGGCCCAGGCCCTTTCCGGCAAGAACGCCCTGGAGGGGAAAAGCCGCCTCCTGGGGCGCCTAGGGGAAAGGGTGGCAAGCCCCCTCGTCACCCTCCTGGACGACCCCACCCTGCCCCAGGGCCTCGCCTCCCGCCCCTTTGACGCCGAGGGCACCCCGGCAAGGCCCGTGGCCCCGATTGAAGCGGGGGTCTTCCGGACCTTCCTCCACAACTCGGAAACGGCCCGGGCCCTGGGCCAGGAGAACACCGGCCACGCCTACCGGGGCTACCGCTCCGCCCTGGACGTGGCCCCGAGCAACCTGTACCTCAAGCCCTTGGGCAACCTGGCCCTAAGGGAGGGCGTCTTGGTCACGGAGTTCATGGGCCTCCACGCTGGGGCGAACCCCATTACCCTGGACTTCTCCCTCCAGGCCCTGGGGCTTTGGGTGGAGGAGGGCAGGCCCCAGCACGCCGTGGAGAACTTCGCCGTAAGCGGCAACCTCCTGGAGCTTTTGCAAGGGGTAGAGGGCTTGGGGGCGGAGCTGGCGTGGTACCCCATGGGGTCAAGCGCCTTCGGCAGCCCCCTGGTGGCCGTGGCCGAGCTTTCCTTCGCCGGGGCATGAGGGTCTTCGTCACCCGCACCCTACCCGGAAAGGCCCTGGAAAGGCTAAAGGAGCGGGGCCTCGAGGTGGAGGTCCACGAGGGGCTTTTCCTCCCCCGGGAGGAACTCTTAAGGAAGGTGGAGGGCGTGCACGGCCTCATCCCCACCGTGGAGGACCGCATAGACGCCGAGGTGATGGACCGGGCGGGGAAAAGCCTCAAGGTCATCGCCTGCTACAGCGTGGGGGTGGACCACGTGGACCTAGAGGCGGCCCAACGCAGGGGCATCCGGGTCACCCACACCCCGGACGCCCTCACCGAGGCCACCGCCGACCTCACCCTCGCCCTCCTCCTCGCCGTGGCCAGGCGGGTGGTGGAGGGGGTGGACCTGGCCCGGGAAGGACAGTGGCGGGCCTGGCACCCCGAGCTCCTCCTGGGCCTGGACCTAGAGGGCCTCACCCTGGGCCTCGTGGGCATGGGACGCATCGGCCAGGCGGTGGCCAAGAGGGCCCTGGCCTTCGGGATGCGGGTGGTCTACACGAGCCGCACCCCCAAGCCTCTCCCCTACCCCTTCCTCCCCCTGGAGGACCTCCTCGCCACCGCCGACATCGTCTCCCTCCACGCCCCCCTTACCCCGGAAACCTTCCGCCTCCTCAACCGGGAAAGGCTCTTCGCCATGAAGCCCGGGAGCCTTCTGATCAACACCGCCCGCGGGGCCCTGGTGGACACGGAAGCCCTGGTGGAGGCCCTAAAGGGCCACCTCTTCGGGGCGGGGCTGGACGTCACCGACCCCGAGCCCCTGCCCAAGGGCCACCCCCTTTACGCCCTCAAAAACGCCGTCATCACCCCCCACATCGGCTCGGCGGGGCGCCGCACCCGGGAGCGCATGGCCGAGGTGGCGGTGGCCAACCTGCTTGCGGTCCTGGAGGGCCGCGAGCCGCCAAACCCGGTAGTATGAGCCCCATGAGCCTCCTCATCGGCTTTCTGGGCGGGGCGTTTGGGGGTTTGGTGGGCCTTGGGGGGGGCACGGTGATGATCCCCCTCATGGTGGGCGTCCTCCGGCTTTCCCAGCACAAGGCCCACGGCACGAGCCTGGTGGCCGTTTTCTTCACCGGGCTGGTGGGGGCCTTCACCTACGGCCTCCAAGGCTCCTTGAACCTCAAAGCGGCCTTTTTCCTAGCCCTCACCGCCATCCTCACCGCCCGCCTGGGGGCCCGCTACGCCCACAGCCTCCCGGAAGCGGAGCTCAAGCGGGCCTTCGGTTGGTTTTTGGTGGCCGTGAGCTTCCTCCTTCTCCTTAGGCCCTACCTGGCCCCTATGGGCCTGGTGCGGGGGGAGGTCCTGGAGGACCTCACCCTCCTCTTGGCGGGAGGCTTCACCGGGTTCCTCTCGGGAATGATGGGGGTGGGCGGGGGGACCATCATGGTGCCGGCCATGGTCCTCCTCCTGGGCATGCCCCAGCACACCGCCCAGGGCACCAGCCTCCTCGCCATGGTTCCGGCGAGCCTGGTGGGGGCCTACACCCACCTGCGCCTGGGGAACGTGGAAAGCGCCCTCGCCCTGGGCCTCGTGCCCGGGGTTTTGGTGGGGACCTTCCTCGGGGGGGAGCTCGCCCACTTCCTGCCCGAAGGGGCCTTGCGGGTGGTCTTCGCCGCCGTCCTCCTCTGGACGGGGTGGCGGTACCTTCGCCCCTCGGGGAAAGCAAAGTAACTTTTTGCACTATTCACCGCGCTCAAACCCTTTTACAATAAGGGGTGAAAGGAGGTGGGCAACCATGACGCGCTGGCAGGACTGGGCCAATCTTGTCCTGGGCGTATGGCTCATCCTCTCCCCGTGGCTTCTCGGCTTTAGCGGCATCCCTTCCGCCATGTGGAACGCCGTCATCGTGGGGGTGGTGGTGGGGCTTATGGCCCTCATGCACCTGAGGGGCGGCCCCTTGTGGGAGGAGTGGGTTAACGTCCTCTTGGGCGTGTGGCTCATCCTCTCCCCCTGGATCCTGGGGTTTAGCGGGGAGGCCAACGCCCTGTGGAACGCCCTCATCGTGGGCGTCCTGGTGGGGGCCTTGGCCCTAAGCGTCACCCGGGAGAAGCCCAAGGCGGCTTAAGGCTTACCCCCAGTCCCGCCCAGGCTCTCCTGGGCGGGCTTCCCTTGCCTTAGCCCGGCCCAGGGTGTAAGGTGGGGGTGGCCTTTAAACCGGTCCCGCGAGGCCGGAAAGGGGGAAAGATGAAGCGTAAAGGGACGAAAAGGCACAAGGAAAGCGGCGCGGGGGTTTTCGCCCCCGCTTTTTTTGGGAGGGTAAGCCGTGCGCTTTAAGGCGGAACTCATGAACGCCGAGGAGATGCGCCGGGCCCTTTACCGCATCGCCCACGAGATCGTGGAGGCCAACAAGGGCGTGGAAGGCCTGGCCCTCATCGGCATCCATACAAGGGGCATCCCCTTGGCGGAGCGCATCGCCCGGTACATTTTGGAGTTTGAGGGGAAGGAGGTGCCCGTGGGCACCCTGGACATCACCCTCTACCGGGACGACCTCACGGAGATCGGGGTGAGGCCCAAGGTGCGGGAAACCCGCATCCCCTTTGACCTCACGGGCAGGGCGGTGGTCCTGGTGGACGATGTCCTCTACACGGGCCGCACCGCCCGCGCCGCCTTGGACGCCCTCATGGACCTGGGCCGCCCCAAGCGCATCTACCTGGCGGTGCTCGTGGACCGGGGGCACCGGGAACTGCCCATCCGCGCGGACTTCGTGGGCAAAAACGTCCCCACCGCCAAAAGCGAGGTGGTGAAGGTGAAGGTCCAGGAGGTGGACGGGGAGGACCGGGTGGAGCTTTGGGAAAGGGAGGGCCTATGAGGCACCTCCTGGACTTCCAAGGCTGGACCCGAGCCCAGGTGGAAAACCTCCTGGACACCGCCCGGGTCATGCGGGAGGTTTTGGAGAGGCCGGTGAAGAAGGTGCCCGCCCTCCAGGGGTTCACCGTGGCCACCGTTTTCTTTGAGCCCTCCACCCGGACCCGCATCTCCTTTGAGCTGGCGGCGAGGCGCATGTCGGCGGACGTGGTTTCCTTCGCCGCCGCCACCAGCAGCCTCCAGAAGGGGGAAAGCTACAAGGACACCCTCCTCACCCTCGAGGCCATGGGCATAGACGCCTACGTCATCCGCGCCGACGCCGCCGGGGTGCCCCACCAGGCCACCCGGTGGGTGAAGGGGGCGGTCATCAACGGGGGGGATGGGCGCCGGGCCCACCCCACCCAGGCCCTCCTGGACGCCTACACCCTCCTGGAGGCCCTGGGTAGCTTGGAGGGGAAGAAGGTGGCCATCGTGGGGGACATCCTCCACTCCCGGGTCGCCCGCTCCAACGCCGAGCTTCTGCCGCTTCTGGGGGCGGAGGTGTGGTGCGCCGGCCCCCCAAGCCTCCTGCCCGAGGCCCTGCCCGGGGCGAGGCTCACCCCCAACCTGGGGGAAGCCCTGGAGGAGGCGGATGCCGTGATGGTGCTCAGGCTGCAGAAAGAGCGCATGGAAGCGGGCCTCGTTCACCTGGACGACTACATCGCCCGCTACCAGGTGACGGAAAGGAGGCTTCGCCTGGCCAAGCCCCAGGCCCCCCTCCTCCACCCGGGCCCCATGAACCGGGACGTGGAGCTGGAGGGCGTCTTGGCGGACTCGGATAGGAGCCTGGTGAACCGGCAGGTGCAAAACGGCGTGGCGGTGCGCATGGCGGTGCTCTACCACCTCCTGGTGGGAAGGGAGGGGGCATGATCCTCATCAGGAACGTGCGGCTCGTGGACGCCCAGGGGGAAAGAGGTCCCCTGGACGTCCTCATCGGGGAAGGGCGCATCCTCTCCCTGGAGGGCGGGGAAGCCAAGCGGATCATTGACGGGACGGGGCTCTTCCTCGCCCCAGGGTTTTTGGACCTTCACGCCCACCTAAGGGAGCCGGGGGAGGAGGTGAAGGAGGAACTCGCCACGGGGCTCTTGGCAGCGGTGCGGGGCGGGTACACGGACGTGGTTTCCATGCCCAACACCAAGCCGCCCGTGGACACCCCGGAGGCGGTGCGGGCCCTTAAGGAGAAGGCGGAGGCCCTGGGCCTCGCCCGGCTCCACCCCGCCGCCGCCCTCACCCTGGGCCAGGAAGGGAAGCATCTCGCCCCGGCGGGCCTTCTCCGGGAAGCGGGGGCCGCCCTCCTCACGGACGATGGCCGCACCAACGAGGATGCGGGCGTCCTGGCCCTGGGTCTCCTCCAGGCCGCTCCCTTAGGCCTTCCCGTGGCGGTGCACGCGGAGGACGCTACCTTGCGCCGGGGCGGGGTGATGAACGACGGAAAGCTTGCAGACCTTTTGGGCCTACCCGGAAACCCCCCGGAGGCGGAGGCGGCCCGGATCGCCCGGGACCTCGAGGTCCTCCGCTACGCCCTAAGGCGTAGCGGGGCCAGGCCCCACCTCCACGTGCAACACCTTTCCACCCAACGGGGAGTAGAGCTCCTCCGGGAGGCCAAGCGGGCCGGCCTCCCCGTGACCGCCGAGGCCACCCCCCACCACCTCACCCTCACGGAGGAGGCCCTTGCCGGTTTTGACCCCCTTTTCAAGGTGGCCCCGCCCCTCCGGACGAAGGAGGACCAGGAGGCCCTCCTGGAGGGGCTTCTGGACGGCACCCTGGACGCCATCGCCACGGACCACGCCCCCCACACCCGGGCGGAGAAGGAGATGGACCTCCTGAGGGCCCCCTTTGGCATCCCGAGCCTCGAGGTGGCCTTCCCCCTCCTCTACACCGAGCTCCACCTGAAAAGGGGCTTCCCCCTCCCCCGGCTGGTGGAGCTCTTCACGGACGGGCCGCGGAGGGTTTTGGGCCTTGAGCCCCTCCACCTGGAGGTGGGGGCGGAGGCAAGCCTGGTGCTCCTCTCCCCCCAAGAGCGGCCCGTGGACCCCAAGGCCTTTGCCTCCAAGGCCCGCTTCTCCCCTTGGGCGGGGTGGGTCCTCGGGGGGTGGCCTGTCCTCACCCTGGTGGCGGGGCGGGTGGTCCACGAGGCGCTGGAGTAAAAGCGGGCGGGACCGGCTTTGGGTGGGAGGGGTGGGCCTCCCACCCAAAGGCCATGGACAGCAACATCCGCCCCGAGGAGGGCTTACCCTGCCCCCCGGTGCCCATAGCCGGCGTGGACGTCCCTCCCGAGCCACAGGCCCAAGTTTTCACCTCCCAAGGGTCCAGGGCGTGGGGGTCGTTGACCCCTACACCCTCCCCGTCCTCCATCTGCGCCAGGAAGGGGCTTTCCTTTAGGTCTCCCCCGGGGGGCTCCCGTTCTTTCGGCTATGCCCGCACCGCCTGAAGCTCCCTCAAAGCCCTAACGCCTTCTGCCTCCATGCGGGAAAGGAGCCCCAAGAGGAGCCGTCTGGGGAAAAGGGGGCCCCCGTAGACAAAGCCCGTGTAGACCTGAAGGAGGCTTGCCCCCGCCTTGAGCCTTTCCCAGGCGTCCTCGGGGGTTTCCACCCCCCCCACGCTCACGAGGGTGAGGCCCGGGACCTGGGCGAGGTGCCGAAGCACCTCCAAAGCCCGCCCCCTAAGGGGCCTCCCCGAAAGCCCCCCCGCTTCCCGGGCCCAGGGGCTCGTAAGCCCCTCCCGGCTTAGGGTGGTGTTCACCGCCACCAAGCCCTCCAGGCGGTGCTTTAGCGCCAAGGCCGCCACCTGGTCCAAGGCGCCAAGGGAAAGGTCCGGGGCCACCTTGAGGAGGAGGGGCTTGGCCGTGGCGGGGCGGAGGCGGGAAAGGAGCTCGTCCAAGAAGGGGCCTTCCTGCAGGGTGCGCAAGCCCGGGGTGTTGGGGGAGCTTACGTTGAGGACAAAGTAGTCCCCATAGGGCTCCAAGAGGCGCAGGGCCTCTAGGTAATCCTCCGCCGCCCTTTCCAGGGGGGTTTCCCGGTTCTTCCCCAGGTTCACCCCCACGGGGAAGGGAAGCCCCCGGGAGCGGAAGGCCGCAAGCCGCCTGGCCGCCTCCGCCGCCCCTCGGTTGTTGAAGCCCATGCGGTTGATGAGGGCGCCGTCCTCGGGAAGCCGGAAAAGCCTGGGCTTGGGGTTTCCCTCCTGGGGCCTTGGGGTGAGGGTCCCCACCTCGGCGAAGCCAAAACCCAGGGCCCACCAGGCCCCAAGGGCCCGGGCATCCTTGTCCATACCCGCCGCCAGGCCCAAGGGATTCGGGAAGGTGAGGCCCAGGGCCTCCACCTTAAGCCTCGGGTCCTCCACCCGAAGAAGCCGCGCCGGCACCTCCAAAAGGGGCCCCCTTTCCGACCAAAAGGCCAGGGCTTTCAGGGCGAGCTCGTGGGCACTTTCCGGGTCCAGGGCGAAGAGGAGGCGGTGCATCCTTTCCATTTTCCGGTAGAATGCCCCCGTGTGGAAGAGACGCTCTTCCCTTCTCATCCTGGCTATCCTCCTCGCCGCCTGTAGCTACACCTTTACCGTGGACCTGGGCTCCACGAGCCTCAACCTAGGCAGCCTCCCCCCCACAAACCCCTTTGGGGAGCCCTACGTGGTCTACCCCACAACCCCCCTCACCCTAACCCCGCCTCCCCTGGATGTGGTGCGGGCCCTGGAGGTAAAGGGGATGGCCAGGGCCAACCTGCCCCTAAACGCCCGTATCCTCGTCTATGCCCGGGCCCAAGAACCCGGACCCGAATGCCACGCCACGAGCCAGTTTGTCCTTTGCCCTGCCAGCAAAGCCGGGGAGAGGGTGGGAACCCTGGACTTCGGGGGCCGGGCAGAAACACCCTTTACCCTCGTGGGGGATACCCTACTCCAAGGTCTACGCCATGGGCGGCTTTGGTTAGGCGTGGCCGTGGAAGGCAACGTGCCGCCCGGTCTCGGTGAAATCCGGTTGGAGGAGATGAAGGCCCTCATCACCGTGGGCCTCTAGGCCTCCTTTGTGCCCTCGGGCGCTAAAGCGCCCGTCTGCTGCCTTATCATGGAAGGCAGATGAAGGACGCCTTGCGCCTAGAACTACCCGTTCTCCCCTTGCGGAACACCGTCATTCTGCCCCACACCACCACCGGGGTGGACGTGGGCCGCCCCAAGAGCAAGAGGGCGGTGGAGGAGGCTTTGTCCGCCGACCGCCTCATCTTCCTGGGGGCCCAGAAGGACCCGGAGGTGGACGACCCCACGCCCGAAGACCTCTACGGGGTGGGCACCCTGGCAGTGGTCAAGCAGGCCATGCGCCTCCCCGACGGCACCCTGCAGGTGATGGTGGAGGCCAGGAACCGGGTGCGCCTCCAGGATTTCGTGGCCGCCCCTTACCTGAGGGCCTTGGGCGAGGTCCTGCCCGAGCCTCCCTTGGCGGACGCGGGGCTCGCCCGCGTCCTGGTGGGGGAGGTGCAGGAGGCCTTTGAGCGCTACCTGCAAAACCACAAGACCCTGCGCCTGGACCGCTACCAGCAAGAGGCCATCAAAAGCACCCTGGACCCCGCCATCCTGGCGGACCTGGTGGCCCACCACGCCACCTGGTCCTTGGAGGAGAAACAGAACCTCCTGGAAACCCCGGAGGTGGAGGAACGGCTCAAAAAGGTCCTGGCCCTTCTCCTTCGCGACCTGGAGCGTTTTGAGTTGGACAAGAAGATCGCCGCCCGGGTCAAGGAGCAGATGGACCAGAACCAGCGGGAGTACTACCTCCGGGAGCAGATGAAAGCCATCCAGAAGGAACTCGGGGGCGGGGAGGACTTCCTAACCGAGATTGAAGAGCTTCGGGAGCGCATAGAGAAGAAGGGCATGCCCGAGCCCGTGAAGGAAAAAGCCCTCAAGGAGCTCAGGCGCCTGGAAAGGATGCAGCCCGGCTCCCCCGAGGCCACGGTAAGCCGCACCTACCTGGACTGGCTCCTGGACGTTCCCTGGACCGAAGCGGACCCCGAGCTCCTGGACATCGCCGTCACCAAGCAGGTTCTGGACGAGGACCACTACGGCCTCAAGGAGGTAAAGGAGCGCATCCTGGAGTACCTTGCGGTCCGCCAGCTCACCCAGGGCAAGGAGGTGCGGGGCCACGCCCCCATCCTCTGCTTCGTGGGGCCGCCGGGGGTGGGCAAGACCTCCTTGGGCAAGAGCATTGCCCGGAGCATGAACCGCAGGTTCCACCGCATCTCCTTGGGTGGGGTGCGGGACGAGGCGGAAATCAGGGGCCACCGCCGCACCTACATCGGGGCGCTTCCCGGCAAGATCATCCAGGGAATGAAGCAGGTGGGGGTGGTGAACCCCGTCTTCCTCCTGGACGAGATTGACAAGCTTTCCTCCGACTGGCGGGGGGACCCGGCCTCGGCCCTTTTGGAGGTCCTGGACCCCGAGCAGAACCACACCTTCACCGACCACTACCTGGACGTGCCCTACGACCTCTCCAAGGTCTTCTTCATCACCACGGCCAACACCCTTTCCACCATTCCCAGGCCCCTTCTGGACCGGATGGAGGTCATTGAAATCCCCGGGTACACCCTGCCGGAAAAGCGGGCCATCGCCCGCCACTTCCGCTGGCCCTTCCAGGTGAAGGAGGCGGGGCTTGTGGGGAAGCTGGAAATCACCGACGCCGCCATTGACCGCATCGTGCAGGAATACACCCGGGAGGCGGGGGTGCGCAACCTGGACCGGGAGCTCTCCAAGGTGGCCCGCAAGGCGGCCAAAGACTACTTGGAAAAGCCTTGGGAAGGGGTGCGGGTGGTGGAGGCGAAGGACCTCAAGGCCTACCTGGGCGTGCCCAAGTACCGCCCCGATCGGGCGGAAAAGGCCCCGCAGGTGGGGGCGGCCCAGGGCCTGGCCTGGACGCCCTATGGGGGTGCCCTCCTCACCATTGAGGCGGTGGCCGTTCCCGGTACGGGCAAAGTCAACCTCACGGGCAACCTAGGAGAGGTGATGAAGGAATCGGCTCACGCCGCCCTCACCTACCTCCGGGCCCACCGGGAGGAGTGGGGCCTGCCCGAGGGCTTCCACAAGGACTTTGACCTGCACGTGCACGTGCCGGAAGGGGCCACGCCCAAGGATGGCCCCTCCGCCGGCATCACCATGGCCACCGCCCTGGCCAGCGCCCTCACGGGCCGCCCGGTGCGCATGGACATCGCCATGACCGGGGAGATCACCCTGAGGGGCAAGGTGCTCCCCATCGGCGGGGTAAAGGAAAAGCTCCTCGCCGCCCATCAGGCGGGCATCCACAAGGTAATCCTGCCCAAGGAAAACGAGGCCGAGCTCAAGGAGGTACCGGAGGAAATCCTCAAGGACCTGGAGATCACCTTCGTGGAGGAGGTGGGGGAGGTCTTAAGGCTCCTCCTCCTGCCCCCTCCTCCCCCGCCCGTGGGCGCAGGGGACCGGCCGCAGCCGGGGGCAGGGGCCTAAGGTAGCTCTTCCTTCCGGTTGGCGTTCAAAAACACCTCCCGCCCAAACCGGGCCACCACCTCGTCCGCCGCCACGAGGGTAGCCCCCAGGGCCTCCATCACCCTTCGCAGGAGGAAATCCCCTTCCTGGATCTGCCTCTCCACCTGGGGCAGGCAGTCCTTGTGGTAAAAGGCCATGAGGGGTTCCAGGTGGCCCTCCGGGTTCACCGGCACCACCACGGGGAAGGAGGAGCGGAGGGCCTCTTCATAAAGGAAGTCCCAATACGCCCGGGAAAGGAAGGGAAGGTCCGTGGCCGCCACCGCCACCCAGGGGTTTTGGGCGTGCGCCAAGGCCGAGTGGAGCCCAGAAAGGCTGTCCGCCCCCGGGAGGAGGTCCGGGTATACGGGCACGCCGAAGCCCTCGTAAGGGCGGTTGGCCACGATGAAGCGCTCCTCCGCCCCCAAGAGGCTTTCCAAAACCCAGGCCAATAGCGGCTTCCCCCGGTAGGGGAAGAGGGCCTTGTCTTCCCCAAAGCGCCGGGACCTTCCCCCGGCCAGGACCGCCCCGCTATACACGCCCCCAGTTTATCCCCCCATGCCGCCCCTAAAGCTTTCCCGCAAGCCGTCCCGCCAAAAGGGGCGCATACAAAAAGCCCGTGGAGCCCAAGCCCGTGAGGGCATACCCTCCCTCCACGGGAAAGAGGTAAGGAAGACCCTCCCCTTGAGCGGGAAGCCGGAAGCGGACTCCCCGCCAGGCGGAGGCCACCTGGGGCCGGTAGCCCACCAGGGCCTCCGCCCCCTCCAAAAGCCACGCCACCTCCCCCTCCGTGGGGGGCGGGGGGTCTGGGCCTTCCCCCTCGGGCAGGTAGCTTCCCCCAAGGGCGCTTCCCGCCAGGTAGACCCGGTAGCTTATGGCCCGGGGGAAGTAGTCCAAAAGGGTGAGGACCAGGCCCGGGACGTGCCGGCCCCCTAGGCCAAGGAGGTGCGCCCCCCGCCCGCCCCCGGCGTAGACCAGGATCTCGCCCCGCACCCTCTCCCCGCCCTCCAAGCAGAGGTAAGGGGGCTCCCAGGCCAAAACCCGCCCCTTTAGGAGGGGCACCCCTCGGGCCAGGCGCTCCAGGAGGGGCCTGGGCTCCAGCCAAAAGGCCTCTTCCAGCACCACGCCCCCGCCCTCCCAGCGGTGCCTAAGCCCCCCAAGCCGCTTGGCCACCTGGTCCCGTTCCCTTTCAGGCACCGGGCGGTAGACCTCGAGGTGAAGGGAAACAAAACGCCCATAGAAGGCGAGGGCAGCCTCCAAGGCCCTCTCCCCCTCCTCCGCCAGGGTGAAGCGCCGCCCCCTTAGGGGGTTCACCAAGGCCACGGGGGGGCGGCTCGCCTCCCCCAGGGCCTCCGCCACCACCAGCACGGAACGCCCCCCTTCCCAAAGGAGGCGGGCCAGGGTAAGCCCCGCCACCCCGGCCCCCAGGACCACCACCTCCGCTTCCCGCATCAAAAGCGAAACCCGTCCCCTTCCTTCCGGCAAAGCCCCCGGGCGGCCAGGCCTTCCAAAAGCGCCCGGGCCTCCCCTTCCCCCATATAGGGGAAGAGGTCTTTAGGGCGCAAGAAGCCGCCCCGCCGCCAGGCCTCCTTCATGGCAAGCCGCTCCAAAGCCGCTTGGGAAGGCCCTTGCGAAAGCATCCGCCCCTGCCAGCGGGCCACGCCCCAATAGCCTAAAAGCCCGGCACCCAAGGCCAGCCCCAGGCCCAAAGCGGAAAAGCCAAGGCCCGCCCACAGGAGGAGGAAAAAGGCCAAGGCGGTGCTTAGGGGAAGGACCCGGGCCACGCCGCCTCCTTAGGCCACCGGCAGGGGAATGGGCGCGGGCTCCCTCGCCCCCACCACCTCGCCGAAGAGGAGGTGGGGCGTGGCCTGCTTGATCTCCACCTGGTAAAGGCCTGGGGTGGGCGCTTGGGCAGCGGGGATGAGGACCGGGTGGTTCCCCCGGTCGTGCCCCTGGACAAAGCCCTCCTCCTTGGCCATGCCCCGCACCAGGACCTCCACGGTCTTCCCCACCCACTCCAGGTTGCGGCGGTAGCTCCACTCCTTCTGCTTCTCAATGAGGCGCTGGAGCCTTTCCACTTTTACCTCCCGGGGCAGGTCCTGGAAGTGCTTGTAGGCGGGGGTGCCGGGGCGGGGGGAGTAGATGAACATGTAGGCCTGGTCGTAGCCCACCTCGTCGTAAAGGGAGAGGGTTTCCTGGAAGTCCTCCTCGGTTTCCCCCGGGAAGCCCACGATGATATCGGTAGAAAGGACGGCATCGGGCAACAGCTCCCGGATGCGCCGGATCCTTTCCAGATAGTGGGCCCGGCGATACTCCCGGGCCATGCGCCTCAGCACCCGGTCCGAGCCCGACTGCACGGGGAGGTGGATGTAGCGGCAGATGGCGGGGGTTTCGGCGATGGCCTCGAGGATGTCGTCGGTGAAGTTCACCGGATGGCTCGTGAGGAACCGCACCCTGGGGATGCCCATCTGCCCCACCATGCGCAAAAGCTCGGCGAAGCTCGGGTAGCCTGGCTGGTCCTTGCCGTAGGAGTTCACGTTCTGGCCGAGGAGGGTGACCTCCACCACCCCCGCCTTTTTCAGAAGCTCAATCTCCTTCAGGATGAGGTCCGGGTGGCGGGAGACCTCGGGGCCCCGGGTGGTGGGGACGATGCAGTAGGTGCAGTGGTGGTTGCACCCGCGGATGATGCTCACGTGGGCGGAAAGGGCCCCCTTGGGAGGAGGGGGGATGTAGTCCAGGAGGTCGTCCCGGAAGGTGAGGTCAAAGAAGCGCTCGTTCTGCTTCAGGGCCTCGGGCAAGGAGGTGAGGGCCCCGGGGCCCAAGAGGATGTCCACGCCGAACTTCTTGGCCATCTGCTGGCCCTCGTCCAGCTGGGCCAGACAGCCCATCATGCCCACGAGGAGGCCTCGCCTCTCCTTCTCCTTGCGGAGCTGGCCCAAGAGGGAACGCACCTTCTCCACGGGCTTGCCCCGCACGGCGCAGGTGTTCACCAGGACGAAGTCCGCCTCCTCCACCGAGTCCACCAGCTCCCACCCCAGGCTCACCAGCTCGCTGGCCACCAGGTGGGAGTCGTACTCGTTCATCTGGCAACCGTAGGTAATGATGTGCGCGCGCATATGCCTCCTAGGGCTACCGGGGGGATCCCGGACCCTGCGCTCCCCAGTGTAGCAAGAAGGCCCGCCCGTGGGCGGGCCTCTCCAGGCACTGGTGGCGGCGGTGGGACTCGAACCCACGACACCACGATTATGAGGCCCCACAAAGGCCCAAAATCGCATCGGAGGGCTACAGAAGCCACTTCCCTTTGCCTCCCTGGAAGGACGGACACCCTACCCTTGCCGTCCTTATCTTACCACGCCCTTCCTAGGGAAGGCTTTCGCGAAACGCGCCTTTCGCGAAGATGGACCCCCTCCCCTGGTCTGGGGCTTACACTGGTATACTGGTATATCCCAAACCCGACAAAACCCGGAGAAACTTCGTCCCTAACGGGAAAAACCCCGCCGATTTTTCTCCGGGAACTTTTACCCCCAAACCCACAATCGTGTACCCGCTACACGGGTATATCCCAAACCCGACAAAACGCAAAAGAACCCCTTCCAGAACGGGACAAACCGCACCGATTTTTTCCTTAGACCCCTAGCCCTTTTAAAGAGGCTATCCCCTTTACCCCGGGGCGTTCTTCTTCCGGGGTCAACCCTTTCCCCTCGGGGGTTAGCTAGCGCCCTTCAGGGGGCGCCCCCCACGGCCCCGCTTATATCTTGGGCTATCCCCGTTGCCTAGATTTTGCTTTTCCGATTTTTCCAGGGGTCTAGCGTGCTTTCGCGTTCACCATGCACTTTAGTCCTTACGAACAGCGTGGTAAAATATGTGACAAAAGGGGGCTCAATGCCCCCGGGGAGGAAAACAACATGCTACCTGAGAACATTATATCAAAAAGCCTAAAACGGCGTCAACCCCGGTGGAAAAGGCGTTCGGAAGGGCGTCAAAATAGAATTGAATGCGGGGTAGAAAAGCGCAAAGAACGCGCCAAAGGGCGCTTGATACGCACCTATGTGTGGATCCACCTTTACAACCGCAAGAAGCCCAAGAAGCGCAAGAAGGCCCGCATTGACCCTATCCTTAAGGCCCGCGTCTATGACGAAGCCCTGCACTTTTGGGAAAGGTACGCCGCGCTAGACGTGGAGCACCACAACAACAGGATTGTTCCCGAGGTTCTACGAAGGCGGGTTATAAAAACCATCCCCTTCCACCGCCCCCGTTCCCAACCCCGGGCCCGCACCCCCCTCAACCTTAATGCCCCTTCTAATGGGCCTCCCGAGGATGAAGAGGACGACGAAAGCGGGGACGATGACGGGGAAGATGACCCGGCACCGCCGATAGCGCCCTCCCCCAAAAGGCGGCGGGGGCGTCCTCGGAAGTCCCGTCGCTTCCGGTCCCTTGCGAAACCCGCCACTTACAAGCGCCGCCGCGAAAAACTTGACGCGGTCGCCGAGGCCCTTGCGGGCCGGGGGGAGGCTATTTTCGCGACCCTCGTCCCCCCTGTTCCCCCTTCCGAGGAAGCCCGCCGCTTGGCCGCCGTCCCCCCTGAAGTGGGGCAAGCTTTCTCCGCCCTTGCCGGCCGTTTGCGCCGCGAAGGGGTGGCCTTCGCCCTGGTGGTGGAAACGCGGGCCGGGGATGGGGCCTTCTATCCCCATGCGCACCTAATCACCGAAGGGCTCCCCATTGCGCGCTTGCGCACCCTCGCCCGGCGTTCGGGCTTGGAACTGCGCCACGCCGAGGAACTGCAAAACCCCAAGGCCGCCGCCCGCTACCTGGCCAAGGCCGGCCAAAGGCGCCACTATGACGCCCTCCTTGGGGCGCGGGGCTTCTGGGCCTCCACGGGGCGCGAAGGCCGTTCCCCCAAGCGTTTCCCGGGGAAACAACCGGCCCTTCCCCAAGGACCCATCCCCTTGGCCCCCGGTGTGGTCGTGGTGGACCCCCCGAGGTTCCTGGCGGCTAACCTCCGGGGCCTCGAGTCCCCTTCGCCGGTGGTCCGCCAAGCCGCCCGCGATGCCCTGGAAAGCTTCTGCCAAGCCGTGGACCTACCCCCACCCCCCGACCTACGAAGGCTTAGCGCCCTTCTGGGGGGTGGACCATGACCGCGCGGCCCTTTGCCCAGGACCTGGACTTTGGTAGGGCCGCCGAGAAAGACCCCCAAGTCCTGGCCCTTCTGGGCAAGCTTTACCCCGGATGCCCCATAGAACCCGCACCCTCAGACCTTGACCGGCGCGGCGTGGACCTGATAATCCGTCGCCCCCACTTTCCCATCCCCGTGCAAATCAAGCGCTACCGGGGCTCATTACACCCCCTGAAGCACGCCGCCGTGTTCCTGGAAACCACGGCAGACCTGGACAGGGGCACCCCGGGATGGCTTTGGACTTCCCCGGCGGAACTCCTCATCGTGGTCTACACCGATGGGCTTCTGGTCCTTCACTTGCCCACCCTTCGGGCTATTGCCGAAGCGAACAGGGCCCGATGGGGGGATTACCTTAGGGAAACCCGGACCGAGGGCTACGGGGGGCGCACCTGGATTAGCCTAGTCTGGCGCGTTCCCCTAGAAGAAGTGGAACCCGCCGTTCTAGATGTCCCGCAATAGCCCGAGGGCCGGTGCGACCTTCGCGTGTATCTCCTTAAGGTCCTTTTCCGCAAGCCGCACATAGTGGGCGGTCATGGCCGGGGACTTGTGCCCCATTAGGACCTGGAGGGCATAAGGGTTAATCCCGTTTTTCACCATGACCACCGCGGCCCCCCTACGGAAGGCATGCGGGGACTTATAGGGGACACCCGCCGCCCTAGCAAGCCGCCGTAGCATTTGCCGGACCGCATCGCTACTTATCGGCCTCCCCGTGGCGCTTAGGAATAGGGCATCGCTTGGGCTTTCCGGCCTTTCGTTCCTAAGGTAAGCCCAAACCGCCCTCCGCGTAGGGGGCGAAATGGGAAGCACTTGGTAGGCCCCGCCCTTGCGCCTTACCCTTATCCCTTCGGGCCGGAAGTCCTCAAGCCTAAGCCCCACAATCTCCCCTATCCGCGCGGCGGTATCCCAAAGCAAAAGCAGTATCGCTTTATCGCGGAAGGGGTGCCGCCCCCCATCCGCCGCCAGAAGCATCCTGCGTATCTCCCCGGGGCGCACCACCGCAAGGTCCGGGGGCGGGGCCTTGGGGGGCCTAATCCTGGCCGTAGGGTCATGCTCCAAAACACCCTCCCGCACAAGCCACCTAACAAACGCCCGCACCGCCCGGTAGCGGGCCACAACCCCGCCGGGGCTAAGCCCTTCCTCGTGGGAACGCGCCAGGAAAGCCCTAAGGTCCGAGGGCGCCAGGTCCTGCGCCCGCTTGTCCCCCACAATCCTAAGCATGCTATTCACCCCCTCCCGATAAAAGGCCAAGGTTCTGGGCGACAATCCCCGCGCCTTCCCGTCCTGCAGGAACACTCCAAGCCATTCCGAAAGCCTTTCCACACAACCCCCCTTGTGTTCGGTTTTGTACCCGGTTCATTCAGATGATTGTGTTCGGATGACGCGTCGGCAGGGGGGTGTCCGCCCGTTTCCGGAAAGGCGGGATTTTGGCGATAAGAAAGGCCCCGGGAAGAAGCTTCCCGGGGCACTGGTGGCGGCGGTGGGACTCGAACCCACGACACCACGATTATGAGTCGTGTGCTCTGACCACCTGAGCTACGCCGCCAAGGGCGCCAGGCAACCCCCATCTTAGAGGAGGCCACCCGGGCGGTCAAGCTCAAAAGGCCTGCACCGCCACGCCCTCCGCCTCCAAAGCCTCCCGCACCGCCTTCGCCACCTGGGGGGCGTTGGGGTTGTCCCCGTGGATGCAGAGGGTTTCGGCCCGCACCGCCACCTCTCCCCCGTCCAAGGCCTCCACCTTGCCCTCTAGGACCATGCGCACCGCCCGCCGCGCCGCCTCCTTAGGGTCGGTGATCCAGGACCCGGGGAGGGAGCGGGGGGCGAGCTGGCCGTTTTGCAGGTAGGCCCGCTCGGGGGAGCCCTCGAGGACCACCCTAAGCCCCACCCGCCGCGCCTCCTCCTCGTAGACCGTGCCGGGGAGGACCACCAGGGGTAGCCCCGGGTCAAAGGCCTTCACCGCCTCGGCGATGGCCCGGGCCGTCTCCCGGTCCCGGCAGGCCTTGAGGTAAAGGGCCCCATGGGGCTTCACGTGGTGGAGGGGAAGGCCTTCCGCCCGCAAGAAGGCATAAAGGGCCCCTATCTGGTAGAGGACGTCGGCATAGACCTCCTCGGGGCTTAGGGCCATCTCCCGGCGGCCGAAGCCCACCAGGTCGGGAAAGCCGGGGTGGGCCCCCACCGCCACCCCGTGGGTCTTGGCCAGGGCCACCCCCTCCCGCATGCGCGAAGGGCTTCCCCCGTGGAAACCGCAGGCCAGGTTCACCGAGCTCACCAAGGGGAAAAGCTCCCGGTCGTGCCCGTAGGCGTAGACCCCGTAGGACTCCCCCGCATCGGCGTTCAGGTCCACCCGCATACCCCTAGCCTAGCTCAAGGGGCGTAGCCCAGGGCCTCCAAGGCCGCTCGGACCCGGAAGGCCAAGAGGTCCTCGGGGCCATGGACCCCGTGCACGCGCTCGTAAACCCTGCGCTCCACCGGGACCCAGGCCAAAAGGGCGTGAAAGGGTTGGAGCAACTCCAACAAAAGCTTACCCCCGGCATAGAGGAGGAGGTCCGCCTTAAGGGCCAAGGCTTCCACCTCCTCCCGCCTCAAGGCCACGTGCCCCCTGGCCCTTTCCGGCAGGCGGGCGAGGAAAGCGTCCCCTTCGGCGAAGCTTGGGGCGGCCACGGAAACCTGGGCCAAGGGGCGGAGGAAGGGGGCCAAGGAAGGGCGCAAAGGGCCAAGCCAAAGGGCCTTGGCCCCGGGAAAGTGGGCGGAAAGGAAGCGCTCCAAAGCCACCCCTTCCGTGTACTGGCCCACGAGCCCCCCTAGCCCCACCGCCACCAGGTCCACGAGGCCCGCCTCCACCGCCTCCGCCTCGAGGCGCACCCCCTCCGGGGGCGGCAGGCCCTCGTCCAGGACCATCCCGGCAAAGCCCAGGGGGGCCAGGCAGGGAAGAAGGCGCCAAGGCGCCTCCCCCTCCACCGGGTAAGGGAAAAGGGGCAGGCGCAGGGCCACCACCTCGGCCAGGAAGCGGTCAAAAAAGGGGGTACCCTGATGGAGGAAGGCTACCGGCCGGGTTTTGTGGTACGCGGGCCACATAGGCTTTCTCCTACGCCGGGCGCAGGTCGGCGTACCTGAGGGAAAGGCGCTTGAGCCCCACCCCCTCAAAGTGCACCGTCACCTCGTCCCCCGCGGCCGCCACCACCACCCCGGGGCCAAACCGGGGGTGGACCACCTTCTCCCCGCCCTTGTAGGCCCCGGGCTTGGGCCGGTGGGGGGGCGGGATGGGCCCCGGGTTCCGGTAGGGGTCGTACACCTGGTAAAGCCCCTCGCCCACCTCCTCCAGGAAGCGGCTTGGCCTCGAGGCCTCCGTGCGGCCATAGACTTCCCGCTCCTCGGCATAGGAGAGGTAAAGCCTCTCCTGGGCCCGGGTAACCCCCACGTAGAACAGGCGGCGCTCCTCCTCCAGGCCCTCCAGGGTGTTTAAGGAGTTCCGGTGGGGCAGAAGCCCCTCCTCCACCCCCACCAGGAAGACCACGGGGAATTCCAGGCCCTTGGCGTTGTGGAGCGTCATGAGGGAGACCTTCCCCTCCGCCTCCCCCGGCTCCTCCGCCCGGGCCGTGAGAGCCACCTTGTCCAGGAATTCCATGAGGCTCTCCGCCTCCTTGGCCGCCCGCAGAAGCTCCTCCACGTTCTCCAGGCGGTCCTCGTGGTCCTCGGGGTAGGCCTCCTTAAGGTAGGCGGGGTAGTCGGTGGCGAGGAGGAGGTGTCGGAAAAAGGCCTCCGCCGGGCCAAAGGCCAGGTCCATGAGCTCCTCCATCAGGGCCACGAAGTGGCGCACGGGCTCGGGGCGGGGCAAAACGCCCTCCGCCTCCTTCAGGGCCTCAAAGAGGGGAAGCCCCTTCTCCTGGGCCAGACGGGCCACCTTCTCCACCGTGGCGGGGCCGATGCCCCGGGGCGGGGTGTTCAGGGTGCGCTTCAGGCTCACGCTGTCCAAGGGGTTCAGGGCCAGGCGGGCGTAGGCCAGGAGGTCCTTCACCTCCGCCCGCTCAAAGAAGCCCACCCCGCCCACCACCCGCGCCCCCACCCCCCGGCTCGCCAGGGCCTGCTCCAGGAGGCGGCTTTGGGCGTTGGTGCGGTAGAGGACGGCAAAGCGGTCAAAGGGAGGCCCTAGGCGCAGGATCTCCTCCGCCACGAAGCGGGCCTCCTCCCGGGCATCCCGGGCGCGGAAAAGCCGCACGGGCTCCCCTCCCCCCTTCACCGGCCTCAGGGTCTTCTCCAGGCGCAAGGCGTTCCTGACGATGACGGCGTTGGCGAAGCGCAGGATGGCCTCCGTGGACCGGTAGTTCTCCTCCAAGCGGTACACCCTGGCCCCCGGGAAGTCCTCCGTGAACTGGAGGATGTTCTTGATGTCCGCCGCCCGGAAGGAGTAGATGCCCTGGTCCGGGTCCCCCACCGCCATGAGGTTGGCCTCCTCCCCGGCGAGGAGCTTGGTGAAGCGGTACTGGACCGGGTTCGTGTCCTGGTACTCGTCCACGTGGATAAAGCGGGCCCGCTTCCGCACCCGCTTGAGCACCTCTTGGTCCTCTTCCAAGAGCCTCAGGGCGTAAAGGAGGATGTCCCCAAAGTCCAAGGCCCCTTGGGCCGCTAGGGCCTCCTGGTAGCGGCGGAGGACGTCCAGAAGCCTCCCCCGGGAAAGCCCGGCGTAGTACTCGGGAAGCTCGGAAAGGAGGGCCTCCGGGGCCTCCCCCCGGTTCTTGGCCCGGTCCAAGAGGCTTTTGATGGGGCCCGGCTTGGCGGAAAGGCCGAGCTCCTTGAGGACTTCCTTGAGGAGGGCCGTCTGGTCGTCCTCGTCGTAGACCACGAAGCCCGGCTTTAAACCCACCCGCTCCCCATAGACGCGGAGGATGCGCAGGGCGGCGGCGTGGAAGGTGGAAACCCAAACCTCCCCCGCCCCCTTGACCATGCCCTTAAGCCGTTCCCGCATCTCCTCCGCCGCCTTGTTGGTGAAGGTCACCGCCAGGATCTCCGTGGGGAAGACCCCCCGGTGGGCGATGAGGTAGGCCACCCGGTGGACCACGGTGCGGGTCTTGCCGCTACCCGCCCCCGCCACCACCAGGGCAGGGCCTTGGAAGTGGAGGACCGCCTGGCGCTGGGCCTCGTTCAAGGAGGAGAGGAGGGCCTCGTCCACGGGGTGGAGTCTACCACGGGGTAGACTTGGGAACATGGAGCTTCGTCCCACCCAAGAAGGCTTCCTGGGCGAGCTGGCCAAGGATTTCACCTTCGCCGCCCTGGCGCGCCTGGCGGCGGGCTTTGGCGAGCGCCTGAAGGGAGACGGCATAGGGCGGGTGGTGGTGGGCCACGATGCCCGCTTCCTGGCCCGGGAGATGGCGGAGGAGGCGGCGGGGGTGCTTTCGGCCCTCGGGCTGGAAACCTCCCTCCTTCCCGGGCCTTCCCCCCTCCCCCTTTTCGGCTTCGCCTTGGAGCGGGAGGGCGCGGCGGGGCTTTACCTCTCGGCGGGGCGGAGGCCCGCCCATTTCCAAGGGGTCAAGCTCCGCCTGGGCCCCGGGAAGCCCCTCCCTGGGCAGGAGGTACCCTTCCTAGATCCCCCGGCTGCCCGGGGAAGCTTCGCCACCCTGGACGTGAAGCGGGCCTACCAGGAGCACCTGGCGCAAAGCGCCGGGGGGGTGCCCAAGCGGAAGGGCGTGGTCTACCTGGACGCCATGGGGGGAGCGGGGGGCGGGGTTCTGCCCGGGGTGTGGAAGCTTTTGGGCCTCGAGGCCGAACTCCGGGAACTCCACCCCCTCCCCCACCCCCTCTTCTACGGGGTGGACCCGGACCCGAGGCCGGAGAACCTGAAAACCCTCCAGGTCCTCCTCAAGGCCCAAGAACCCCCCGCCCTGGGCCTGGCCCTGGACGGGGACGCCTGCCGGCTAAGGGTCTACCTCCCCGGGGCGGAGGCCTTGGGGGACGAGGCCGTCCTGGGACACCTTAAGGAGGCCCTGGGCGGCAAAGGGGTGGAGGGGGATGGGGAAGGGGGCTTCCGCTTCCCCTGGCACCTGAAGGAACCCGACCCCTTCCTCGCCGCCCTCCTCCTCCTGGGGGTCCTCCTATGAGGGAAATCCTGCCCGGCGTCTTTCTCCTCCCCGTCCCCATCCCGTACCCCTTGAAGACGGTGAACCTCTACCTCCTCAAGGGAAAGGGAGAGGTGGCCCTGGTGGACACCGCCCTCGCCACCCGCACCGCCCAAGGGAGCCTGGAGCTTTACCTGGCGGAGCTCGGGCTCTGCTTCCAGAACGTGAAGACGGTCCTCCTCACCCACCACCACCCGGACCATTACGGGCTTGCGGGCTTCTTTGAGGGCCTCGGGGCGAGGGTGTACCTGCATGCAGAGGAGCTAGGCCGGGGCCACCGTTTCTGGCTCACCCCCGAGGCCTTTGAGGAGGCCTCCTGGCGGCTTTTCCTGGACCACGGCACCCCCGAGGAGGCCCTCTTGGGCATCCGGGAAACCATGGCCAAGACCCGCGAAAGGGTCCACCCGCCCAAGGAGCCCCTGGCCCTCGAGGACGGGGCGGTCTTGGAGGTGGCGGGGAGGAGGCTTAGGGCCATCTGGACCCCGGGCCACGCCGACGGGCACGTGGCCTTCTACCTGGAGGAGGAAGGGGTCCTCCTGGCAGGGGACGCCCTTTTGGACCACGTCTCCCCCAACGTGGGCCTTTGGGCCTACACCCGGGAAAACCCCCTTAAGGACTTCCTGAACTCCCTCAGGCGCCTGGCCGAGCTCCCCGTCCGGGTGGCCCACGCCGGGCACTTCGGCCCCATAGGGAACGTCAAGGGGCGGGCGCAAGAACTCCTCGCCCACCACCAGGAGCGCCTCCAAGCCCTCCTCACGTACCTGGAAGGCCCCAAAACCGCCTGGGAGCTCTCCCTCCTCCTCTTCCCCCAGGACCTGGACGCCGCCGGCCGCCGCTTCGCCTTCGCCGAAACCCTCGCCCACCTGGAGTACCTGCGGGCGGAAGGCACGGTGGGGCGGGAAGGCCCCCCGTACCGCTACTTCCGGGTTTAACGCCCCTTGCCCCGGCGAGGGCGGGGCGGTAAACTTTGACCCGGTTCAAGGAGGTGCCATGCATCCTTGGTACGCGCACTACGATCCCGGGGTCCCCAAGGAGGCCCCCACGCCCCGGCTCCTGACCGAAGCCCTGCGGGAAAACGCCCGCCGCTACCCCAAGAAGGTGGCCTTGGAGTTCCTGGGGCGAAGTCTTTCCTATGCCGCCCTCTTTCGCGAGGTGGAGGCCTTTGCCAAAGGGCTCCAGGAGGCGGGGCTTAGGCCTGGGGAACGGGTAGCCATCATGCTCCCCAACTCCCCCCAGTTCGTGGTGGCCTTCTTCGGCACCCTCTTGGCGGGGGGCGTGGCGGTGAACACCAACCCCATGTACACCCCCAGGGAGCTCCGGCACCAGCTTCGGGACTCCGGGGCCAAGGCCCTGGTGATCCTGGACCAGCTCCTTCCCCGCTACCAAGAGGTGAAGGGGGAAGCCCCGGTGGAAATCCTGGTGCGCACGGGCATCCAGGACTACCTCCCCTTCCCCAAGAACCTCCTCTACCCCCTCATGCTCAAGCGCAAGGGGCAGTGGCCCCAATCCTTGGAGGGCATTCCCTGGCGGCGCTTCCTAAAACCCGGAACCCCTAGCCCCGTGCCCCTTAGCCTGGACGACCTGGCCCTTTTGCAGTACACCGGGGGCACCACCGGGGTGGCCAAGGGGGCCATGCTCACCCACCGCAACCTCTCCTCCAACGCCCTGCAGGTGCGGTCTTGGATCCCCGACTTTCGGGAAGGGGAAGAGGTGGTCCTTGGGGCTATCCCCTTCTTCCACGTCTACGGCATGACCGTGGCCATGAACCTGGCCCTCCTGGGGGCGGCCAAGCTGGTCCTCCTTCCCCGCCCGGAGATCGGCCCCATCGTGGAGGCCATTGAGAAGCACCAGGTCACCCTCTTCCCCGGGGTGCCCACCCTGTACGTGGCCTTCAACAACTTCCCCGGGATTGAGAAGCGCAACCTGAGGAGCGTCCGGGCCTGCATCTCCGGCTCCGCCCCCCTCCCCCTCGAGGTGGCGGAGCGGTTTGAGGCCCTCACCGGGGCCAAGCTGGTGGAGGGGTATGGGCTCACCGAGGCCAGCCCCGTCACCCACTGCAACCCCCTTCACGGCCCAAGAAAGCTCGGGAGCGTGGGCCTCCCCTTCCCCGGGGTGGAGGCCAAGGTGGTGGACGAGGAGGGCAAGGAGGTCCCCTTGGGCGAGGTGGGCGAGCTCATCGTCAAGGGCCCCAACGTCATGAAAGGCTACTGGAACCGCCCCGAGGAAACCCAAAAGGCCCTCAAGGACGGCTGGCTCTACACCGGCGACATGGCCCGCATGGACGAGGACGGCTACTTCTACATCGTGGACCGCAAAAAGGACATGATCATCGCCGGCGGCTACAACATCTACCCCCGCGAGGTGGAAGAGGTCCTCTACACCCACGAGGCCGTCCAGGAAGCCGCCGTGGTGGGCGTCCCTGACCCCTACCGCGGGGAAACCGTGGCCGCCTTCCTCGTCCTCAAACCCGAGTACCGGGGCAAGGTGACGGAAAAGGACATAGAGGCCTTCTGCCGCCAACACCTGGCCGCCTACAAGGTGCCCCGCATCATCGTCTTCCGCGATAGCCTCCCCAAGTCCAGCGTGGGGAAGATCCTGAAGCGGGAACTCACCAAAGAGGTGGGGCCAAGGCGGTAGGATGGGCCCATGGGCAAGGTTTACAAGAAGGTGGAGCTGGTGGGGACGAGCGGGGAGGGCCTCGAGGCGGCCATCCAAAGGGCTTTGGAGCGGGCGCAGAAGACCCTCCGCCACCTGGACTGGTTTGAGGTCAAGGAAATCCGGGGGACCATCGGCCCGCAAGGGGTTAAGGAGTACCAGGTGGTGCTGGAGGTGGGCTTCCGCCTGGAGGAGTAATCGCTTCCGCTTCTAGAACGCATACCCCTTTACAAACCCTCACTCAAGAGATATGCTAAGGGCAAGGGGGTGAAGGGGTATGAGCGCCACCGGTCTGGAGGTCTTTGACACCACCCTCCACAAGACCCACACCTGGCTCAAGGCCATCATGCAGGAGCTGGGCACGGAGGACCGGCACCGGGCCTACATGGCCCTCCGGGCCGTCCTCCACGCCCTTCGGGACCGCCTGCCCGTGGAGGAGGTAGCCCAGCTTGGGGCCCAGCTCCCCATGCTCATCCGGGGCATCTACTACGAGGGTTGGGACCCCACGGGCAAGCCCCTAAAGGAGCGGCACAAGGAGGAGTTCTTGGCCCACGTGGCCCGGGAGCTCAAAACCCCTTCCGGCCCAGCGATGGACCCCGAAGCGGCGGTGAAGGCGGTGTTCAAAGTCCTTGGGCAAAAGGTGGTGGAAGGGGAGATAGAGGACGTCCGCCGACTCCTTCCCAAGGAGCTAAGGGAGCTCTGGCCCGAAGGCTAGGGCAGAGCCCCCCAGTCGGGGGGGTTTAGTCCAGAACAAAGCGGTCCTCCGTCTCGTGCAGGCGCACCCGGTGGACGATCCGCTGGTCCTGGGCCCCATTGGGCTCGGTCATGGCTACCACGGTGACGTAGGGGCGCAAGGGGCTTCGCAAGACCTTCTTGGTGAGGGTCTCCTCCACCTGGAAGATGCCCGCGGAGTTGTTCATGGTCACCTGGATCTCCACGGGGACCTTCTCGCCCTTTAGGATGCGCACCTCGTCCACCGCTAGGGCGCTGATGGAGTGAATGTCAATGCTCCCCAGGGCAAAAGCCTTCCGGCCCCGGCCCTTGGTGATGTCCGTGCCGTCGGCCACGGCGGTGATGCCCGCCTCTATGGTGAGGGGTTCGGGGGCGAGGTCGTGGCTGTAGATGCTGTGGAGCATCAAGGCCCTTAAGGCGGTGCGTTGCTCGGGGTCCGGGTAGATCCTCTCCAGAATACGGTTCAGGATGGGCAGGGCCAAGGACACCCCAAAGGCCTCGTGGTGGTCCCGGTGTACCTGGTTGCCCAGGTCGTGGAGCATGGTGGAGAGGAGGACCACCACGTAGGCGTCCTCCAGCTCCCCCGCCCCCGATTCCAGGGTGTCCAGGCGCACCCCCGCCTCGGCCAAAAGGCCCAGGATGGCCACGCTGGCCGCCCCGGTGAGGAGGGCGTGGACCCGGCCGTGGTCGTTGTAGCCCAGCTTGCGCATGGTGATGTAGTTGGCCATGTTCCAACCGGCCCGGGCCTCGGGGTCTTGGATCAAGAGCTCGTAAGCCCTAAGCGCCTTGGGAAAAGGCTTTAAGCGCTCCCGGATGGCCTGGTCGGCCTCGGCGTAGAGCTTGGCCTTGGGGCTGGCTACGTGGACCACGCGGTCTCCCGTCATGGGCACCCCTCACCTTACACCGGGCCTTGGGGAAGAAAAGGGACTCACTCCCCCTTGAATTCCGGCGCCCGCTTTTCCAGGAAGGCCCGCACCCCTTCCTTCATGTCCTCGGTGGCGGCGGCGTAGCCGAAGAGGTCCGCCTCTATCTCCAACGCCTCCGCCAGATCCAGCCCCTCCCCCCGCACCACGCTCTCCTTGGCCAGGGCCAGGGCGATGGGGGCGTTTTTGAGGATGCTCTGGGCAAGCCGCTTGGCCTCTTCCAGGGCGTCCTCCCCCACCCGGTTGACCAAGCCCAACTGGAGGGCCTCCTCCGCCTCCACGTGCCGCCCGGTGAAGATGAGGTCCAAGGCCCGCCCCCGGCCGATGAGCCGGGGCAGGCGCTGGGTGCCCCCAAAGCCGGGGATGAGCCCCAGGCCCACCTCGGGAAGGCCCAGCTTGGCCCCCTTGGCCGCCACCCGGAGGTCGCAAGCCAGGGCGAGCTCCAGCCCGCCCCCCAAGGCGTACCCGTGGATGGCGGCGATGGTGGGTATGGGCAAGGCGGCGATCTCGGCGAAGACCTGCTGGCCCAAAAGGGCGTACTCCCGGGCCATGAAGGGGTCTTTAAGGGCGGCGATCTCCTTGAGGTCCGCCCCGGCGGCGAACGCCCTCCCCTCCCCCGTGAAGATGGCCACCCGGGCCTCGGGGTCTTGGTGGATGACCTCCGCCACCTGGGCGAGCTCCTCCAGCACCTCTCGGGAGAGGGCGTTGAGGGCCTCGGGCCGCCTAAGGGTTACCAGGGCGATATTCCCCTCCACCTCGTAGGTGAGGTGCTGGAACTCGGGGATTTCCAGGATGAACTCGTGCTCGTGTTCGTGCTCCATGCTACACCTCCAACAAGGCCAATAGGGCCACCTCCACCATACGCCTTATCCCCTCCTGGAGCACCTCGGGCGGGGCGAGTTCGGGGTCGCCAATCCTGTTGGAAACCGTAAGGATAGCCCCCGCCTTCACCCCCCGCATCCGGCCCAGGAGGAAGAGGGCGCTCGCCTCCATCTCAAAGGCCAAGACCCCAAAGCGGCTCCACGCGCGGGCCGCCTCGGGGGTGGTGGCGTAAAAGGCGTCCTCGGTGGCCACCAGGCCCACGTGGTGGGGGTAGCCCCGCTCCTCCGCCTTGGCCCAAAGGGCGCGGAAGAGGGAAGGGTCGGGCACGGGGGCGTAAGGAAGCCCCCCAAGGTACTGACGGGTGGCCCCGTCCAGGGGCACCGCCCCCTGGGCGATCACCAAATCCCCAGGGGCCAAGGCCCCATCCACCGCCCCGCAGGTGCCCACCCGGAGGAGAACCCGGGCCCCAAGCTGCACCAGCTCCTCCGCCACGATGCTCGCGGAAGGAGCCCCCATCCCCGTGGTCTGGACGGAGATGGGCACCCCACGGTAGCGCCCCGTGTAGCCCAAAAGCCCCCGGTGGGTGTTGTAGACCACGGGTTCATCCAAAAACGTCTTGGCGATCCATTCCGCCCGGCCCGGGTCCCCGGGAAGGAGTACCCGTTCCGCCACATCCCCGGGTTTTCCCCGCACGTGGATGGGACTCATACCGCCTAAGGATACTACAGCCTGAGGGCGGGAAGCCCTTCCACCAGGGCCTCGTCGTGGGTGGCGAGGACCAGGGCCGCCCCCACCTCCCCCGCCAAGGCGCGCATGAGGGCCAAGGCCTCCCGGGCTTGGTGGCGGTCCAGGCTCGCCGTGGGCTCGTCCGCCAGGAGGAGCTTGGGCTTGAGGTAGAGGGCCCGGGCCACCGCCACCCGTTGCCTCTCGCCCCCGGAAAGCCGCTGGGGCAGGAAGTGGGCCCGCCCCCCAAGCCCCAGGCGCTCCAGGAGGCAAAGGCCCCAGGCCCGGTCCACCCATCCCGCCAAGTACCCGGGGGCCAGGACGTTCTCCAAGGCGGTGAGTTCGGGAAAGAGGAAGTGGTGCTGGAAGACAAGGCCCAAAAAGCGGAGCCTGCGCCGGGCGAGGGCTTCTTCCTTTAGCTCCCGAATGGGCGTCCCTTCCCAGCACACCTCTCCCTCCTGCAAGGGGAGAAGCCCGGCGAGGAGGTGGAGGAGGGTGGTCTTGCCGCTTCCCGAAGGCCCAAGCACGGCCAGGACCTCCCCGGGCCCCAGCCGCAAGGAAATCCCCCGGAAAAGGGGGCCATCGGCGTAGGCGAAGCCGAGGTTTTGGGCCTCGAGGACCGGGCGCACCCTCTCATCCTCTAGGCAAAAGATGAAGCTTCGGTTAGAGTGGGACCGATGCGGGGAAGCCCCTTGTTCCAGGACCTGGCCCCGGAGGAGGTGGCGCTCGCCCACTCCTACTTCCAGCCCCTTTTCTTCCCCAAGGGGAAGACCATCTTCCAGCAGGGGGACCTGGGCCAAGCCCTTTACCTGGTGGAGGCGGGGCGGGTGCGGCTCTACCGCACCCACCTGGGCGGGCAGGAGAAGACCCTGGGCTTCCTAGGCCCCGGGGAGGTCTTCGGGGAGATGAGCCTCCTAGACCCAGAGGAAAGGAGCGCCAGCGCCGAAGCCGAGGAGGACGCCCACCTCCTCGCCCTCTACCGGGAAAGCTACCTGGCCCTCATCCGCCGCCTACCCCTCTTGGCCCACAACCTCGCCCGCATCCTGGCCCGGCGCCTGAGGGAACTCAACGTGGAGATGGACCTCCTCGCCTTTGAAGAGGCGCAAAGCCGGGTGGCCTACGCCCTCCTCAAGCTCCACCGCCAGGGGCACGGACCCCGCTTCCGCCTGCGCCACCAGGACCTGGCGGCCCTGGCGGGGGCGAGCCGGGAAACGGTGACCCGGGTCCTGCACGACCTAAAGGACAAGGGCATCCTGGCCCTGGCCCCGGGGGAGGTGGAGGTGCGGGACTTTCGGCTCCTGGAAGAGGTGGCCTTCGGCCTTATCTAGGGGAGGTGCGCCTTGCGCCTGAGGGTGGATGTGCTTCCGAACGAAGGGGCGGTTTACCCCGATGTGGTCCTGGTGGTGGACGTGATCCGGGCCACCACCACCGCCGCCTGCCTCCTGGAGGCGGGGGCGGAGGCCCTATACCTGGTGGAAAGCCTCGAGGCCGCCCGGGCCTTCAAGGACGAGGACGTGGTCCTGGCGGGGGAGGTGGGGGGGCTGAAGCCCCCCGGGTTTGACCTGGGGAACTCCCCCCGGGAGGCCCTGGAGGCCCCCGTGGGGGGCAAGGTGGTGGTGATGAGCACCACCAACGGCACCCGGGCGGCCCACGCCGCCGCCAAGTCCGCCAAGCATGTCCTCCTCGCCTCCCTCTACAACGCCCACGCCGCCGCCCGGCTCGCCAAGGAACTGGCCACGGAGGAGGTGGCCATCCTCTGCGCCGGCAAGGAAGGGCGGGCCGGGCTGGACGACCTCTACACCGCCGGGGTCTTGGCGGAGTACCTAGGCCTCTTGGGCGAGGTGGAGCCCGAGGACGGGGCCCGCATCGCCCTGGCCGTCAAGCGGGCCTACCAGGACCCCCTGGAGGCCCTAAGCCTTTCCGCCGCCGCCCAGGCCCTTAAAGGGGTGGGCCTGGAGGGGGACGTCCCCTTCGCCGCCCAGGTGGCCAAGAGCGCCGCCGTGCCCATCCTCTCCGGGCGGGTGGGGGACGCCCTCATCTTCAAGCGGGCCTACTGAAGGCCCTCCTCCGCCAAAAGCTCGTAAAAGCGCCTTATGGCGGCGATGCCCTTTTCCAGGTTGAGGAGGTCAAACTTCTCGTTGGGGGCGTGCAGGTTATCGTCGCTTAGCCCGAGGCCCAGGAGGACGATGGGGGCCTGAAGGGCCTCCTGGAGTTCCGCCACCACGGGGATGGTCCCCCCCTCCCGGGCGTAGACGGGAGGCCTCCCCCAGACCTCCGCCAAGGCCCTGGCCATGAGGCGCATGGGGGGGCTAAAGGGGTCGGTGAGGACGGGCCTTCCCCCGTGGAGGCGGCGCACCTCGAGGCGGTACCCGGGGGGCAGGATTTCCCTAAGGTAGGCCTCGGCCAAGTCCGCCACCTCCTCGGGGTCCTGGTCCGGCACCAGGCGCATGGAAAGCTTCATCCCCGCCTCGGCGGGGATCACCGTTTTGGACCCTTCCCCCTGGTAACCGCCGTAGATGCCGTTTGGGTCCAGGGTGGGCCTCGCCCAAAGCCGCTCCAAGGGGGTATATCCCTCCTCCCCCGGCAGGCAGTCCACCCCAAGTTCCCGCTTCAGGGCCTCCTCGTCCAAAGCGGGCCAAAGGCGCTTCTCCTCCTCGGCAACGGGCCGCACCCGTTCGTAGAACCCGGGGATGAGGACCTTCCCCGTCCGCTCGTCCTTAAGCCGGGCGAGGAGCCAGCCCAGGGCCTGGATGGGGTTCGGGGCCACCCCCCCGAAGGCCCCGGAGTGCAGGTCCCGCCTCGCCCCCTGAAGCCGCACCTCCAGGTAGCAAAGCCCCCTCAGGCCGTAGGTGAGGGTGGGGGTTTCGGGGGCGAACATGGCCCCGTCGGAGATGAGGACCACGTCCGCCCGAAGCCGCTCCCGGTTTTCCCGCACGAAGGGGAGGAAGTGGGGGCTTCCGATCTCCTCCTCCCCCTCCACCAGGAACTTGACGTTCACCCGGGCGGCAAGGCCCTCCAAGGCCGCCACGTGGGCCCAAAGCTGCCCCTTGTCGTCGGAGGCGCCCCGGGCATAGACCCGCCCCTCCCGCACCACCGGGGAGAAGGGCGGGGTTTCCCAAAGCTCCAAGGGATCGGGGGGCTGGACGTCGTAGTGGCCGTAGACCAGAACGGTGGGGGCCTTTTCGTCCACCAGGCGCTCGGCATAAAGGATGGGGTGGAGGGGGGTCTCGTGGAGCGCGGCGACAAAACCCAAGGCCTCCAAGCGGTCCTTGAGCCAAAGGGCCGCCCGGCGCACGTCGTCCCTATGGCCGGGGTCGGTGGATACGGAAGGGATGGAAAGGAATTCCAGTAGGGGCTCCAGCGTCTTCACGCCCCCATGCTACCCTCTTCCAGGGCCTTACCCTCCTCCAAGAGGAGAAGGCGAAGCCTTGCCACCTCGGCTTCAAAGCGGGCCTGGAGGGCCTCCAGCTCCGCCCTTAGCCGCATGATCTCCTCCACCCCCGCCAGGTTCACCCCCAGTTCCTGCGTCAGCCGCCGGATCTCCCGCAACCGCTCAATGTCCCGCTCCGAGTAAAGCCGCGTCTTCCCCCCAGACCGCTTCGGCTTGATGAGCCCCTTCCGCTCGTAAAGCCTCAGCGTCTGCGGGTGCATCTCCACCAGCTCCGCCGCCACCGAAATCACATAGACCGGGCGGTCCTTGGGGGAAGGCTTTTGCGTCTCCCCGGGGGCGGGAAGGGCCTTGCGGTCCAGTTCCTGGAAACGGTCCCCAATCTCCCGTTTGAGCCTTGCCACCTCGGCTTCAAAGCGGGCCTGGAGGGCCTCCAGCTCCGCCCTTAGCCGCATGATCTCCTCCACCCCCGCCAGGTTCACCCCCAGTTCCTGCGTCAGCCGCCGGATCTCCCGCAACCGCTCAATGTCCCGCTCCGAGTAAAGCCGCGTCTTCCCCCCAGACCGCTTCGGCTTGATGAGCCCCTTCCGCTCGTAAAGCCTCAGCGTCTGCGGGTGCATCTCCACCAGCTCCGCCGCCACCGAAATCACATAGACCGGGCGGTCCTTGTCCATGACCCTGTCCATGGCCTTTAGCTCCTCCCGCTAAACCCCACTAACCCTTCTCATTATACGCTCCCTGAGAACCCTAAGCGCAGGGAAGCGCGCTGGGCCGCCGCCATTACCCGGGGGGCCAGCCGCCGGGCCGCCTCCAGGGAAAGCCGGCTCGCCGGGGCGGAGAGGGAGATGGCCGCCACCACCTCCCCCGAAGGGCCAAAGACGGGAGCGGCCACGCACCGCACCCCCAGTTCCTTCTCCTCGTTGTCCAAGGCGTAGCCCTGGGCCCGCACCTCCCCGAGCTCCTGCAAGAGCTCCGCCAGGCGGGTCTTGGTATGGGGAGTGAAGGGGATGAGGCGGAGGCCCTCGGGCACCCCCCGGTAGGCCAAGAAGACCTTCCCCACCCCGGTGGCGTGGAGGGGGGCACGGCTTCCTGGAGCGGTGAAGAGGCGCACCAGTTGCCCCCCCTCCACCTGGTCCAGGTAAAGCGCCTCCCCGTCCACGGGCACCGCCAGGTTGACGCTCTCCCCCGTCTCCCCCGCCAAGGCCTCCATCTCCGGACGCACCGCCTTGAGGAGGTCCCGCCTCGGGTAGGCCTGCCCCACGGCGAAGGCCTTGGGCCCCACCCGGTACACGCCTCCCTCCTCCACGGCAAAGCCCCGGCGAACCAGGGTCTGGAGAAGGCGGTAAAGGGTGCTCTTGGATAGCCCCGTGGCCTCGGCCAGGGCGGAAAGCCCCGCCTCCTTCTGCTCCCCCAAGGCTTCCAGAACCCCAAGCCCCTTTTCCAAGGTCTTCACCCCGCTTGCGCCCTTTTCCCTCGGCCTCGGCATAGGGCCCTAAGGTAGCACGGCCCCGGCTATTTTTCAAGACACGAAAAACCATTCCGTCTATTGACAAACCCGCCCCCACCCCCGTAAGCTCAGGCCACCATGAAGGGCGTGGAAATCACCAAAGACCATCCCCTCCTCGGGGAGGTGCTCACGGAGGAGGCCCTGAAGTTCGTGGTGGCCCTGCACCGGGAGTTCAACCCGGTGCGCAAGGCCCTTCTTGCCCGCCGGCACGAGCTTTGGGAGCGGTACAAGGCCGGGGACAAACCGGACTTTCTCCCAGAAACCGCCTTCGTCCGGGGCGGGGACTGGCGGGTGGCCGAGGCCCCCCAGGACCTCCTGGACCGCCGGGTGGAGATCACGGGCCCCGTGGACCGCAAGATGATCATCAACGCCCTGAACTCCGGGGCCAAGGTCTTCATGGCGGACTTTGAGGACGCCCTCTCCCCCACGTGGGACAACGTCATCCAGGGGCAGAAAAACCTCTACGACGCCGTGCGCCGCCAGATTGACTTCGTCTCCCCCGAGGGCAAGGCGTACCGCCTCAAGGAGAAGACCGCCACCCTGGTGGTGCGCCCCCGGGGCTGGCACCTGGTGGAAAAGCACGTGCGGGTGGACGGGGAGCCCATCTCGGCAAGCCTCTTTGACTTCGGGCTCTACTTCTTCCACAACGCCCACGAGCTCCTGAGGCGGGGAAGCGGGCCCTACTTCTACCTGCCCAAGATGGAAAGCCACCTCGAGGCCCGCCTCTGGAACGAGGTCTTCAACTTCGCCCAGGACTACCTCCAAATCCCCCGGGGCACCATCCGGGCCACGGTGCTCATTGAAACCATCCTGGCGGCCTTTGAGATGGAAGAAATCCTCTACGAGCTCAAGGAGCACGCCGCCGGGCTCAACGCCGGGCGGTGGGACTACATCTTTAGCTGCATCAAGAAGTTCGCCACCACCGCCCCCATCTTCCCCGACCGGGCCCAGGTGACCATGACCGTCCCCTTCATGAAGGCCTACACCGAGCTTTTGGTGAAGTCCTGCCACATCCACGAGGCCCACGCCATCGGGGGCATGGCCGCCTTCATCCCAAGCCGCAAGGACCCCGAGGTGAACGAGCGGGCCTTCCAGCAGGTGCGGGCGGACAAGGAGCGGGAGGCCTCCCAAGGCTTTGACGGCACCTGGGTGGCCCACCCCGACCTGGTGCCCGTGGCTCAAGAGGTCTTTGACCGCTACCTGGGGGACAAGCCCCACCAGAAACACGTGAAGCGCCTGGACGTGCAGGTGAAGGCGGAAGACCTCCTCAACTTCACGGTCCCCGGGGGCAAGGTGACGGAGGGAGGCCTCAGGAACAACATCTCCGTGGCCCTGCAGTACCTGAACCAGTGGCTTTTGGGCAACGGGGCCGCCGCCATCTTCAACCTCATGGAGGACGCCGCCACCGCCGAGATCAGCCGGGCGCAACTTTGGCAGTGGGTCCACCGGGAAGCCCAGCTGGAGGACGGGCGCACCGTGACCCCGGAGCTCTACCAAAAGGTCAAGGAGGAGGAGCTCGCCAAGCTGGGGGGCCGGGGGAAGGAGCGCTACAAGGAGGCGGAGGAGATCCTGGACAAGCTCGTCCTCTCGGAGGAATTCATAGAGTTCCTCACCCTGGTGGCCTACGAGTACCTGGACTAGGGCGAAGGGCGGCCGGGGCGGGCGGGGATTCCCCGCCCTTTGGCTTAAAGTGGGAGGAAAGGAGGGAAGCCGTGGGCTTTTTGGAAGAACTCAAGGCCCTCTTGCCGGGCAGGGTCCTCACCCGGGAAGCGGAGATCGCCCCCTACGAGTCCGACGCCCTCACCGCCTTCCGCAAGCGCCCCCTGGCGGTGGTCCTTCCGCAGGAAAAAGGAGAGGTGGTCCAGGTGGTGCGGCTATGCCACCGCCACGGGGTCCCCTTCGTGGCCCGGGGAAGCGGCACCAGCCTGAGCGGGGGCTCCTTGCCCGTGGAAGGGGGGATTGTCCTCGCCCTAAACCGCATGAACCGCATCCTCAAGCTGGACCCCGCGGCCCGCATCGCCGTGGTGGAGCCTGGGGTGGTGAACCTGGAGGTCTCCCGCCAGGCAGCCCCCTTTGGCCTCTACTACGCCCCGGACCCCTCCAGCCAGCCCGTCTCCACCCTTGGGGGCAACGTGGCCTTCAACTCGGGGGGGGCCCACTGCCTGAAGTACGGGATGACGGCCAACCACGTGCTGGGCCTCGAGGTGGTGACCCCGGAAGGGGAGGTGGTGCGCCTCGGGGGGGAGAGCCTAGAGGGCGTGGGGCCCGACCTCCACGGCTTCTTCGTGGGCACGGAGGGGCTTTTGGGGGTGGCGGTGGAGATCACCCTGAGGCTCCTCCCCAAGCCCGAGGCCTACCACACCCTCCTCGCCGCCTACGAGAGCCTGGAGCGGGCGGGCGAGGCCGTGAGCCTCATCATCCAAAGGGGCCTCCTCCCCGGGGCCATAGAGATCATGGACCGCCTGGCCATTGAGGCGGCGGAAAAGGCGGTGCGGGCAGGCTACCCGCAGGCGGAAGCCCTCCTCATCGTGGAGCTGGAGGGCCCCAAGGAGGAGGTGGCGGCGGAGGCCCAGGTCCTGGAGGAGGTCATCCGGGAAAGCGGGGCCTACGCCGTGCGGGTGGCGGCAAGCGAGGCGGAGCGCCAGGCCATCTGGAAAGGGCGTAAGGCGGCCTTTAGCGCCGTGGGCCGGCTCTCCCCGGACTACCTGGTCCAGGACGGGGTGGTGCCCCGAAGCCGCCTGGGGGAGGCCCTGCGGGAAATAGGGAGGCTTTCCCAGGCCTTTGGGCTTAGGGTGGCCAACGTCTTCCACGCTGGGGACGGGAACCTCCACCCCTTGGTCCTCTACGACGGCAAGAAGCCGGGCGAACTGGAGCGGGCCGAGGCCCTGGCGGGGGAGATCCTCAAGCTCTGCGTGCGCCTTGGGGGGTCCCTGACGGGAGAGCACGGGATTGGGGTGGAGAAGAAGGCCTACATGCCGGAGATGTTCGCCCAGGAAGACCTCCTCGCCATGGAAAGGGTGAAGGCTATCCTGGACCCCAAGGGGCTTGCCAACCGGGGCAAGGTGCTCCCGGAGGTGGTCCGTGGTTAGGGCGGGCACCCTGCAGGAGGTGGTGGAGGCGGTGCGGGCCTACCCGCGCCTGAGGCCCATGGGCGGGGGCACCAAGCCCGCCCTTTCCGCCCCTCGGGAAGGGGAGGTGGGGCTAGCCCTTTCCGGGCTTTCCGGCATCCTGGAGTACCAGCCCGAGGAGTTCGTCTTCACCGCCTGGGCCGGCACCCCGGTGGCCGAGGTGGAGGAGGCCTTAAGGGCCCACGGGCAGTACCTCCCCTTCCACCCGCCCCTGAAGGGGAAGGGGGCCACCCTAGGAGGGACGGTGGCGGCGGGGCTTTCCGGGCCTTTGCGCCACCGGTTTGGGGGGGTGCGGGACTTCCTCTTGGGGGTGCGCTTCGTGGACGGGGAGGGGAGGGTGGTGCGGGGCGGGGGCAAGGTGGTGAAGAACGCCGCCGGCTTCCCCTTCCACCGGCTCATGGTGGGCTCCTTGGGGGCCTTTGGCGTCATGGTGGAGCTCTCCTTCAAAGTCTTCCCCTACCCCAGGGCCACGCGGACCCTCCGGGCGGAGATGCCGGGCCTAAGCGAGGCCCTTTCCGCCCTGGAAAGGCTACGCCTCCTCCCCCTGGACCTCCTGGCCCTGGACCTCATCCCCCCCGCCACCCTCGAGGCCCGCCTGGGAGGCTTTCCCGGGAGCGTGGCGGCCCGCCTGGAGGGCCTAAAGCGCCTCCTCGCCCAGGAGGGAGCCCAAAGGACCGAGGTCCTGGAGGAGGACGAGGCCCACTGGGAAGGGGTGCGGGACCTCCGCTTCCTGGAGGAAAGCCCCATCTGGGTGAAGGTGCCGGCCAAGCCCGCATCCATACCCCGTCTCGAGGCCCTTCCCTTGGGCCCAAGGCGCTACCTGGACGGGGGGGAGGTCCTCTACGCCGGCACGGGGCCCGAAGGGCTAGAGGCCCTGAGGCGGGCGGGCTTTCCCCACCTGGTCCTCCGCGGGGCGGAAGACCCCCTCTACCCCCTGCCCCCCGAGGCCTTCTTCGCCAAGCTCAAGCAGGCCCTGGACCCCATGGGCCGTTTTCCCTTAGGGTGAGAGCATGCAGCACCGCATTCCCGTGGAAACCTTGGGCAAGGAAGGGGAGGTGATGGCCCACGCCATAGAGGCCTGCGTCCACTGCGGCTTCTGCCTCCCCACCTGCCCCACCTACGTGGTCCTGCAAGAGGAGATGGACTCCCCCAGGGGACGCATCTTCCTGATGAAGGAGGTCCTGGAGGGAGCCTTGCCCCTGGAGGAAGCCCTCCCCTACCTGGACCGGTGCCTAGCCTGCCAGGCCTGCGTCACCGCCTGCCCGAGCGGGGTACCCTACGGCGAGCTCATCGCCGCCTTCCGCCTCCACACGGAGGAGAAGCGCCACCGCTACCCCCTGGAAAGGGCCTACCGCCTGGCCCTCCTCCGCACCCTCCCCTACCCCGAGCGCTTCCGGCCCCTGGCAGGGCTCGCCGCCCGGCTTAAGCCCCTCCTCAAGCCCCTTCCCCTGCCCAAGCCCCTCAAGGCGCCTATAGACCTCCTCCCCGAGCGCCTTCCGGAGGAAGCCCCGTACCTAGAGGTCTACCCCGCCAAGGGCGAGAGAAAGGCCCGGGTGGGGCTTCTCCTGGGGTGCGCCCAAAGGGTCCTCCGTCCCTCCATCAACGAAGCCACCATCCGGGTCCTCCAGGAAAACGGGGTGGAGGTGGTGGTGGCCCGGGAGCAGGTCTGTTGCGGGGCCCTGAACCTCCACGCCGGGGACAAGGAGGGGGCGAGAGCCCTCGCCCGCAAGAACCTAAAGGCCTTCCAGGACGTGGACTACGTGGTCACCAACGCCGCTGGTTGCGGCTCGGGGATGAAGGAATACCCCCTCCTCTTCCTGGGGGAACCCGAGGAGGCAGAGGCCAAGGCCCTGGCCCAGAAGGTCAAGGACATCACCGTCATCCTGGACGAACTGGGCTTCACTCCGCCCCCACCCCCCAAAACCCCCCTTCGGGTGGCCTACCACGACGCCTGCCACCTGGCCCACGCCCAAGGGGTGCGGGAAGCCCCCCGGAACATCCTGAAGGCGGCGGGGCTCGAGGTCTTGGAGCCCAAGGAGTGGGAGCTCTGCTGCGGCTCCGCCGGCACCTACAACCTCTTCCAACCCGAGATCGCCGAGGCCCTAGGCCGGCGCAAGGCGGAAAACCTCAAGGCCACCGAGCCCCACCTGGTGGTCACGGGCAACATCGGCTGCCTCACCCAGATTGGCGCCTACCTCCAGGGCATCCCCGTGCTCCACACGGCAGAGCTTCTGGCCCTCCTCTACGAGGGGAAGGACCCGCTTAAGGGACCCCTAAGGAGCTAGGGCGACCTAAACCTGGTATCTCCCTATGTAAGAAGTTGGACCAAATCCACGATTGCGCCAACCCCCAATCCCCCCCAAAACCCGGGGGGGTTGACGCACTACCCCCCACCCTGCTAGTCTGACCTCAGACGGCCAAACTTTCCCACCTCGGCCGTAGTGGTTCTTGAAAACTAAGATTAGAGCTTCATGAGTGTTTCGTGTTCCTGACGATGTTGTGGCTGTTCGTACCGTACCTATGAGGGTTTGAAACTCTTCACCTTGCCCCGGGAGGCTTCCGGAGAGGGTTCGTACCGTACCTATGAGGGTTTGAAACAAGCTCCTCAAGCCCCGTTACTACGAAGGCATCCCCTACCGGTTCGTACCGTACCTATGAGGGTTTGAAACGGACCCTCATGGCGGCACGAAAAATCCCCCGGGGTGAAGTTCGTACCGTACCTATGAGGGTTTGAAACCGGCGAGAACGCCAACGGCCGATACGCCCGTTTCTCAGTTCGTACCGTACCTATGAGGGTTTGAAACGAGGCTCCGGCCACAGGATATCCCCGGCCAGAACCTGGTTCGTACCGTACCTATGAGGGTTTGAAACTTCAATAGATCCTTTACAGATCTCAGGAAAGGGCCTTGTTCGTACCGTACCTATGAGGGTTTGAAACCTACTCCTTCGCCCCCACGGCGGTGCGGTGGGCCAGGTTCGTACCGTACCTATGAGGGTTTGAAACCCTACCCCGGTACCGCTAGCCAGCCCCCCGAGGAGCCAGTTCGTACCGTACCTATGAGGGTTTGAAACTCCATACTTCCCCCTCGGGCGTGATGCGCCATACCCGTTCGTACCGTACCTATGAGGGTTTGAAACCCGCCCACCTGCGGCGGCGTACGCGCCGCATGATGGAAGGTTCGTACCGTACCTATGAGGGTTTGAAACACCGCTAGCCGCCACAGTGCCAAAAATGCCTCCTTGTTCGTACCGTACCTATGAGGGTTTGAAACCTTCCTCCGGTCGTGTGCTTGACCAGGGCGACCTCCTGAGTTCGTACCGTACCTATGAGGGTTTGAAACTTCAAGGCCCGGCTTCCCCTCACGGGTGAGGTCGGGAAGTTCGTACCGTACCTATGAGGGTTTGAAACGTCGCGGTGGTGGACACCGCTACCAGGCGCGTGGCTTCGTTCGTACCGTACCTATGAGGGTTTGAAACCGCCCTTTGCAAAATAACGATGATGAGGACGATGCCCAGTTCGTACCGTACCTATGAGGGTTTGAAACCGCCCTTTGCAAAATAACGATGATGAGGACGATGCCCAGTTCGTACCGTACCTATGAGGGTTTGAAACGTGGTAGCGGCCACCCTAGCCTTTTGGGGCTAGGGCGGCGTTCGTACCGTACCTATGAGGGTTTGAAACGGTCCTCCTGGCCGTGCGTATTTAGGCCATAGAAAACTTGGTTCGTACCGTACCTATGAGGGTTTGAAACTTTCGGTTCGGCAACCCGCTTGGCACCGGATCGGGAGTTCGTACCGTACCTATGAGGGTTTGAAACAGGTGTTCTCCCTCTTCTCCCCGCCCCTGGACCAGATGGTTCGTACCGTACCTATGAGGGTTTGAAACCTCTGAACCTGCTTCTCCACCAGAAAAGGCCGTTTCACGTTCGTACCGTACCTATGAGGGTTTGAAACGCCAACGCAACCTCAAACGCCCTGGCTCGCTCCCTATCCGTGCAAGTTCGTACCGTACCTATGAGGGTTTGAAACCGCCCAACTCCAAGGCTCGGTAGACAATGCGGCCATCTGTTCGTACCGTACCTATGAGGGTTTGAAACGCGTAGTGCTTGATGTCCCTCTTCCCCTTGGGGACCACGGTTCGTACCGTACCTATGAGGGTTTGAAACAGGTCCGTACGAACCTCTACGAACCCCCCTATCCCGACGTTCGTACCGTACCTATGAGGGTTTGAAACTCAAAGTGGGCGCTAACGGCGTGCCGGAGGAGTGCCTGGTTCGTACCGTACCTATGAGGGTTTGAAACGCCTCGGCGTCCTCGGCCTTCTTCCGCCTACGCTTAGGGGCGGGGGCGGCGTGTTCGTACCGTACCTATGAGGGTTTGAAACTATAATAGGGACGATAAGTCCCCCACAGCCGTTTGGAACTTACCTATAAGGGTTTGACACACCCAACCAGCCTGGTATGGAAGCCCTCCTGAAAGAAACCTTCTTCCACGCCCTAAGGGCCACGGACCCCTACCGCCTCACCCTCAAGGCCCTTCCCTCCTTCCGACCCGACCTGATCCTCGCCGTGGGCAAGGCGGCGGCCCCCATGCTCCGGGCAGCCCTGGAGCGGTATGGGGAAGTCCCCTACCATCTCACGTTGCCCCAAGGCCAGGAGGCCTTGGGCCTGAAAGCAGTCTTCGCCCGCCACCCCGTGCCCGATGAGGGAAGCGTGCGGGCAGCGGAGGAGGTCCTCCACCTCCTCGCCTCCCTCTCCCCCAAAGCGCGGGTCCTTGCCCTCCTTTCGGGGGGAGGGAGCGCCCTCTGGTGCGCCCCCCTGGGGATAGGCCTTAGGGAGAAGCAGGCCCTCACCCAGGCCCTCCTCCAAAGTGGGGCGGGCATCCGGGAAATCAACGCCGTGCGCAAGCACCTCTCCCGCATCAAGGGAGGAAGGGCCCTCCTCGCCACCAAGGCCAGGGTCCACGCCCTCCTCCTCTCCGACGTCCCCGGGGACGACCCCAGCGTCATCGCCTCCGGGCCCTTCCACCCAGACCCCTCCACCTACCCGGAGGCCCTAGGGGTCTTGGACCGGTACGGCCTCGCCTTCCCCGAGGCCCGGGCGGTGCTGGAAGCGGGGGCTAAGGGGAAGCTTCCCGAGACCCTCAAGCCCCAAGACCCCGCCCTTAGGCGCCTCACCTGGAAGCTGGTGGGGGCGAACCTCCACCTCCTAAGGGCCGCCCAAGGCTTCCTCAGGCGCCAGGGCCACCGGGCCGTGGTCCTCTCCGACCGCTTCGGGGGGGAGGCCAGGGCCCTTGCCCGCTTCCACGCCGAGCTGGCGGAGACCATCCGCACCCACGGGGTGCCCTTTCGCAGGCCCATCTTCCTCCTCTCGGGGGGCGAGGCCCAGGTGCGGGTAAGGGGTAGGGGCAAGGGGGGGCGCAACCTGGAGTTCCTCCTCGCCCTCTACGCCCACCTCCCAAGGCCCCTCTACGCCCTGGCGGCGGACTCCGACGGCCTGGACGGGAACAGCGGGGTAGCGGGTGCCCTCCTCACCCCTGCGGTCTGGGACCGGGGCCTAGATCCCAGGCCCTTCCTAGAGGAGAACGATAGCCTGGGCTTTTTCCAAGAGGTGGGGACCCTCCTCGTCACCGGCCCCACGGGCACCAACCTTAACGATTTCCGCCTCCTCCTGGTAGACTGATGGGGTTGGCGCTTTACGTTCACGTCCCCTTCTGCCCCACCCTCTGCCCCTACTGCGACTTCCACGTGGTACGCCGGGGGCCTGGGTGGGTGGAGGCCTACCTGAGGCGCCTTAAGGAAGAGGCGGAGGCCCTTTATGCCCGCTACCCCCATCCCCTAAAGACCCTCTACCTGGGCGGGGGCACGCCCAGCTACCTGCGGGACCGGGAACTTTTGGCCCTCTTCCAGGCCCTCCCCTGGCCCTTGGCCGAGGGGGCGGAGGTGACCCTCGAGGCCAACCCCGGCACCCTGAACCCCGCCCGCCTAAGGCTCCTTAAGGACCTGGGCGTCAACCGCCTTTCCTTGGGGGTGCAAAGCTTCCAGGACCCGGTGCTCCGGTTCCTCGGCCGGGCCCACGGGCGCAAGGGGGCCCTAAGGGCGGTGGAGATGGCGCTGGAAGCGGGCTTCCGCACCTCCATTGACCTCATCCTGGGCCTTCCCATGCAGGACCCCGAGAAGGACCTCAAGGAAGCGGCCAGCCTCGGCCTAGGCCACGTCTCCGCCTACACCCTGCAGGTGGAAAAGGGAACCCCCTTCGCCCTCCTCGGGCTTCCCGAAGACCCCGAGCGGGAAGCCTGGGCCATGGAGCGGGCGGAGGCCCTTCTGGGCGAGGCGGGGCTAGAGCGCTACGAGGTTTCCAACTTCGCCCGCCCCGGGGAGGAGGCCCAGCACAACCTGGTCTACTGGCGGAATGGCTTCTGGCTCGCCCTGGGGCCCGCCGCCACCGGGCAGTACCCCGGGGAGGGCCTGGCCTACGCCCTAAGGCGCACCAACCCTCCCCTCCCCCGCTGGCTCGCCCGGGAGGCCCCAAGGGAGGAGGCCATAAGCCCCCTGGAGCACGCCAAGGAAAGCCTCATGCTGGGCCTAAGGCTTAGGGAAGGGGTGGACGTGGCCCAGGTGGAGGCGAGGGTAGGCCTCTCCCTTTTCCCCCTTCTGGAACCACGGGCAAAGGAGCTAGCGGAAGCTGGCCTCCTCCAGGTGGAGGGAAAACGGCTACGCCCCACCCCCAAGGCCTTTCCCCTCCTCCACCGGGTGGTCCTCTCCCTCTGGGAAGCCCTTGAAGGAGGGGAAGGAACAGGCTAAACTTTGACCAAGTCTAAGGAGGAGACCCATGGACCTGAAAGCCCTGGCGGAACAGGTAGCCCGTGCCCAGCCCTTCACCCAGCACCTAGGGGCAGAGGTGGTGCGGGTGGAGGGGGAGGAGGTGGAGTTCGCCCTGAAGGTGCGGCCCGAGTTTTACCAGCACCTCGGGGTGGTCCACGGCGGGGTCATCAGCGCCCTCTTGGACAACGCCCTCACCTTCGCCGGGGGGCTTGCCCTGGGCCCCAACGTCCTCACCGTGGAGTTTAAGGTGAACTTTCTCCGCCCGGCCAAGGGGGAAAGGCTACGCGCCCTGGGCCGGGTGGTCCACGCCGGCAGGCGCCTCGCCGTGGTGCAGGGGGAAGCCTACAGCGAGGAGCCCGAACCCCGGCTCATCGCCCTGGCCCAGGGGACGATTAGCCAGGTCTAGGCCAGGGCCAAGGCCTCCCGGGCCCGGTCCGCCAAGGCGAAGAAGCGCTCCTTGGTGAGGGGAACCTTCCCCGTGACCAGGCCCTTGCCGGGCTCGTAGTGGGCGTGGAGGTGGATGTGGGCCCGGGGCAAGCGGAGGCCGATGCGCTTCAGCTTAGCGTGACGGGGGGAGACGTCCGCCAGGAGGAAAGGCTCCCCCAAGGCATCGGAAAGCGAGGCGGTCATGATGGTGGTGGGGAGGTCGTAGGGCCTCTCCATGCGGTAGATGAAGTCGGGGAAGTCCGCCTCCTTCTCAAAGCGGACACCCCTTTCCTTGGCATACTCCCGCATCCAGGAAAGGAGTTCCACCCAGGCCTGGTAGAGCTCGCGGTCGTGGGCAGCGCTCATGGCCCGAGTATACCCCGAGGCAGCCTCGCCGCAAACCAAAAGCCCCCAGGGATCACCCCGGGGGCTTGGCCTGGTGGGCGCGAGTGGACTTGAACCACCGACCCCTACCGTGTCAAGGTAGTGCTCTGGCCACCTGAGCTACGCGCCCGCGCTTTTGGAGGCGCCGGCCGGATTCGAACCGGCGAATGGAGGTTTTGCAGACCTCTGCCTTACCACTTGGCTACGGCGCCAAGCCGTAAGGTAGCTTAGCACGGGGCCACAAGGAGTGTCAAGAAAGCCCATAACTAAGGGAAAGGTGCTATGATGCCAAGCAATGAGCGACGTCTTCGTGCGCCTCAGGCGGGGGCGGTGGCCCTTTTCCAAGGGGCTTTTGTTGGAGGCCCTCCTGCCCTTAGGGGTCCCCCTCGAGGCCGCCCAGGCCCTGGCCCACACCGTGGAGGAAAGGCTTAAGGAGGAGGGGCGCAAGGAGGTAACCCCCAGGCACCTCCGCCAGGTCCTCCTAGAAGAAGTGGCCAAGGCCCTGGGAAAGGAGGTGGCGGAGGCCCTGGCCCAAAGAACGCTTCCTTTTGAGGAAATCCTGGTCCTGGACGGCAAACGGCGCCGCCCCTTCTCCAAGGGGCTCCTGGTGCGGAGCCTAGAGGAGGCGGGGCTTTCCCTAAAGGAAGCCCACGAGCTTGCCAAACGGGTAGAGGAAAGGCTACGCCAGGAGGGCGTGCGGCAGATTGCCGCCCGCCGGCTAGAGGAGGTGGTGGCCCAAGAGGTGGCCAAGGCCAAGGGCCAGGCGGCGAGAAGGCGCTACCTGGAACGCCGGGCCTTTGCTGGGGAACTCTTTGTGGAAGAGGAGGGGGGTGAACCCCGCATGCCCTTCTCCAAGGGCATCCTGGCCCAGTCCCTCATGGGCATCGGCCTCTCCCCTGAAGGGGCCTACCGCCTGGCCCGGGAGATTGAGGGGGCCTTGCGGCGGGAAGGCCTAAAGGTCATCCGCCGGCCCGAGCTCCGGGAAAGGGTCTTCCAGGCCCTCCTTAAGGAAGCGGGCGAGGAAGTGGCCCGGCGCTACCTCCTCCTAAGGCACCTCCGCCGGAGCGCCCGGCCCGTGCACATCCTCATCGGCGGGGTCACGGGGGTGGGCAAGAGCGTTTTGGCCTCGGCCCTGGCCTACCGCCTGGGCATCACCCACATCGTCCCCTCGGACGCCGTGCGGGAGGTCTTCCGCGCCTCCTTGTCCAAGGACCTCCTCCCCACCCTGCACCTCTCCACCTTTGAGGCCTGGAAGGCCCTTTTGCCCGAACTTTCCCAGGAGGGGCACGAGGGGAGGGTGCTCAGGGGCTTTCTGGACCAGGTGGCCCGGGTGGCGGTGGGGCTCAGGGCCATCCAGGAACGGAGCGCCCTGGAGGGCACCTCCATCGTGCTGGAGGGGGTGCACGTGGTGCCCCGCTACCTGGAACACCCCTACCAGGACCGGGTCCTCACCGTGCCCATGCTGGTCTACCTGCAGGACGAGAAGCTCCACCAGGACCGCTTCCGCCTGCGGGACCGGGAGACGGGCCACGCCCGGCCCAAGGACAAGTACCTGGCCCACTTCGCCGAGATCCGGCTCATCCAGGAGCACCTCCTCCTATGGGCCCAGGAGGAGGGCATCCCCCTCATCCCCGGGGAGGACCTGGACGAGGCGGTGGAGAAGGCCCTGGAGGTACTGGTGGCCTACCTGGAGGCCCGGGGCCAGGCGGAGGTGGCCCGTGCTTGACGCCCTGGCCTTTTCCCTCCTCTTGGCCCTGGCCTTCCGCTTGGAAAAGCGCCTACCCCTTTGGGTCCTTGGGGTCTGGCTCAACCTCCTCTACTTCGTTTACCAAAACGAGCTGGGCTCGGGCTGGCTCCCCTACCTTCGGGGCCTTGGGGCGGGGCTCTTCCTGGCGGCGGGGTACGGGCGGCCGGATCTGGCCTGGGCCCTCACCCCCTGGCCCCTCCTCCTCTACCTGCGGCTGGACGTGAGGGAGTTTCTCCTCTACCTCCCCACCTTAGGGGAAGGGATGCTTGGGGGAAGCCTCCTCTACTTGGCGGGCTTCCGCAAGCGGTAGAGGAGGTAGGGGAGCCCTACCCCCAGAAGCCCCCCCAGAAGGAAGGCAAGGGGGTGGCCGAAGAGGAGCTGGAGGAGGAAAAGCACCCCGTAGAGCCCCAAGAAAAAGGGCACGGGAAAAGGCCTCTCCCCGTAGGCCACCCCCATGGTGCCCACGAAGAGGCCCACGGCCAGGGCCATCCCCTCCTGGTTGGGGCGCAGGAAGAGGAAGTAGGCGTAAAGGGTCACCCCGAAAAGGGCGAGGGCTTGGGAGAGGCGGTGCGGGCTCATTCCCGGACGAAACGGCGGACCCAAAGCTGGGAAAGGGCCAGGGCCACCCCGCCCCAGGCCACCTGGGGCTCCCGCCCCAGGAAACCCATCACCGCCGAGAAGACTCCGGCCAGGAAGAAGTAGGGGACGTACTTGGGGTTCACGGTAAGCCCCAGGACGAAGGCCACCAAAAACCCCGCCACCCCCGGGGGAAGGCTCGCCCCCAGGTAGAGGAAGAGGAGCATGAGGAGGATGGTGATGGCCCCCGCCAGGTAGTAGGCCCCGGGGAAGGGCTCGGGCACCTTTTTTCGGGCGCGCTTGGCCTCCGGCATACCCGAAGCCTACCAGAGGCCTGCCGCTTTCGCCACCGCCTCGAGGGTGGCCGGCACCGGGGGGTCAAGCCGCGCCACCCGCTCCGCCGTGGCCGGGTCCTTGAGGCCGTGGCCCGTGAGGGTGAGGACCAGGGTGCTCTCCGGCTCCAGGCGGCCCTCCTTAAGGAGCTTCCACACTCCGGCCATGGCGGCGGCGCTCGCCGGTTCGCAGAAAATGCCCTCTTCCTCTGCCAGGTAGCGGTAAGCGGCCAGGATCTCCTCGTCCGTGACCGCCTCTATTACCCCCCCGGACTCCTCCTTGGCCCGCACCGCTCCCTCCCAACTGGCCGGGTTGCCGATGCGGATGGCGGTGGCCAGGGTCTCGGGTTTCTCCACCGGGCGCCCCAGGACCAAGGGGGCCGCCCCCGCCGCCTGGAAGCCCAACATGCGGGGTAGGCGCCTAGCCTTCCCCAAGGCGTGGTACTCCTTGTATCCCTGCCAGTGGGCGGTGATGTTCCCGGCGTTCCCCACGGGGAGGGCGTGGTAGTGGGGCGCATCCCCGAGCTCGTCCACCACCTCAAAGGCCAGGGTCTTCTGGCCCTCGAGGCGGAAAGGGTTCACCGAGTTCACCAGGGCCACGGGGTAGCGCTCCGTGAGCTCCCGGGTGAGCCTTAGGGCCTCGTCAAAGTTCCCCTCCACCTGGACGATGCGGGCCCCGTGCACCAGGCTTTGGGCCACCTTGCCTAAGGCCACGTACCCGGCGGGCAGGACCACGATGGCCCGAATCCCGGCCCGGGCGGCGTAGGCGGCGGCGCTCGCCGCCGTGTTCCCGGTGCTGGCGCAGGCGATGGCCTCTGCCCCCGCCTCCACCGCCTTGGACACCGCCAGGGTCATCCCCCGGTCCTTGAAGCTCCCCGTGGGGTTTAGGCCCTCGTACTTGGCGAAAAGCCGGATGCCTCTCTCCCTGGCCTCCTTGGGGCCCTTGAGGGGGATGAGGGGGGTGGAGCCCTCCAGGAGGCTAACCACCGGCGTCCTCTCGGAAACGGGCAGGTGGGGACGGTAGCGTTCAAGGAGGGGAAGGCGCATGGGGATATGCTTCCAGGGAGAGGGCTACTGGGTCAAGACCTCGGGGAAGGGGTGGCCCTCGGCAAGGGGCGGCTTGGCCCTTGGGGCGGGCAGGTGCCCCGGCGCCCCGGAGAGGAGGCGGAGGAGGTCGGCGAAAAGCCCGCTCGCCGTGGCCCCACCCCCCGCCCCGGGGCCGGTGACGAAGGCCTCCCCCAAGGGGTGGGCGCGCACCCAAAGGGCGTTGCCCCGGGCCTGGGCCAAGGGGTGGTCCTGGGGCAGGTACCGGGGCGCCACCTCCGCCCGCCACCTCCCCCCTTCCCCGTAGAGGCTCGCCACCAGGCGCACCCTGGCCCCCCGGCGCCCCGCTTCCTCCAGGTGGTCCGGGGTGAGGCGTGCGATCCCTTGGGCCCTCACCTCGGCAAAGGGAAAGCCCGGGTCCACCAGGAGGCGGGCGAGGAGGGTGAGCTTGTGGGCGGCGTCTATTCCCTCCACGTCCAGGGTGGGGTCGGCCTCGGCGTAGCCTAGGCGCTGGGCCTCGGCCAGGGCCTCGGCGTAGGTCCTGCCCTTCTCCATCTCCTGGAGGATGTAAAGGGTGGTGCCGTTCAGGATGCCGTGGAGCTCCAGGACCTGGCTTCCCCTTAGGGTTTCCAGGAAGGAAAGGGCCGGGGTGCCCGCCATGACGCTCGCCTCGTGGTAGATGAGGCCCTCCTCGGCGAAGGGGCGAAGGGCGTCCCAGGCCTCGGCCAAAAGGGCCTTGTTGGCGGTGATGAGGGGGATGCCGGCCTCGAGGGCGGGGAGGACGAGCTTGAGGGGGGCCTCCACCCCCCCCAGGGCCTCCACCACCACGTCCGCCTCCAGGAGGTCAAAGGGCTCCACCCGGAGGAGCTCTGGGGGAATGGCCCTGGGTTTGGCCTTATCCCGCACCAAGACCCCAAGGAAGCGGGGAAGAAAGCCCAGGGCGGCAAGCTCCTCCTGCCGCTCCTGGACCAGGGTGTAAAAGGCGCTCCCCACGGTGCCGCCCCCGAGGAGAGCGAGGTTTAAGGTCTCCATGGGAGGGATTATATAGGTGTGGACCCTAAGGCCCTCCTGGAAGAAGCCGCCCGGGAGCGGGGCCTGGGGGTGGCCTGGGCCCCCCTCGCCCCCCAGGAGGAGGCCAAGGCCCGGTTCCAGGCCTGGCTGGGAGCAGGCCGGCATGGGGGCATGGCCTACCTGGAAGGGCGCGTGGAGGAGCGCTTTGACCCAAGGCGCCGCTTCCCCATGGCCCATAGCGCCCTCCTCCTCTTCGCCCCCTACGCCTTCCCCGACCCCGGGAAGCCCCCTGGGGGCCTCCGGGTGGGCCGGGTGGCCCGCTACGCCTGGGTGCGGGACTACCACCTCCTCTTGGGGGAGGAGCTTAGGCGGCTTGAGCGGGTGGCGGAGGGCCTTGGGGTCTTCGCCAAGGGCTATGTGGACCACGGGCCCCTTTCCGAGCGCACCCTGGCCGCCCTCTCGGGGGCAGGCTGGATTGGGCGGAATGGCTACTTCCTCTCCCAAGGCTTTGGGGTCCACGCCTTCATCGCCGTCCTCCTCACCTCCCTGGAGGTGGCCCCCTCCCCCCTCCACCCCCCCCGCTGCGGCCGGTGCTCCCGCTGCCTTCCCGCCTGCCCCACGGGGGCCCTCCTGGGGGACGGCACCCTGGACGCCCGGGTATGCGTGAGCTACCTCACCGTGGAGCACAAGGGCTTCATCCCCCCTGGGCTTTGGCCTGGGATAGGGGCGTGGCTTCTGGGGTGCGACCTCTGCGGGGAGGCTTGCCCCTGGGGGCGGTTCGGCAAGGCCTGGCCGGGTTTTGCCCCCGAGCCCGAGCTGGCCCACCCGGACCTTCGGGACTTCTTCCGCCTCTCGGGGCACGCCTTCCGGAAGAAGTACGCGGGCACCGCCTTCCTCCGGCCTGGCCGGGCCCGCATGGCCCGCAACGCCCTCATCGTCCTCGCCAACCTGGGCTTGGGGGAAAGCCTGATGGCGGAGGCGGCCCAGGACCCCAACCCCCTGGTGCGCCGCACCGCCCTCCACGCCCTCTTCCGGGCGGGGAAGCCCATCCAAGGCTTCCTAAAGGACCCCGACCCCACGGTGCGCCAGGACGCCCAGGCCCTACTGGAAGCGCCCGGTGCGGTAGACCTTCTCCAAGGCGGGGGGCAGGCCCCAGGCCCTGAGGTCAAAGAGCAGGGGACCGAGGTCGTAGGGTACCTTGAGGAAGCGGGTCTCGAGGGTATCCGTGTCCAGGAGGAGGGCGTCGGCCCCCGGCTCCCCGGAGAGGCTTAGCCCCACGCTCCCTGGGTCCGCCACGAGCCCCTGGCCCACCCGCCTGGCCAGGGGCAGGTGCCGCCCCCCAAGGAGGAGGGCTTTGGCCCCGTAGCGCTCCAAAAGGGTGAGGAACTCCCGGGCCGGGCCCAAGAGGTCCACGCCCTCCTCGGGGCGGCCCGGCCTGCCGTGGAAGGCCACGAGGCGGAAGTTCCCATAGGTACGCCGGTGGGAAAGGCGCAGGGAACGGAGGTAGGCGAGCTCCTTCTCCCCAAGTTGCGCCCGGGTCCATTCCAGGGTGGCCTTGCCCAGGCCTTCGGGGAGGGCGCGGTCCACGGGGTAGGCCACCCGCAGGTCCCAGGCCCCGGCGATGGCGGGAAGCCCTTCCTCCATGAGGCGCCGCACCACCTGGCGGGGATGGGGGCCGTAGCCCACGAGGTCCCCCAAGACCAGGACCTCGTCCACCCCCTCAGCCCGCAGGGCCTCCAGGGCGGCCTCGAGGGCGGGCAGGTTGGCGTGGATATCGGAAAGGACCCCAAGACGCATGGGACCATTCTGCCATAGCCCCACCTGGTCAATCCTTAGGAAGCGCCTTATGGTGAAAGGGTGCGCCCCTTCCTCCTAGGCCTCGCCCTCGCCCTCACCCTCCCCCCCTTCCCTTTTGGCTTCCTCGCCCCCTTGCCCCTCGCCTTCCTCCTCCGGGGTGGTTTCCGGGAAGGCTTCCTCGCCGGCGTGGGCTTCTGGGGGCTCCACCTCATCTGGCTTCCCCAAAGCTTCGCAAACCTCTTCGGCCCCTTGGGGGCGCTTCCCTTCCTGCCCCTCGTCCTCCTCAAAGCCCTTTCCTTCGGCCTCCTCTTCGTCCTCACCCCCTCGCCCCTCGCCCGCCTTGGGGGGTGGGTGGTCCTGGAGTGGCTCACGGAGCAGGGCGAGCTGGCCTTCCCCTGGGGGTTTTTGGGCTACGCCCTGGCGGAGGCCCCGGGCCGGGTCCTGGCCGCCTGGGGCGGGGTTTACCTCCTCTCCCTCCTCGTCCTCCTCGCCGCCTACGGCCTCGCCCACCGGCGCCCCTGGGTCCTCCTTCCCTGGGCCCTCCTTTGGCTTTGGCCCCTGCCGCAGGTGGAAGGGGAGGAGAAGGGCCTTCTCGTCCAGGGTAACCTGAACCCCCTGGCCAAGGTCCAGGGGGAGCTGGACGAAAGGGTCTACCTCCGCCTCACCCGAGAGGGCCTCGCCCGCCATCCGGAGGCGGGGCTTGTGGTCTGGCCGGAAACCGCCGTCTGGCAAATCCCCGAAGGCCTGGACACCCTTCTCCAAGGCCGCCCCCTTATCACCGGCCTCAACCTCTTTGGCCCCAACCGGGCGGTCCTGTACCAAGGCGGCCAAATCCTCGCCCACTACGATAAGGTGCGCCTCGTGCCCTTCGGGGAGCGGTTTCCCTTCCGGGAGGTCCTGGGGAGGGTCTACGGCTTCTTCTTCCGCGCCTTTGGCCTTGGGGAACTGGCCAACCGCACCCCGGGGGAAGGCATCGCCCCCTTGGGGGCCTATGGGGTCTTCATCTGCTACGAGTCCGTCTTCCCCTCCGTGGCCCGGGGCCTGGCCCGGGAAGGGGCTAGGGTTCTCGTCCTCCTCACCAACGACGCCTGGTACGGCCCCTCCTTCGGCGGGCGCCAACACTTCGCCATGGGGAGGCTTCGGGCGGTGGAAACGGGCCTTTGGCTCCTCCGGGCCGGGAACGACGGCATCACCGCCAGTGTGGACCCTTTGGGGCGCACGGTGGCGGCCATCCCCCCCCACCGGGAGGGCTTCCTCCTCGCCCCCTATGCCCAAAGGGAGGGCGCCACCCCCTACGTGCGCCTAGGGGACTGGGCGGTGGCCCTGGCGTTGACCATTTTTCTCTTTGGCCTTATCCTTAGGGTGCGTCTGCCGGGGTGGCGGAATTGGTAGACGCGGCAGACTCAAAATCTGTTGCCCGATGAGGGCGTGCGGGTTCGAGTCCCGCTCCCGGCACCAATGGGCCCCGCAAGGGGCCTTTAGGCTTTTTCCCAGAGGGCCAGGGTGTACGCCTCCTCCAGGTGGAGGTGGGGCGGGCTTCCCAAAGCCTCCTGGAAAAGGGCCTTAAGGGTTTCTGGGGAGAGGCGCCTGGCCAAGGGCGGGCCCACCTCCTCCTCCCGGTAGGGCCACTCCAACACCGCCACCCGCCGGGCCACCCGCGCCGCCTCCTTCAGGGCGGGGATGGGGTCCAGGTGGTGGAGGGAGAGGCCGAAGAAGGCCAGGTCAAAGCTCCCGTCGGGAAAGGGGAGGCTTTCCGCCCTGCCCTCCACGAAACGGGCTCCCTTCACCTTGGCCCGGGCCATCTCCAGGCGGTCGGCCCGCGGGTCCAGGCCCACGGTGAAAAGCCCAAGGCCGTGGAAGGCCTCGGCGAAGACCCCGGTCCCGGTGCCGATGTCCAGGGCGCTTTTGGCCTTAAGGCCCTCGAGGGCCCGCCTCGCCACCTCCAGGGGGGCGAAGCGCTCCAGGCGCTCCGGAAGGCGGAAGGGATCCTGGGCCTCGCAGGCGTTGGTAAGGAGGGCCCACATGACCAAAGCCCCCTCCTCCGCCGCCTTGGCGAAGGCCTCCCGAAGCGCCCCAAAGACCACCGCCTCCTCCCCGGAGAGCTCGGTGTGGGTGGGGAAAACCCGGTGGTCCACGCCGCTACCCTCCAGGGCCAGGAGGGCCTTTTCCACCGCGCGGTAGTCCCCTTGCAGGAGGGGGTAGAGGGCGAAAAGGGCCTTTAGCGCCATCGCCCCAAGTATAGGGCAGGGCGGTTCCCCGCCCGCCTCCCCGCCCGGTCCGCCTCGCCGTAGGGGGGGCGGGCCTCCGGGGCGAGGTGGACCGCCTCCCCTTCCGCCTCGGGGGGGCCCAGGAGGGCGGCGAGGTCCTCCCGGGTGAGGAAGCGGGCGTGGGTCCAGGGACGCACCCCCTTCTCCCCCAGATGGCGGTAGAGGGCGGCCCAGGGGGAGAGGGCCTCGAGGATGCCCACCACCAGGGCCCCGCCCGGCCTAAGGACCCTCCTCGCCTCACGCAGGGTCCTCCCCACATCCCCCACGAACTCCAAGGTGGTGAAGAGGAGGACCACGTCAAACCGCCCCCCAGGAAAGGGCAGGTCCTCCCCCCGCCCCTCCACCCACACCGCCTCCTTGGCCCGCACCTCCCCCAGGCGGCGCATGGCAGGGGAAGGCTCCACCCCCACCTTCTCCCGGTAGGGGAGGCGCCTGAGCCAGTACCCGGTCCCCGCCCCCACCTCCAGAAGGCTTTCCCCTGGAGGGAGGAGGGCCCTTAGCGCCCTTTCCTCCTCGGCGATGACGTACGCCCCCAAGGGGGTCTCGTACCAGGCCTCGTAGGCCTCCGCCAGGCCCTGAAAGGGGTCCTCCACGCCCTCAGTCTAGCCGCACCACCACCCCTTCGTCGGGCCTGAGGCGGAGAAGGTCCCCCACCCGCTCCTCCCGGTCCAGGTGGGTGGAGAGGGCCACCTGCCCCCCTCGAGGCAGGGGAAGGGCCTTTTCCTTGTCCGTGAAGTTGAGGGCCACAAGCCACCCTTCCCCCCTAAGGTAGGCGTAAACGCCCTCCTGGGCCCAGTAGGTGCGGTAGGCCCCGTAAAGGAGGCCAGGGTCTTTCCGCAGGGCGATAAGGCGGCGCACCAGGTGGAGCATGGAGCGGGGGTCCCGCTCCATGGCCGCCACGTTGCGCCTCGGCCAGTCAGGGTTGAGGGGAAGCCAGGGCTCGGCGGTGGAGAAGCCGGCATGGGGGGAGTCGTCCCAGGGCATGGGGGTGCGCTCGGGGTCACGGCCCGGGGGTAGGCCGTGCTCGCCCTTGCGGTCCTTTTGCCTTAAGGCGGCGGGGTCTTGCACCTTCTCCGGGGGAATCTCCCCGTTGGGGAGGGCGAGCTCGTCCCCGTAGTACCAGGTGGGGGTGCCCCTCAGGGTGAAGAGGAGGGTGGCGGCCACCCGGGCCTGGGCCTCCCCCAGGCGGGAGGCCAGGCGGGGCTGGTCGTGGTTGCCCAGAACCCAGTTGGGCCAGTCCAGGCGGGTGAGGAGGCGCTCGTACTCCTCCACGATGCGGGCGATGTTCTCGGGCCGCCAATCGGTAAGGCCCCGGAAGATGAGGTGGAAGTTGAAGGGGAGGTGGCAACCCGCCTGGTAGTAGCGCACGAGCTGGGGATAGGGCAGGTAGATCTCCCCCACCATCACCCGCTCCCGCCCGGGGGCGGAAAACTCGTCCAGGACAAAGCGCATCTCCCGCACATAGGCGTAGGTTTCCGGCTGGTCCTCGGTGAAGAGGTGGAGGTGCCGGCCCCGGTCCCACATGCCCGGGCGCCAGTCGGGGTTGCCGGGCTCGTCCCTCAGGAGGAGGTCCTCGGCCAAAAGCCAAAGGACATCCACCCGGAACCCATCCACCCCCCGCCGGAGCCAAAAGCGCATGACCTCATAAATGGCCTCCCGCACCTCGGGGTTGCGCCAGTTGAGGTCCGGTTGCTCGGGGAGGAACTGGTGGAGGTAGTACTGCCCCGTCCTTTCGTCCAGGGTCCAGGCGGGGCCGCCAAAGAAGCTCTGCCAGTTGTTGGGCGGGCCCCCATCGGGGGCAGGGTCGGCCCAGACGTACCAGTCCCGCTTGGGGCTTTCCCGGGAGGCCCGGGACTCCAAAAACCAGGGGTGCTCGCTGGAGGTGTGGTTGGGCACCAGGTCTATGAGGACCCTTAGCCCCAGGGCATGGGCCTCTTGGAGGAGGCGGTCAAAGTCCTCGAGGGTCCCAAAGATGGGGTCCACGTCGCAGTAGTCGGCCACATCGTAGCCGAAGTCCTTCATGGGGCTCTTGTAAAAGGGGGAAAGCCAAAGGGCATCCACCCCCAAGGACTTGAGGTAGGGAAGCCGCCGCCTTATGCCCTCCAGGTCCCCGATGCCATCGCCGTTGCTATCCTGGAAGCTTCGCGGGTAAATCTGGTAAATCACCGCCTCTTTCCACCACATACCCCAAGTCTACCCCGGCCCAGGCCAGGCTGGAAGGGCTTCCACCCCCTACTCCTCCAGGGGTTGGAAGCGGGGCACCGCCTTCCCTTCCACCTCCACGGGGGCAAGCCAAAGGGATAAGGGCCGGACCCAGTACCCCCTTTCCCCATAGAGGGCCTGGTAGACCACCATCACCTCCTCCGTTTCCGAGTGGCGGGCCAGGAAGAGGACTTGGTAAAGCCCTCCCTTATAGTGGCGGTAAAGCCCCGGCTTAACGGACACGGAGGGGCTCCACGTGGGGATGGAAGGCCGCCTCTTCCGGAAGGAGCCGCCTTTTCTTGGCCCTTCGGTACACGGCGTCCCACATGCGGCAGAAGGAGCAGACGCTTCCCGTGGTAGGGTAGCCGCAGCGCTCGCACTCCCTAAGGGCCACCTCCTCCCCCGCCTGCAACCGGGGTTGTAGTTTCTCCAAAAAACCCTCCAGGAAGCGGAGCTTGGCCCCCGGCATTTCCTTCTCCACCAGGTTTAAGGCCTCCTTGTAGAGGAGGCTCTTCGCCCCCTGGGCGTTGGGGCACTCCTCGTGCAGGTAGCGGATGCCCCGCAGGAGGGTGTAGGAGAGAACTTCCCGCTCGCTAAAGCGGTAGAAGGGCTTGACCCGGGCGGCGAGGCCGGGCTTCTCGGGCAGGACCGGCCCCTGGCGGACCAGGGCGTCCTCCTGGGGGTTGAGGAGGTTGCCGAAAAGCACCGCGGCCTCGTCGTCCAGGTTGTGGCCCGTGGCCACGGCGCGGAACCCCCCTTCCACCGCCACCTGGTTGAGGATGTAGCGCTTGGAAAGCCCACAGGCGGAGCAGGCCACCCGCCCGGAGAGGGCGGCGAGCTCCGGCACGCCAAAGCCATAGGCCTCCTTGAGGTCCACCACCCAAAGCTCCAGGCCCCTTTCCCGGGCGAAGGCCTCCGTGACCTCGAGGCTCCGCCGGGAGTACTCCCCGATACCCAGCTCAATGTGAAGCCCCACCGCCTCGTAGCCCAGGCGGCTTAGCACGTCCCAGAGGGCCAAGGAGTCCTTCCCCCCAGAGACCGCCACCAGAACCCGCTCCCCGGGCTTGAGCATCCCGTGGCGGCGGATGGCCCTTTCCGTCTCCTTCACGAACCAGTCCAGGTAGTGCGCCCGGCAGAGGGCAAAGCCCCGGGAGCGCACCTCCACCTGGGCCTTTTCCCCGCAGACCTTGCAGACCACCCTAGCCTCCCGAGATGGCGGAAAGCACCTCTAGGGTCTCCCCTTCCCCCACCACCTGGTCCAGGGTGAGGAGCTCCTCCCCCCGCACGGCCACCACCGTCTCCGGGTTCAGGCCAAGCTCCAGGAGAACCTCCTTTAGGGGCCTGTCCCCCCTAACCTCCACCTCCTTGCGCTCGGGCAGGCGCAGAATGACCTTCACCCCGCTAGTCTAGCAGGTAGGAGGAGACAAGTTCTGTGAGCCGGCTTAGGGTAAGCCGGTTCCGCTTTTCTATCTCCGGCCGCCTAGGGATTTCCGGGTAGGGGTCCTCGGGGTCGTGGAGGGTAGGGGTAAGGGACCGCCCAAGCCGCCCTTCCCAGGCCCTAAGCCACCCCTCCGGGAGGCGCTCGGGCAAGGGAAGGCCGTGGAAGACGTGGTAAAGGATGGCCCAGACCCGCACCGCCCCGTCCAGGCTGTACCCGCCCCCCAGGGTAAAGAGGACCCGTCCCCCCGCATAGGCCTCGGCGTACTCCAGGATGAGGCGGAAAAGCCTTTCGTAGGCCCGGGTGGTGAGGAGGAGGTCCGCCAAGGGGTCCAGGTAGTGGGCGTCCGCCCCCGCCTGGACCACCAAAACATCGGGCCGGAAGGCCCTTAGGGCCCAGGGCACCAAGGCCTCAAAGACCTCCACGTAGCTTCCGTCCTCGGTAAAAGGCTCCAGGGGAAGGTTGAGCTTCTTCCCCACCCCCTCCCCCCGGCCCAGCTCGTGCACGTGCCCGGTGCCGGGGAAAAGGTAACGGCCCGACTCGTGGAGGCTTAGGGTGAGGACCTCCTTCTCCTCGTAGTGGATCCACTGCACCCCGTCCCCGTGGTGAACGTCAATGTCCAGGTAGGCCACCCGAAGCCCGGCCCGGGTCAGGTGGCGGATGGCCACGGAGAGGTCGTTGTACACGCAAAACCCCGAGGCCCGGTCGTACTGGGCGTGGTGCAGGCCCCCTCCCAGTTGGAGCACCCGCTTTTCCCCGGAAAGGATGCGCCTCGCCCCCTCGAGGGTCCCCCCCACCAGGATGCGGGCCGCCCGGTCCATGCCGGGGAAGACGGGGGTATCCCCCGTGCCCAAGCCATAGTGCTCCAGGTCCGGCACCCTTTCCCCAAGGCTTGCCGCCTCCACCCGCTTCACCAGGCGCTCGGAGTGAACGGCGAGCACCTCCTCCCGGGTGGCCTCCGGGGGAAGGTGGGGCGTCCGCCACACCCCCAGGGCCTGGAGAAGGGAGGTGAGCATCTCCAGGCGCACGGGGGAGAAGGGATGGTCCGGGCCAAAGTTGTAGAGGCGATACTCGTCCCGGTAGATCACCATGGCTTCTTGGGGGGCCAAAGCACCTCAAACCCTTCCCGCCTCAAGCTCTCCGCCAAGAGGTGGGTTTCCAGGGTGTTTACCCGCACCACCGCCCGCACGAAGTCCCCATCCTCCGGGTAGGAGAGGAGGGAGTGGATGTTCACCCCCCGGCCCGCCAAGAACCCCGTGAGGCGGGCCAGTTCCCCTACCCTGTCCGGAAGGCGGACCTCCAGCCTTCCCGAAGGCTCCGTGACCCCGGTGAGCTTAAGCAGGGCATCCAGGAGGTCTATGCCCGTGACGATGCCCACCAAAGCCCCCTCTTCCAAGACCGGCAGGGAACCGATCTTCCTCTCCCGCATCACCCGGGCCGCCTCCTCCACGGGGTCTAGGGGGTGGGCGGTGACCACCTCCTTGGTCATCACCTCCGCCACCAGGGCGCAGGTGGGGCAAGGCCCCTTTGGGTTCAGGTGGCTTGTGGCGAGGCGGATGTCCCGGTCGGTGACGATGCCCAGAAGCCGCCCTTCGGCCACCACGGGTAGGTGCCGGATGCCCCTCTCCAGGAGGAGGCGGTAGGCCTCTTCCAGGGTGGCGTCCGGCCCCACCGTGACCACGGGGGAGCGCATCACGTCCTTGACCAGCATGAAACGAGTATACCCCCCCGAAGGGGGGTGCTCGGCCCACGATGGCCTCAGAGGATGTCGTCCCGGATGCAGGCCTTGTAGTGGCCCGGGGCCACCTCCTTGAGTTCGGGCACGGTGTGGGCGCACTCGGGGAGGGCGTAGCGGCAACGGGTGCGGAAGACGCACCCCGAAGGGGGGTTGATGGGGGAAGGAATATCCCCCTGGAGCACAATGCGCTCCCGCTTCACCGTGGGGTCAGGAATGGGCACCGCCGAGAGCAAGGCCTCGGTGTAGGGGTGCTTGGGGTTGCGGTAGAGCTCCCGCGAAGAAGCGATCTCCATCACCTTGCCCAGGTACATCACCGCCACCCGGTCGGAGATGTACTCCACCACCGCCAGGTCGTGGGCGATGAAGAGCAGGGTGAGGCCCAGCTCCTCCTTCAGGTCCTGGAGAAGGTTCACCACCTGGGCCTGGATGGACACGTCCAGGGCGGAAACCGGCTCGTCCGCCACGATGAACTCCGGTGCCACCGCCAGGGCCCGGGCGATGCCGATGCGTTGCCTCTGCCCCCCGGAAAACTCGTGGGGGTAGCGGCGCATGTGATCGGGAGAAAGCCCCACGAGCTTTAGGAGCTCCGCCACCCGCTCGGTCCGCTCCTGGGGCGTCTTGCCGATGCCGTGAATCACCAGGGGCTCGGCGATGATGTCCCCCACCGTCATCCGCGGGTTCAGGGAGCTAAAGGGGTCTTGGAAGATGATCTGCATCCGGCGGCGGTAGGGCCTTAGCTTGTCCTTGGGCAGCTCGGTGATGTCCTCCCCGTCAAAAAGGATCCTTCCCCCCGTGGGCTCAATGAGGCGCAACAGGGTGCGGCCCACCGTGGTCTTGCCGCTCCCCGACTCCCCCACAAGCCCCAGTACCTCCCCCCGCCGGATGGCGAAGGATACCCCGTCCACCGCCTTCACGCTCCCCACCACCCGGGAAAGCACCCCGCCCCGGATGGGAAAGTGCTTCTTGAGGTCCTTGACCTCCAGCAGGACCCCGCTCATGCCCTAACCTCCCGGATCTCCCGCCAGCGCACGCACCGCACCTGCCGCCCGTCCCCCACTTCCTCCAAGGGCGGCACCTCCCGGTCGCAAAGCCCCTCCACGTAGTGCTTGCACCGGGGGTGGAAGGCGCAACCAGAAGGCAGGTAAAGCGGGTTCGGCACGTTCCCAGGAATGGCCTCCAACCGCTCCTTGCGCTCCGCCGCAAGGTCCAGCCGGGGCACCGAGTGGAGAAGCCCCCGGGTGTACGGGTGGAGCGGTTCCCTGAAAAGCGGCACCACGTCCGCCTGCTCCACCGCCCGCCCCGCGTACATCACCACCACCCGGTCCGCCATCTCCGCCACCACCCCCAGGTTGTGGGTGATGAAGAGAATGCTCATCCCGATCTCCTCCTGAAGCTTCTTCATCAGCTCCAGGATCTGCGCCTGGATGGTCACGTCCAAGGCGGTGGTGGGCTCGTCGGCGATGAGAAGCGAAGGGTTGCAGGAAAGCGCCATGGCGATCATCACCCGCTGCCGCATCCCCCCGGACATCTGGTGGGGGTAGTTGGCAAGCCGCTTCTTGGGCTCAGGAATCCCCACCAGGTCCAGCATGTGGGCGGCGAGCTCCATGGCCTCCCTCCGGCTTTTCCCCTGGTGGAGCATGATGGCCTCGGCGATCTGGTCCCCCACCGTGTACACCGGGTTCAAGGACGTCATGGGTTCCTGGAAGATCATGGCGATGTCGTTACCCCGGATGCGCCGCATCTCCGCCTCGGAGAGCTTGGTGAGGTCCCGCACCTGGCCGTCCTTCCCCCGGAAGAGGATCTCCCCGCCCACAATCCGCCCCGGGGGCGTGGGAATGAGCCGCATGATGGCCAAGGAAGTCACGCTCTTCCCCGAGCCCGACTCCCCCACCACCGCCAGGGTCTCCCCTTTGTCCACGTGGAAGGACACCCCGTCCACCGCCTTCACCACGCCATCGTCCGTGAAGAAGTGGACCTTAAGGTCTCTCACCTCCAGCAGCCGCTTGTCGTCCATGCACACTCCTTCGGGCACTGCCCTTAAAACACCTCACCCGTTATACGCCATGCCCGGTCAAAAGAGAAGAGCCTACCGCCTCCTCCTTGGGTCCAAGGCGTCCCGGAGCCCATCCCCCAGGAAGTTCCACGAAAGCACAGCCAGGAAGATGAAAAACCCAGGCCAAAGCACCCAAGGGCGGTCGGTAAAGGAAGCGAAGCCGCCCTGTTGCGCCGCCTGGAGCAGGAGCCCCCAACTGGTGTACGGCTCCGTAACCCCAAGGCCTAAGAAGGAAAGCCCGCTTTCTCCCAGGATAAAGCCGGGGATGGTGAGGGATAGGCTCACGATCACGTAGCTCGCCGTGGCGGGAAGAACATGCCGGGCGATGATGCGCCCATCCGAAGCCCCCAAGGCCCTGGCCGCCTGCACGTAGTCCATCTCCCGCACGGAGAGGACGATCCCCCGCACCACCCGGGCCAATCCCCCCCAGCCGATGAAGCCCAAAAGCCCCACCACCAGGTAAAAGGTGATGAGCGGATCAATGTTGGTGGGAAACACCGCCCGCAAGGAGATGAGGAGGAAAAGGCTGGGAATGGCGGCGATGATCTCCACGGTGCGCATGATGAGGTCGTCAGGATCGAGCTTCAAAGGCTCCCGGAAAACCTTCCAAAGGATAAGAAGGGCTCCCCCAAAACCCAGGAGCAGGACGACCCCATCCACCGCCAGGGAAAAGACACCCTTGCCAGGGCTGAGCCGCACAAAGGACCAGGCCAAGAAAAGAACGCCAGCGGCCACTGCCAGCCAGAGAAGAAGGCCCACAAGCCCCAGCACCCCGCTCCAGCCGCGCCAGGCTCGAGGGGGGAGGGAAAGGGCAAAGGGCCGCCCCGAAAAGTAGCCGGCGATGCCCCCCAGCAAGAGCCCCAGGGCGAAGGAAACCAAAGCGGAAAGGATACCGATGGTAAGGGATACCTGCCCCCCGTAGACGATCCGGCTGAAGAGGTCCCGGCCAAAGTTATCCGTACCCATAAGGAAGATGCGCCCCGGGGGATCCACCCCAATGAGCCTTAGGTCGGAGCGGAACACCTTGAAGACGGTGTAGGGCTGGTCGGGGGTTCGCACGAAAAAGCGCAGGTAGAACTTGCCCTGGGATGGATCCTCCTCGTAACGGGGCTGGAGGGTTACCGGATCAATGCTGCGTTTGGTGGCGTAGACAAAAGGCCGACTGAGCCTTCCCGTTTCGGGGTCCACAAAGTGGATTCGGGTGGGCGGGTGGTTCCCCTTGGGGGGATAGAGCTCATAGTAGTTGGGATCGTAGGGGCTGAAAAACCCGGCGAAGGCGGCCATCAGGTAAAGCACCAGAAGAATGCGCCCGCCCCAGACCGCCAGGCGGTGCTTGCGAAACTGGCGCAAAACCAGCTGGGTGCGGGCGGTAGAAGACGAAAGGCGTTCCACAGATCACCCCTATTCGTAGCGGATCCTGGGGTCCACCCAGGCCAGGAGGAGATCGGAGATGAGGTTGCCGATCATCAAGAGGACCAGGCTCACCGTGAGAAAACCGGCGATCACGTAAAGGTCCTGGTTGGCGATGGCGTCCAGGAAAAAGGGGGTAATACCCGGCCAGGCCATAACCACCTCCACGAACCCCGCTCCCGAGATCAGGCTGGGAAGAAGCCCGCCCAAGGTGGCCACAAAGGGAATCACCGCGTTGCGAAAGGCATGCTTGTACAGGACCACCCGCTCGGCCAAGCCCTTGGCCCGGGCGGTTCGGATATAGTCCTGCCCCAAGACCTCTAGCATCTGTCCCCGCATGAGGCGGGAAAGCCCGGCGATATCGTTGGCGGTGGCCACCAGCACAGGCACCACCGCATGCCAGGCGATGTCCAGGATCTGGCGCAAGGGCGGCATCTGCTCAAAGCCGCTGCTGGTCATGCCGGAAACCGGAAAGATAAGGGTACCCGTGCGGAACTTGATCTGGAGAAGCACGTAGATGGCGATGAGCGCCAGGAAAAAGCTGGGCACCGAGAGCCCGATGTAGGCCAGAAAGGAGAGGAGGCGGTCACCCAAAGAGTACTGGCGCACCGCCCCGTAGACCCCGACGGGAATGGCCACCAGGTACAGAAGAAGGGTGGAGGGGATGACGATTACCATGGAGTTCACCACCCGGGGCCAGATCACCTCCAGGACCGGCGCCTGGAAGGCGAAGGAGTAGCCCAGGTTCAGGTGCAACAGGTTATCCATCCAAAGCAGGTACTGCTCGTAGATGGGGCGATCCAGGCCGAACTGGACCCTAAGGCGGGCGATGGTCTCCGGGGTTACCTTGGGATCCAGCTCCAGCTGGGTCAGGTAATCCCCCGGGGCCAGCTGGATGATGAGGAAGGCCAGGAAGGTAGCCCCGAAGAAGGTGGGGATCAGGTACAGGATTCGGCGAAGGATATATGCGGTCATGGCTTCCCAAAGTATCCCCGGGGCCGATAGACCCCGGGGATACTCTACAGCTAGCTCACTTCTTGATGAAGGTCAGCTCCAGCTCCCGCTGGCCCCAGATGCTGCTGATGATGGCATCGGGGTGCTCCCCACCCAGACGGTTGTTCCAGGCGGGGTGGTAGTTGGGCCCGGCAATGTAGATCACGGGAAGGAGCTGGGCCTCAATCTCCTGCATGCGGTAGCCGATCTCCACCCGCTTCTTGAAGTCCAGCTCGGTGCGGCCACGGGAGTAAAGGGCATCCAGCTGGGTTTCCCTGGGGTCCAGGCACTGGCCCGACTTGTTCCACATGTGCAGGTTGCCCTTGCAGGGCACCACGTTGGAGCCAAAGGGCCAGTCTAGGCTCCCGTCGGAGAGGCCGATGATGATGGCGTCAAAGGGCCGGTCGGGGCCGGAGGAGAGGAGCTGGCCCACCAGGGTGTTGAAGTCAATGGCGGTGAAGTTCACCTTCACCCCCACCTTCTTGGCCTCGTCCACGAAGATCTTGGCGATCTGCTCCCTTTGGTTATTGCCGGCGTTGGTGGCGAGGTTGAACTCCAGGCGGCGTCCCTTGCTGTCCACCAGGTAGCCGTCCTTGTCCTTCTTGGTGAAGCCCAGCTCGGCCAAAAGCTTCGCCGCCTGCTGCAGGTTGTACTCGTACTTGGGCACCTTGGGGTTCACCCACTGGGTGAGGACCGGGTAGACACTGCTGTACATGGGGGTGCCCAGGCCACCGTAGACGATGTCAATCACCGCCTGGCGGTTCACGATGTGGCTCATGGCCCGGCGGAACTTATCCGAGCGGAAGAGGCTTTGCTTGAAGGGGTCCGAGGCCTTATTCCAGTTGAAGACCATGAACTGGCTGCTGGCCACGGGGGAAGCGTTCACCTTGATGGTGGCGTCCAGGCGGCCCTGCTGGATGGCCTGGCGCACCTGGGAAATGTGGTCTACGGTAGCGGGGGCAAAGAGGTCAATGTTGCCTGCCAGGAACTCCGCCAGCCGGGCGTTCACGTCCTTGACGATCTTGATCTCGTAGCGGTCCAGGTAGGGCAAGGGGTTTCCGGCCTCGTCCTTGTTCCACTCCCCGAAGGCCGGGTTGCGCTTCAGGACCAGGCGCTCACCCGGGCGGTAGCTCTCAATGAGCCAGGGCCCGCCGGAAACAATGTTATTCGGCTTCTCGTTCAGGGTCCACATCTTCTTGATGCCCTCGGCCCCCTCCCTTTGGTAGACGGGGCCGAAGACGTGGGCGGGCCAGGGCGCAAAGCTGGCCACGGCAAAGGCGTCCGCATCGGTCTTGGGGTAGATGAAGCGGATGGTGTAGTCGTCAATCTTGCGCAGGGTGATAGGCTTGCCGTCAATAAAGAAGGTATCGTAGAGGTTGGACCCCACCGCCTTATCCGTGTGGATGCGCCAGGTCATGATCCAGTCGTCGGCAGTGATGGGCTTGCCGTCGGACCACTTCATCCCCCGGCGGATCTTGAAGGTGATCTCCAGCTTGTTGGGGCTGATGGTCCAGGACTCCGCCATGTAGGGAATCCAATCCCCGGTGGTGGGGTCGCGCCTCACGAGGCCGCGATCCCCGGAAATGAGGTCAGGGACGCTGTCCGCCTCGGCGGTGATAAATGGGGTTAAAGGTACGGTAGTCGGAAATAACCGCTGCCCGCAGCGTACCGCCCCGCTTCACCTCAGAGGGCTTGGCCACCGTCCACTTCTGGGGCCAGACAAAGGTTTGGGCGCTGGCCACGCCGGCCAGCGCGATAAGGCCTGCCATCCACACCAGGGCTCTTCTCATATTCTCGCCTCCCCTTGCCTTACGGCGCTAAGGCTACACGTTCCGTTTAGCCCCTGTCAAGCACGCTTGACCGGCGGGGGGGTTCGTGAAAAAATCCCCTGCATAAGGAGGCGGCCATGAAAGCGGTGGTCATGGAGGCGAGAGGCGGCCCGGAGGTGCTCAAGGTGGCGGAGGTGCCTACACCCGAGCCAGGGCCCAAGGAGGTGCGCTTACGGGTGAAGGCAGCGGCCCTCAACCACCTGGACGTCTGGGTGCGCAAGGGGGTGGCGAGCCCCAAGCTTCCCCTCCCCCACGTGCTGGGCGCGGACGCCAGCGGGGTGGTGGACGCGGTGGGCCCCGGGGTCACGGCCTTCGCGCCGGGGGACGAGGTGGTGGTGAACCCCGGCCTTTCCTGCGGCCACTGCGAGCGGTGCCTGGCGGGGGAGGATAACCTTTGCCCAAGGTACGAGATCCTGGGGGAGCACCGCTGGGGGGCGTACGCCGAGTACCTGGTGGTGCCCGAGGCGAACCTCCTCAAAAAACCCCAAAACCTCTCCTTTGAGGAGGCGGCGGCCATCCCTCTCACCTTCCTCACCGCCTGGCAGATGGTGGTGGACAAGCTCCAGGTCCGCCCTGGGGACGACGTCCTGATCATGGCGGCGGGGAGCGGGGTGAGCGTGGCCGCCATCCAGATCGCCAAGCTCCACGGGGCTCGGGTCATCGCCACGGCGGGTTCCGAGGAAAAGCTCAGGAAAGCCCGGGAACTGGGGGCGGACGAAGCGGTGAACTACACCCACCCCGAGTGGTTTAAGGAGGTGCGCCGCCTCACCGGGGGCAAGGGGGCGGACAAGGTGGTGGACCATACCGGCGCCCTTTACTTTGAAGGGGTGATCAAGGCCACGGCCAACGGCGGACGCATCGCCATCGCTGGCGCCTCCTCGGGTTACGAGGGAACCTTACCTTTCGCCCACGTGTTTTTCCGCCAGCTTTCCATTTTGGGATCTACCATGGCCTCTAAAAGCCGCCTCTTTCCCATCCTCCGTTTCGTGGAAGAAGGGAAACTGCGGCCTGTGGTGGGGCAGGTTCTCCCCTTGGAAGAGGCAGCCGAGGGGCACCGGCTTTTGGAGGAGCGGCGGGTATTTGGCAAGGTGGTGCTTCGGGTGGACTAAAGGCCTTTCGTCCCTTCTCTAAGGGAAGCCTGGACTACGGGCTAAAGGGATAGAATGCCGTGGGAGGTGGTGTTTATGGAACATACGGACGTCCTCATCATCGGTGCGGGGCCAGCGGGTCTCTTTGCGGGTTTCTACGTGGGGATGCGGGGGCTTTCCTTTCGTTTCGTAGACCCTTTGCCGGAACCTGGGGGCCAACTTAGCGCTCTCTACCCGGAAAAATACATCTACGACGTGGCGGGCTTTCCTAAGGTATACGCCAAGGACCTGGTGAAGGGCCTCGTGGAGCAGGTGGCCCCCTTTAACCCGATTTACAGCCTAGGGGAGCGGGCAGAAACCCTGGAGAAGGATGGCGACCATTTCAGGGTCACCACCTCCACGGGCCAGACCTACACCGCCAAGGCGGTCATCATCGCCGCAGGGGTGGGAGCCTTTGAGCCCAGGCGTCTCGGGGCCCCTGGGGAGAAGGAATTTGAGGGCAAAGGGGTGTACTACGCCGTGAAGGCCAAGGCGGAGTTTCAGGGGAAGCGGGTGCTGATCGTGGGCGGGGGGGATAGCGCCGTGGACTGGGCCCTCAACCTGCTGGGCACCGCCCAAGAAATCACCCTCATCCACCGCAGGCCCCAGTTCCGGGCCCACGAGGCCAGCGTGAGGGAGCTTCTCCAGGCCCAGGAGGAAGGGAAACTTCGGGTACTTACCCCCTACGAGGTGCGGCGGATAGAGGGGGATAGCTGGGTGAAGCAGGTGGTGATTTTCCACAACCAAACCCAGGAAGAGGTGGTGCTGGCGGTGGACGCCGTGCTTATCCTGGCGGGCTACCTTACCAAGCTGGGCCCCTTGGCCAACTGGGGCCTGGAGCTGGAAAAGAACAAGATCAAGGTGGACACCACCATGGCCACCAGCATCCCCGGGGTCTACGCCTGCGGGGACATCGTCACGTACCCGGGAAAGCTCCCTCTCATCGTTCTGGGGTTTGGCGAGGCCGCCATCGCCGCTAACCACGCCGCCGCCTACGCCAACCCCGCCCTAAAGGTGAACCCGGGCCACTCCTCGGAGAAGGCGGAGGAGAAAACCCCTGCTTAAGGACCTCCACCCCCTGGGGCCTGGACCCCAGGGGGTTTCGCTTGTTCTATCATGGGGGCATATGCGGGTTGCCCTTTTCATTGACGGTTCCTACATGTACCTGGCGGCTAAGCGCTTAGGGTGGAACGTGGACCACCGGCGCGTCCTCACGCAGTTCGCCACCCCCGAGCAGCTTTACAACGCCTTCTACTACGTGCCCATCACCGACCCCGAAGACGAGCGACAACAACGGTTCATTGACGCCCTGGTCTTCATGGGCTACACGGTGCGAAGCCGCCTCATCCGGGGGGAAGCCCGTTTTGAGGCCATGATCGCCACCGACCTCCTCACCACCGCCCCCCGCTGGGACCGGGCCATCGTGGCGAGCGGCTCCGGGGACCTGGCCCACACCTTTGCCGCCCTTAGGGCTATGGGCAAGGAAGTCCACCTCCTAGGCGTCCACGAACTGGCCGACCTGGAGCTCCGCAACCAGGCGGACCGTTTTCTGAACCTACCCGAGTGGCGGGAGGTGCTGGAAAGGACCCTAGGGGGCCGGCGCACCTACGTGGGCTACCCTGTGGAGGCCACGGTGGAAGTACCCCCCGCTACGGTGGAAGAGGGAAAACCCTGAAAGGGCCATGCGCCCTGGGCCCTGGCTCGTCCTCCTGCTGGCGGGCCTTCTTTTTTGGACCCCGCCCACCTTCCCGGAAGCCCCACCCTCCCCGAGCCTGCGGGCGCTTCTCCCCTACCCCAAGGCGGTTCGGGAGAGGCTTGTGGCCCTGCATCTTCGGAACAAGGCGAGCCTTCGCCTCCTCCTGGGGGAAGGGGCGGCCCGGGCCTACGACCGGCTTTTACGCTTGGAGCTCAGCAACCAGCGGGCGGGAAAGCACTCGGCCTTCGCCGAACCCCAGGCCGCCCTCGCCGCCGCCAAGCGGTGGGTGGAAGCCATCGGCCAAGCCCACCGGAGGCAAAGGGTGGACCTCCGGGGCCTTCCCACGGCTCCTCACCACGTCCTGCCCCACACCAGGGAGATTCGGGCGGCGGCAGGGGCCTTGCACATCCCCAAAGGCACCTTGGCGGCCATTGTGGACAACGAGCAGTACGGGGGGGACAAGGCCCTGGGGCTTTCCCGAAGCGTGCGGGAAGCAGCGGACGCCTTGGCCGAAGACCTAGCGACGCTTCAGGGCCAAGCCCCTTTTAGCCGCACCCTGGGCCTCGCCCAGATGAGCTGGGAAGACGCCCTCAAACAGGAGGAAAGGCTAAGGCGGTTTGGCGCCTGGGACCCCGCAAGGCCCTTTCCCCGCACAGAGGCGGAGGCCCGGGCGGCGTTGGAGGACCCCTACCTCAACCTTCTTTTCACGGCAAGCCGCCTAAGGGGCTATTTCAATGCCATTTTGGGGCTTTCGCCTGGGGATACCCGCCCCCTCGAGGACCCCTGGCTCCACTACCTAGGCCCCGCCTGGCACAACTACCCCTTGAGGGCCCAGAACCTGGAAACCTGGGAGGATAGCTTCCATGGGTTCTTTAAGGGCCTCCTCTACGAAGAGGTCCTGGAGGGCCACTGGCACCTGGAGGGCCAGACCCTTATTCCCGAAAGGATCTACGGCCCTGGCACCCAGGCCTCGCCCAGCGCCTACCCGCCCCGCCTTCTCCCCTAAACCCGCTCCATCCAAGGGAGGGGTTCCCCCGGGGGTAGGACCGGCCAGCGCCCTTCCCGCATGTGCCGGAAGATGGCCTCCACCGCCCTTTCCGCCTCCGCCACCCAAAGGGGAGGATAGAGGGCCCTTTTGGCCCAAAACTCCTCCCGGTCAAACACTTCGCAGGTGTGGTCCGCCCGGCACTTCACGTCCAGTTCCAGGTCGTACTGCCGCAGGGCCTTCCCCGTCCACTCCGCTGGGGTCTGCACGTTCCAGTAGTACTCCAAGACCCGCCCCTCCCGCACGTCGGGCCCGCCTGAGTACCAGGCCCCGGGGAAAAAGGCCACGTAGGCGTCGTGGTCCAGGACCACAGACCGCCCCTTGGCCACGTGGTGGAAGACCCCACCCTGGGGCAGGAGGGTGAGCACGCCCTCGGGCCGCACCTCCACCACCCGGGCCTCCCAGTAGTAGTGAAGGACCCCCTCCGGGTACTTCCAGAACTCCACCCGGACGGAGTCCCCCGGGGCAAGGGGCCAGCTCACCGCTTGGTGCTGATGCCCAGGACCTTGTAAAGGGCGCAGAAGCCGGTGATGGCGGTGAAGAGGAGGACCACGGCCACGATGCCCAAAATCCAGTTCCAGGGAGAGGCGGACTGGAAGGCGAAGTAGAAGAGGACCAGGGCCAGGACGAACCGGATGACCCTATCGGCGGTGCTTTCGTTCACCGTCATGGCTGACCTCCGCCTTCAAGCGTACACCAGGTGGGCCAGGACGTTTGGCCTTGTGCTACAATAAGCCCTTGGCGTGGGCCGTTAGCTCAATCGGTCAGAGCGGCCGGCTCATAACCGGTTGGTTGCAGGTTCAAGTCCTGCACGGCCCACCAAAGGGGCCCCTTAGGGGCCCTTTCCTTTTGGCAGAATGGAGGGCATGGAGGCCCTGGAAGCTTTCCAGCTCCTGGAGTTGCGCGTGGGCCGGGTGGTGAAGGCGGAGGTCCACGAGAAGGCCCGAAAGCCCAGCTACAAGCTCTGGATTGACCTGGGGCCCCTAGGGGTGAAGCGGAGCTCGGCCCAGATCACCGAGCTCTACACGCCCGAGGGCCTGGTGGGCCGCCTGGTGGTCTGTGCCGTGAACCTGGGCACCCGGGTCATCGGGGGCTTCCCCTCGGAGGTCCTGGTCCTGGGGGTGAAGGACGAGGAGGGCCGGGTGGTCCTCCTCACCCCCGAACGGGAGGTACCCCTGGGGGAGAAGGTCTTCTAGCGGGTCCGGGTCACCTTGCTGAGGTGGCGGGGGCGGTCGGGGTCCTGGCCGCGGGCCTGGGCTAGGGCCTCCGCCAGGGGGTAAAAGGCCTGGGCGAGGAGAAGGGGGGTTAGCTCGGGGGTAAGGGCCACGGGAAGGGCCAAGGGGGTGTGGGCCAGGGCCAAGGCGTCGGGCTCGGGGGAAAGGACCAAAAGGTGAGCCCCCTTAACCCGTAGGCTTTCCAGGGTCCCTAGAACCGTTTCCAGGGCCTCGTCCCTCTGCACCAAAGCCAGCACGGGAAAGCCCTCCTCCAAAAGGGCCTGGGGCCCGTGGAGGAACTCCGCCAGGGAAAGCCCCTCGGCGTGGAGGGCCGCCACCTCCTTGAGCTTTAGGGCCGCCTCGAGGGCCACGGGGAAGGCGAAGCCCCGCCCCAGCACGAAGAGGTTCTCCGCCTCCTCCAAATACCCCAGGTCGCCCTTCGGTTCCAAAGCCCGGTTCAAGGCTTCGGGCAAAGCCGGCAAGGCCTCCCTAAGCCCAGGGCCTTCCAAGAGATGGGCGAGGAGGTGCGCCGTGGCCGCCAACATGGCCAAGAAGCTCTTGGTGGCCGCCACCGCCCTTTCCTCCCCCGCATGGAGGGGGAGGACCACCTCCGCCGCCTTGGCCAAGGGGCTATCCTCCCGGTTCACCAAGGCCACGGTGAGGACGCCCCTTTCCCGGTAGGCCCGCACGGCTTCCAAAAGGTCCGGGCTTTCCCCGCTTTGGCTGTAGGCGAGGAGCAGGGAGGGATGGGGGAGCCTGGGCCGCGCCCGGTACAGGGTGAGGACGGAAGGGGCCAAGGGGAGCACGGGCCACTCCAGGCGGGCCTCGAGGAGGTACTTGGCGAAAAGGGCGGCGTGGTCCGAACTCCCCCGGGCCACGGTGAGGACCAGGGCGGGGGGCCTACGCCGCAGGAAGGCGGCCAAGGCCTTGACCTCCCCCTCGTTCTCCCGAAGGAGCCTCTCCACCACTTTGGGCGCCTCTTCCGCTTCGCGGCGCATGGAGGAAACCATAAGAGCCATTGTAGCCCGGCTACCCTAGCCCCTTCCCGGAAGGGGTGGTATACTTCCACGGATGGACCGCATCGTCATCCGGGGCGCGAGGGAGCACAACCTCAAAAACATCAGCCTCGAGCTCCCCAGGGGAAAATTCATCGTCATCACCGGGGTTTCGGGCTCGGGGAAAAGCACCTTAGCCTTTGACACCATCTACGCCGAGGGGCAACGGCGCTACGTGGAAAGCCTCTCCAGCTACGCCCGCCAGTTCCTCGGGGTCATGGACAAGCCGGAGGTGGAGAGCATCGAAGGCCTCTCCCCCGCCATCTCCATTGACCAGAAGACCACGAGCCACAACCCCCGCTCCACCGTGGGCACGGTGACGGAGATCCACGACTACCTCCGCCTCCTCTTCGCCCGGGTGGGCCAGGCCTACTGCCCCACCTGCGGCCGCCCCATTGAGAAGCAGTCCGCCAGCGAAATCACCGACCGCCTCCTGCAAAAGCCCCAGGGCACCCGGGCCGTCCTCATGGCCCCCCTGGTGCGGGGGAGGAAGGGGGAGTACCGGAAACTCTTCCAACAACTCATGAAGGAGGGATACGCCCGGGTGCGGGTGGACGGGGTGATCTACCTCCTGGAGGAGGCGCAAGGCCTCAACCTGGAGAAGTACGAGAAGCACGACATTGACCTGGTGGTGGACCGGGTGGTCCTCAAGGAGGAGGAACGCCCCCGCATCGCCGAGGCGGTGGAGCTCGCCCTCCTCCGGGGCGAGGGGCTTTTGCGCGTCCTCTACCCCGATACGGGCGAGGAAGAGCTCTACTCGGAAAAGTTCGCCTGCCCCGAACACGGAAGCGTCCTGGAGGAGCTGGAACCCCGCATCTTCTCCTTCAACGCCCCTTACGGGGCCTGCCCCGCCTGCTCGGGGCTTGGGTACAAGCAGGAGTTTGACCCCGAGCTGGTGGTCAACCCCGAGCTTTCCCTGGCGGAAGGGGCCATCCTGCCCTGGGCCCGGGGCCGGGACACGGGGCGGAGCTACCTTTGGGACCGCTTAAGGGCCCTTGCCGAGTACCTGGGCTTTGACCTCAAGACCCCCTTCAAGGACCTGCCGGAGGCGGTGCAACGGGCGGTGCTCTACGGCCTACCCGAGCCCTTTGAGGTGGTCTTCCGCCGGGGGGGGAAGGAGACCTTCCGGGTGGAGGTGCACTACGAAGGGGTCATCCCCTGGTTGGAAAAGCGCTACCAGGAGGCGGAGTCCGAGGGGGTGCGGGAGGCCCTGGAGGGCTTCATGTCCTTAAAGCCTTGCCCGGCCTGCGGGGGCACGCGCTACAAGAAGGAGGTGCTCTCGGTGCGGGTAGGGGGCAAGAACATCGCCGAGGTCTCCGCCTTGCCCGTGCGGGAGGCCTTGGCCTTCTTCCAGGGGCTTGAGGCACACCTCTCCCCCTTCCAGGCCCAGATCGCCCGGCCCATCCTCCGGGAAATCGTGGAGAGGCTCGGCTTCCTGGTGGGGGTGGGCCTGGACTACCTCACCCTGGACCGGGCGGCCAACACCCTCTCGGGGGGAGAGGCGCAACGCATCCGCCTGGCCACCCAGGTGGGGAGCGGCCTCACGGGGGTCCTCTACGTCCTGGACGAACCCTCCATCGGCCTCCACCCCCGGGACAACCAGCGCCTCATCGCCACCCTAAAGCGGCTCCAGGCCCTGGGCAACACCCTCATCGTGGTGGAACACGACGAGGAGACCATGCGGGCCGCCGATTGGATTGTGGACATGGGCCCGGGGGCGGGGATCCACGGGGGGGAGGTGGTGGCCCAAGGACCCTTGGAGGAAATCCTAAACAATCCCCGTAGCCTCACGGGGGCGTACCTGAGGGGCGAAAAGAAAATCCCCGTACCCAAGGAAAGGCGCAAGGGGAACGGCAAGTGGCTCGTCCTCAGGGGTGCCCGGGAGCACAACCTGAAAAACGTCACCCTGCGCATCCCCTTGGGCCGCTTCGTGGCGGTAACGGGGCCCTCGGGAAGCGGCAAGAGCACCCTGATCCACGATGTCCTCTACGCCGCCCTGGCGCAAAGGCTCATGCGGGCCAAGACCACCCCGGGGGCCTACGAGGCCCTGGAGGGCATAGAACACCTGGACAAGGTCATTGAGATTGACCAGTCCCCCATCGGCCGCACCCCCCGCTCCAACCCCGCCACCTACACGGGCATCTTTGACGAGATCCGCGACCTCTTCGCCAAGACCCCGGAGGCCAGGAAGCGAGGCTACGGCCCAGGCCGCTTCTCCTTCAACGTCAAGGGGGGGCGGTGCGAGGCCTGCGGTGGGGACGGCACGGTGAAGATTGAGATGCTCTTCCTGCCCGACCTTTACGTGCCCTGCGAGGTTTGCAAGGGGAAGCGGTACAACAAGGAAACCCTCGAGGTGAAGCTAAGGGGCAAGAGCATCGCCGATGTCCTGGACATGACCGCCGAGGAGGCCCTGGAGTTTTTCCAAAACGTTCCCACCATCGCCCGCAAGCTCCAGCTCATGGTGGACGTGGGGCTCGGCTACATGCGGCTTGGCCAACCTTCCCCCACCCTCTCCGGCGGCGAGGCCCAGCGGATCAAGCTGGCCACGGAGCTCGGGCGCAAGGCCACGGGCCGCACCCTGTACATCCTGGACGAGCCCACCACCGGCCTCCACTTTGAGGACGTGGCCAAGCTTTTGGACGTGCTCCACCGCCTGGTGGAGGCGGGCAACACCGTGGTGGTCATTGAGCACAACCTGGACGTGGTGAAGACGGCGGACTGGGTCATTGACCTGGGCCCCGAGGGCGGGGACCGGGGCGGGGAGATCGTGGCCGAGGGCACCCCGGAGGAGGTGGCCCTTTCGGGAAGCCCCACGGGGGTCTTCCTGGCGCGCATTCCCGAGATCGCCGAAAGGCTTAAAGTGGCGACGGACTAGGCCTGGACGGGTTCCCGCGCCAGCATGCCCTCGAGGGCCAAGGTCAAAAACTTGTCCAGCTCCTCCTCTAGGTCGCGCTTTGGGGTGTAAGCCGCCCAACGCAAGGCCGCCAAGAAGTAAAGGTCCGCCAGGGTGCGCCCCATGCGCTCCAAGGAGAGGTCCTGGCGCACCACCCTCTTCTCCTGCAGGGGTTTCAGGATTTCCGCAATTAGGTCCCCCAAGGGCAGGGCCTGGAAGGCCGCCCGGGCCCGGATGGGGTCCGGGTTTAAAAGCTCGTAGAGGAGCGGAAGGAGTAGGTCCTTCTCCGACTTAGTGAAGGTAGCCAACTCCCGGAAAACGTAGCGCAACACCGCCAAGGGATCCTGCCCCTCAGCCAGCCAGCGCCGAACCTCCTCCCTCAAGAGGTCCAAGAGAAAGCTGCCGTACTCCAAAAGCACCGCCTCTTTGTAGGGGAAATAGTTGAAGAAGGTACCACGGGAAACGTGGGCCGCCTTGGCGATGTCCGCGGCGGTGGTTTCCCGGAAACCCCGCTCGCGGAAAAGCTTCATGGCCGCCTGGAAGATGCGGTCCCGGCGGCGCTTCTTTTGGTACTCCCGGACGGACATGGGCTTAGTGTACTCCAGTTCAAACTCATAGCACAACCGCTTTCTGTGCCCAGTCCGCCAAGGCCGCCAGGAGGGCGAGCCCCCCCTGGGTGGTGTAGACCCGTTCCTCCCGGTGAAAGGGGACTTCCTTCACCCGATAGCCCATCCCCGCTAGCGTACCCGCCACCTCCGGGCAAGCGGCCACCGCCAAGGGAAGCCGGCCCGCCTCGGCCAGGAAAAGATGGGCGTTATGGCCCACGAAGACCGCCTCCAAGCCCTCCCATACCTCCCCCAAAAACGCTAGCCAAGCGGGGTCCTTCGCCGCCCTTTCCGGCCTTCTGGCCCCGGGGATGAGAAGGGCCTTGGGAGGGGGGGCCGCGGGAAAGGCGTACGTGGGGGTCCAGACCGAGCCCGCAAGCCCAGGCGTCCCCTTCCTGCCCTTGGCCACGGTGTAGGCGGGAACCCCCAGGCGGCGGGCCGCCTCGAGGCCTATAGCAGCCTCCAGCTCGGAAAACTCCGGAAGGAGCAGGACCGCAAGCACCCTAGGCCATTATGGCAGAAGGCGGAAGAGGAGCCGGGCCGCCTCGCCCCGGCTTATCCGCCCGTCCCCCGGAACCGGGGCCTCCCCCAGGGCTTGGAGGATCCGGTTCAGAAGGGACCGCTGCAGGGGTTGCTGCAATTCCTCCCGGTACAGCTCCCTGGCCTTGAGGACCACCCTCAGACGCTCCTCAGGCCCCTTGGCCCGGTAGTAGTGTTCCAGGTTGGCCAGAAGGTCGCCTAGCAGCATGGGCTCCGAAAGGCCCAGGCTCCCTTTTAGGTAGTAGGGCCCGGCAAAAAGCCCCCGCCTTAAGAGGCTCACCGCCTCCCGGTAGCCCACGCCACCCGCTTCCACCCGGCCCTTCTCCTTGGAGGAAAGCCGGGCACCCCGCTCCCAAAGCCGCTGGCGCAGGGACTGGAGGGCCCCAGGGCTCGCAGCAAACTCCTGGAAGCTCCCCAAGGGTACCCGTCCCAGGCCCACCTGGGGGGCCAGCCGCAAGCGGGCCACCGCCACGCCCGCCGCCTCCCCCAAGGCCATCTGCAGGGGAACCACCCGGGCGGAAAAGGCCGCCACGTTATCAAACCCCGCCGCCTGGGAAACCACCAGCAGGTTGGCAAGCTCCCTAGGGACAAGGGTGCGGAAGGGAACGCCGTAGGGCGCTGGCGTCCCCAGGAGGTAAGGGGTCTCCCCGGGGAAGTAGGCCTGGCCGTCCAGGGGATAGCCGCCTAGGGCCACCGCATCGGGAAAGTCCTGGCCCAGGAGGACCTCCTCCGCCCGCAAGCGGTAAAGGGCCTTGAGGTGGCGGCTTTCCCGCAGGTAAAGGGCCGGGGCTACCCCGGCCAGGCGGGCGGTGCCGAAGAGCAGGGGGTCCTTCTCCCGCAGAAAGGCCACCACCCGCTCCACCTCCCCCGCCGCCTCCTGCCGCTTGCGCTCCAAATCCCATGGGTCCAACCCTTCCAGGCCGAAAAGGAGGAGGGCGTTCACCAGGAGGGTGCCGTCGTCCTGGCGGGCCAGGTTCAGGCCCCTCAGGGCATAACGGCTTAGGTCCGAGGCCACATACCCCCGCACCAACTCGCCAAAGCCCCAGCCGCTTCGGCCCCAGGCCCCGGCTCCCGTGCGCCGCACCTGTCCCTCGTAGTTGAGGGCCAAAAAGACCGCCCCCCAAGGTACCCCCTCCAGGCGGAAGACCAAGGTGGCGGCCATGGTGCGCCGGTCTAGCCCCGTGTCCTCCCGGCCCAAGGTGAAGGAGGCCCCGGCCCGGAAGGCCAACTCCGCCGTGTCGCTCGCATCCACAAAGTAGGGGGCTTGGTAGGTGGCTTTGGGCGTCTTCAGGGCGAGAATGCGCGCGGCCGCCACCTCTACCCCGTCCAAGGGCTCTTCCAAGCGCACCTCCACCCCCGCTTCCCGCAGCATCCCCAAGAAAACGTCCTCCGCCCGCTTCACGTCAAAGGAAGCCTCGCCCCCCACGAGGCGGTAGAAGGTCCGGAAAAGCCCTCCCTGGAGAAGGCCCTCCCCATCCTTGGCCACGTCCAAGGTGGCGAGCCACCCCTGGGTAAGAACGCCCCCCACGCCCCGGCCGGGTTCCACCAAGGCCACCTTCAGCCCTTCCTGGGCTGCGGCCACCGCCGCCGTGATGCCTTGCGGGGTCGCCCCGTAAACCACCAGGTCGTACTGGGCCCAGACGAGGCCCAAGAGGGTAAGGAGCGCTATACACCTTCGCATGGTCGGCAAAAAAGCCCGGGTTCGCCCCGGGAAGCCCCCAAGCGCCAGGCCCTAGGGAAGGCTACGTTTGGCCTCCTCGTACTCCGCCACCAGGCGGGCCACCACCTCCTTGGCCGAGGGGATGTCCCGAATGAAGGCCACCCCGTGCCCTGCAGAGTAGACCTCCTTCCAGGCCTTCCCCCCGCCTTGGCGGAAGCGCTCCAGGGACTCCTGGAGGAAGTTGGCGGGCACCCCGGTGACCTCGGGGGTGTACTGGATCTCCTCAGGGGTAGCCCGGAGAAGGGCCTCCTTGTACTCCAAAGGCGCCTCGGACTCCAAGGTGGCGATGAACCGGGTGCCGATGTAGGCCCCGTCCCCCAGGGCCAAGGCGGCAAGGAGCTGCCTTCCCGTGGCGATCCCCCCAGCGATCAGGACGGGCACCCCAAGCTCCTCCCTGAGCCAGGGGCCCAGGACGAAGGGGCTCACCACCCCCGCATGCCCCCCGGCTCCCGCCGCCACAGCCACCAGGGCATCGGCCCCCGCCTCCACCGCCTTCCTGCCGTGCCTTAACCCCACCACGTCGCACCAGACCACGCCCCCGTAGGCCTTGACCTTCTCCACCACCCGCGTTGGGTCCCCCAAGGAGGTGACCACCAGGGGGACCTGGCGCTCGGCCACCGCCTGGAGGTCCTCCTCGAGGCGGGGGTTAGCCTTCAGGATCAGGTTCACGCCGAAGGGAACCCCCTCGGGGAAGGTTTCCAAGAACTCCCGAAAGGCGGCGTGGGTGCGGAAGTTGAGGCTAGGGATGACCCCGATGGCCCCCGCCTCGGCCACGGCCAAAAGGAGCCTGGCCCCGGAAACCAAGAACATGGGGGCGGCCACGATGGGGTAGCGGATGCCCAGCATCCTCGTGATGGCAGTCTCCATAGGAGGGATTTTACCCGGTTCAAGGATAATAGGCAGGTGGAACCGGACCGCTCCCTGCGCCTCTCCATCTGGGAAGGAACCCTGGCCGTCCTTTTCCTCAACTGGAGCACCGACGTCCTCGTCATCGGGTACGCCCTGGCCCTAGGGGCCCCGCCCCTGGCCCTGGCCCTCCTGGAGGCCCTGCCCTTTCTCGCCCAACTCACAGCCCCCCTAGCTCCCTTCCTCCGGGGAAGCCAGAAGGCTTGGGCGGTGCGGCTCAACCTGGCCTCCCGCCTCCTCTTCCTGCCCACCCTCCTGGCCCCCTTCTTGCCCGAAGGGCTAAGGATGCCTTGCCTTCTCCTCTTCGCCGCCATCTCCCAGCTCCTCGCCGCCCCGGTGGGGGTGCTCTGGCTTTCCTGGATGGCGGACCTGGTGCCGCAAGAAAGGCGGGGCCGCTACTTCGGCTTCCGAAACGCCCTTCTGGGCCTGGTGGGTACCTTAGGCAACGCCCTGGGCGGCCTGGTGGCGGACACCCTCCCCTCGCCCACGGGGTACCAAGCGGTGCTCCTTTTGGGGGTAGGCGCAGGCCTCCTCTCCGTTTGGGTTTTGCGGTTGCAGACCGAACCCCGAGCGCCTTCCCCCCCTCCGCCCCGCACCGCCTTGCGGGCCGCCTTCCACGACCAGGCCTACCGCCTTTACCTGACCTGCGTCCTCCTCTGGTACGGGGCGGTGATGGTGGGGGGACCCTTCGTGGTCCCTTACTTCGTGCAGGTGGGCGGGCTTTCCATGGCCGAGGTGGGGCTTTGGACCCTCCTCTCCGCCACCTCTGGGCTCCTCTTTGGCCCCCTTTGGGGCCGGCTCGCCGACCGGGAAGGGCACGGCGTGGTCCTCTTCCGGGCGGGCCTAGTGGGGGCCCTGATGCCCGCTTTGTGGCTCCTAGGCTCCCCCACCTTCCCCTGGCCCATCTGGCTTTCCGCTGTGGCCGACGCCCTGGCCTGGAGCGGTCTAAGCACCGCCATGGCCAACGCCGCCCTCGCCCGGGCCCCCGAGGAGGTGCGGGGCGGCTACCTGGCCCTCTTTTGGCTCGCCCTAGGGCTCGGGGGGCTTGCGGGAAGCCTCCTTGCCGGAAGCATCGCCCACTTAGGCGTGGGGCCTAGCCCTTACCACCTGCCCATCCTGGTTTCGTTAGGCCTTCGGCTCCTGGTGGCTTTGGCCTTCCGGCGCCTCTAGGCCTTTCCGCTGCATCTCCCCCCAGACCCCCCGTTTACGCCACACCTGGAAGGTGGCGAGAAAGCGCTCCCAGGCGAGGAGCTGGCGGTAGCCCAAGGCCTCCAGGAACCCCAGGAAGAGGAGCCAAAGCCTGTCCCTTAGCCGGGGGTACCGCTTGAGGAGCAGGGTTTCCATACCCACGGCGAGATGGGAAAGGAGCACCCCATACCCCACCGCCAGGGCCAGGAAGAGCCCCGCCACCTGGGCGTTCAGGAGGCCCAGAAGCCAGAAGACGGGAAGAAGGGCGTAGCCCAGCACCTCCACCACCGGGCCCAAGGCCTCAAAGAGGAAAAAGTAGGGCATGGCCACGAGGCCAAGCCGCCCGTACCGGGGGTTGAAGAGCATGGCCCGGTGGTGCCCAAGCACCTCCCAAAGCCCCCTGTGCCAGCGGTTGCGCTGCTTACGCAAGGTGGCCCAGTCGGCGGGCACCTCCGTGTAGCAGATGGGGTCCGGGGTGTAGAGGATGCGGTACGCCCGCCCCTCCTCCCGGGCGCGGCGGTGCAGGCGCACCACGAGCTCCATGTCCTCCCCCACGGTGTCCGTGCGGTAGCCCCCCACGCGGAGGGCCTCCTCCCGGCGGAACACCCCAAAGGCCCCGGAGATGATGAGGAGAGCATTCATGGCGCTCCAGCCGGCGCGCCCCATAAAGAAGGCCCGGGCGTACTCAATCACCTGCATCTTCTCCAGGAAGCCCCGGGGTAGCCGCATCTCCCTAACCACCCCGCCCCGCACCACGGCCCCGTTCAGGGGCCTTATGGTGCCCCCCACGGCCAAGACCCGGTCGTCCTCCAGGAAAAGCCGGCTCGCCCTGAGGAGGGCCTGGGCGTCCAGGAGGCTATCGGCGTCCACGGCGCAGAAGAGGGGGTAGCGGGCGAAGTTGAGCCCGGCGTTCAGGGCGTCCGCCTTGCCTCCGTTTTCCTTGTCCACCACCAGGAGGTTGGGGTAGAGGAGGGAGCGGTACACCCCCCGCACCGGTTTGCTCGGGAGCACCCGGCGGTAGACCCAGTCCACCGCCACCAGCCGGAAGGCTTCCTTTAGGACCTCGAGGGTCCGGTCCTTGGGCCCGTCCGCCACCACGACCACCTCAAACTCCGGGTAGTGCAGGGCGAGGAAGGAACCCACCGCGGCGGCGATGGTCTTTTCCTCGTTGTAGGTGGGCACCAGGATGGAAACGGGCAGGTAAGCCTCCCGCTCCAAGAGGTCCTTCAGGGCCACCTCGGAAAGCTCCCGGGCGTAACGGGCCACCATGGCGAGGCCGCTTAGGGCGAAGTAAGCGTAAAGTAAGTTCAAAAGGGCAAAGTAGTAGAGGATAAAGACTTGATAGGCGAAAAGAAGCCCAAGAAGCGTCTCCATCACGCCCCCAAAACCTGCTTGGCCATGGCCCGGCCGTAAGGGTCGGGGTGGGCCTCGGCCGCCCGTTCCAGGAGGGCCGGGTTCAAGGCCTTAAGGGCCTCCGCCGCCGCCCGGCGCACGTAGAAGGAGGGGTCGGAGAGGGCCCTCCACAAGGCCCTCCGGGCCAAGGGTTCCCCCAGGAGGGGAAGAAGGCGCACCGCCTGAAGCCGCACGAACTCCTCCTCCGCCTCCAAGGCGGCGAGCACCGCCTCCTCGTGCCCCAAAGGAGGGTATTCCAGGCGCCAAAGGGCCCGCATGGCCGCCGCCCGCACCTCGGGGTCCGGGTGGTGGAGAAACGCTAGGGCCTCCTCCGCCAGGCTGTGGAGCTTGAGCCGGCCCAGGGCCTCCAAGGCCGCCCCCACCTCCTCCCTTCCCCCCGCTTTCAGAAGGCGCCGCACCACCGGCTCCGCCCGGCCCTCCAAGAGGAGGAGGACCTCCAAGAGCGCCCCCCGAGGGAGCGCCGCCCGCAACAAGGCCTCGGCGAAGGCCTCCAGGTCCTGCTCCCCCACGAGGCGGGCCCCCGACCGGGCGGCCGCCAGGCGCAGCACGGGGTCCGGGTGGGCCAGGTAGGGGAGGACGAGGGGAAAGGCCTCGGGTAGGCGGGCCTGGGCCAGGGCGTCCAGGGCCTCGAGGCGGCGGGCCCGGGAAGCGAGGGGGCCCTTCAAGGCCCTTTCCCAACGGGGTAAGCCCAGGCGGAGCCAGGGAAGGAGGGCTTGGCCCAAATCCCCTTTCAGGCTCTCCCTTAAGGCCAAAAGGGCGGCGAAGGCCTCCTTGGGCCAAGGAAAAGGAGGCGGACTTCCCCCCTCCAGGAGGGCCTGGGCGAAGCGCTCCAGGTATCTTTCCCGGAGTCTTTCCTCCTGGCCTTCCCGCCAAGCGGTGTAGGCGTGGTAGAGGAGGGCATAGGCCCCCAGGAGGACAAGGGCGAGCCCGGTGAGGGCGAGGCCAAGGAGAAGGGCGCCCAGCGTTTCCCCATACCCAAGAAGGCCAAAGAGGCGCGCCGTAAGGGTGAGGACCAGATACCCCAAGGCCAGGGCCTCGAGGAGGACCACCAGGAAGACCACCAGGGCGTAAAGCCCCTCACCGGGACGCCACATACCGCTCCAAGCGAAGGACCAGCTCTTTTGGGCTAAAGGGCTTGGTCAGGTAGTCCTGCGCCCCCGCCCGCAGGGCCTCCAACACGTGGTGCTCCTGCCTTAGGCCCGAAAGGACCAGCACCGGGGTCCGCTTCCCCAGGGTCCCGCGCAGGTGGCGCAGGAGGTTCAGACCGAACCCCCCGGGGAGGTTCAGGTCCAAAAGGATGGCGTCCCAGTCTTCCCCCAAAACCGCCAGGGCTGAGGGGTAGTCCCGGACCAGGTGGGGCTGGAAGCCCTCCCGCTTAAGGGCAAGCTCCAGGACCTTGGCCACGGCGGGGTCATCCTCCACCACCAAAACCCGGGCCACGGAGGCCATTTTATTCCCCGGATAGGCGCTCCAGAAGGGCCCGCACCTCGGGGTCGGGGTTGCGGCGAAGCTCCTCCGCAAGGAGGCGCCGGGCCTCCTCCTTCTTGCCCACCTCCAGCAGGGCCTTGGCCAGGGTGAAGCGGGCCAAGGGGTAGTCGGGCTTTAGGGAAAGCACCTGCCGGGCCAAAAGCTCCGCCTCCCTGGCCCGCCCTAGGGCCAAGACCACCTCAGCGAGGCCCCAGCGGGCATCCAGGTTGCCCGGATCCTCGGCCAACACCTGGCGGTAGCTCTCCTCCGCCTCGGCATAGCGGCCCATATGGTAAAGGAGCCGCCCGTAGCGCACGCGGATATCGGGGCTATCCAAGAGGGCCAAGGCCCGCTCGTATAGGGGCTTGGCCTCGGCGTGGCGGCCTTGGAGGTAGAGGGCGAAGGCCAATTCCCCAAGGGCCTCGGCGTCGTCGGGAAAGACGGCCACCGCCCTGCGCAAGAAGGCTTCCGCCCCAGCGGGGTCCTTGGGCAAGCGCCTTTTACCCTGGTACAAGCTATACCGCTCCCGAAAGGGTACGGGGTCCGAAGGGTAGCCCAAAAGCCCCGCCTCGTCCAGGGCGAAAGCCCGCACCTGGCTTAAGCGGTCCGCCTCGGGCAGGTAGCGGAAAAACCCTTCCTCTGTCCGGGCGGAAAGGAGCACCTTTTCCCCGCTCCGCACCTCCACGAAAAAGCCCCTCGCCCCTTCCGGGCCCAAGAGGCGGAAGACCACCTCTCCCCCCTCCCCCGGCGCCGGCCGCACCAGGGGAGCGGGGAGGAGTTTCCGCCGCACCCCCGTGCCCAAAACCGCCCCCTCCCCGGCGGGCAGGGCCTCCCGGCCCAGGGAAAGCCGCCCCTGGTAGAGGGAAACCCTACTCCGCTCCTCCCGGGAAAGGCGCAGGTGGGTGCCCGTGGGCCTTAGCTCCCCCTCGGGGGTGGCGAAGGCGAGGCTTGCGTTCCCCTCCCGCACCGCCTCCACCCCGCCCCTTTCCAAGGCCACCCTTACCCGCTCCCCCCCACCCCAGAGGCTCCGCCAACGCCGGGCCTCCCCTTGCGCATCGGGGCTAAAGGCGAGCTCCAGCCCCTTAAGCCGCACCACCTCCCCCGCCGGCACCTCCCCAAAGGCCCGGGAGCCCAAGGGAGCGGGGTAAACGGGAAGCCGGGCCAGGGCGATGAGGGCCAGCATGAGGAGAAGAAGCCTCCCCACGGGAGCCCGCTGCCCAGGCCGGGGCCGGGGGAGGAGGAGCAGGAAGGTGCTCCCCCGGCCCAGGCGGCTTTTCAGGCGCACCTCTCCCCCATGGGCCTCGAGGACCCGCTTCACCAAGGCGAGGCCCAGCCCCGTCCCCTCCGCCTCCCCCCGGGTGGAGGCCCGGAAAAAGGGTTCAAAGACCTTCTCCGCCTCCTCCTCGGGTATGCCAGGCCCGGTATCGCTTATGGCTATGCCGTAGCGGTCCGCGCCCGCAAGAAGCCGCACGGAAACCCTTCCCCCTTCTGGGGTGTACTTGACGGCGTTGCTCAGGACGTTGAGGATCGCCTGGTAGAGCCAGTCCCGGTCCCCGTAGACCCAAGCCTCCCGCCGGGGCAGGGAAAGGCGGATGGCCAGGCCCTTTCTGCGGGCCAGGGGGCGCACCTCCTCCACCGCCTGCAAGAGGAGGGCCTTCAGGTCCACCCGCTCGGACTTAAGCCGCACCCCCTGGCCCAGGCTCAGGTACTCCTGGGCCCGTTGCAAAAGCTCCCGGATACGCCGGGCGGAGCGCTCGGCGATCTCCAGAAGCTCCAAAGCCTCTTCCGGCAGGCCCTCGGTCTCCCGGAGAAGCTCCAAAGCCCCCAAGACGCTCATGAGGGGGTTTTTTATCTCGTGGAGGAGTAGGCCAAGGAGCCTCGCCGTCTCCCCCTGTGCCTTAAGCAGGGCCAGCTCCCTTTCCCGAAGCTCCCAAAGCTCCCGAAACGCCCGAAGGAGGAGGCGCAGGGCCTCCTGGACCTGGGGCGAGGGAGGCCTACCCTCCCAGTAAAGGGCCAGGTCCCCCTCCTCCCAAAGCTTCTCCCCCCGCAGGGGGGGCTCGGGCAACACCTCCCCCCGGAAGGCCACCCGCACCGGGTACCGGCGCAAAAGCTCGGCCAAAAAGGCTAGGTCCGTGGGGGGGTGCTCTTGGAGCATCGTCCTCAGCCTAGCCCGAAGGTTTGAAGGGGATGTGAAGGCCTAGGGCTTTGGGGCCATGACCACCAGGAGGAGGGCGGGGCTTGCCGACTGGTTCCGCACCCCGTGGGGCTCGCCTTCCCTGGCCCGCACAGCCATCCCCGGGGCCAAAAGGGCCTCCTCCTCCCCCACCTGCACCACCACCTCCCCCTCCAGCACCAAGTAGACCTTGTCCGCCCCCGCATGGGCGTGCACCTTCTGGGCCTGGCCAGGGAGGAGGGCGTAGAGGTCGTAGAGCAGGTATGGCGAGTCAAATACGGGGATCTTCACCATCTTCTCCTGGCTGTAGCGGGCCAGCCGCTTGAGGTCCCGGATTTCCATGGGCCCCAGTCTACTTGACGAAGCCCTTTTGGGGCACTACACTAACCTTTGCGCGCCGGGGAGTAGCGCAGCCTGGTAGCGCACACGCTTGGGGTGCGTGTGGTCGTCGGTTCAAATCCGGCCTCCCCGACCAAAAAAGGCCCCGCCCAAAGGCGGGGCCATGGTTTATTCCAAGACCTCGCGCAAAGCCCGAAGGTTATCCGCCACGGGCCTCCCGTTGAAAAGGGCGCTACCCACCACCGCCACATCGGCACCCGCTTGGTATACCTCTCCCACGGTCCTCGCATTCACCCCCCCATCCACCTCAATGAGGCAGCCGGGGTTTAGGCGGTCCCTAAGGGCTTTCAACCCCCGGATCCGCTCGGTGGAAGTGGGGATGTACCGTTGCCCGCCAAACCCCGGGTTCACGGTCATGAGGAGGGCCAGGTCCAGGTAGGGCAAAAGGGGCTCAAAGGCCTGGAGGGGGGTTCCGGGGTTGATGGCGAGGCCGGCCTTTTTGCCCAAATCCTTGATGCGCTCCACCGCCCGATGGGGGTGGTAGGTGGCCTCCACGTGCACGGTGATGTGGTCCGCCCCTGCGTGGGCGAAGTCCTCCAGGTAGCGCTCGGGGTGCACGATCATGAGGTGCACGTCCAGAGGTAAAGCCGTGACCCGGCGCACCGCCTCCACCAGGATGGGGCCAAAGGTCAGGTTGGGCACGAACACCCCGTCCATCACGTCCAGGTGGATCCAGTCCACCCCCGCCCTTTCCGCCTCCTGGATCTCCTCCCTCAACCTACCGAAATCAGCCGTGAGAATAGAAGCGGCGAAATGCACGAAAAAACTATACCCCCTCCTTAGCGGCGCACCCACCGGTACGCCAAGGCCAAAGCCAAAATCATCAGGGAAAGCAGGAGAAGTTCAGCCAAAACCGCCTGAAAACCCGGATGGTCCAGGGAAAAGGGAAACTTCTGGAGCCCTTCGGCTGTCACCACCAAGATGCGCCGTACCCCCGCAATCACCCCGATGATAAGGAAGGGTTCCACCTGAAGCTGACCCTCCTTGGCAAAACGCACCAAGGTGTAGAGGATTTCCGCCATCATCAAGGCAAGGAGAACGCGATCCAAAAGAAAAACGGCCAGCTTGCCCCCTTCACCGCCCAGGAGAAGCGCAACCCCCTCCACCACCGCCATGGCCAAAAGGTAGGCTGCACCCAAAACAACCAATATCCCCGCGAAGAGATAAATGACCGCCTCCGCGCGGGGAAAAAAGCGGTAAAACCCCTCCATGAGGAAAGGGTAACCCCGAGGACACCCCTTGCCCAGGAGGGAAAAGCTCGTGTGATTACACCAGCTCTAGAAGGACTTCCGCCACCCGCTCCGGCGTAAAGCCCAGGCGCTCGTAGACCTCAGGGTAGGGGGCGCTCGCCCCAAAGCGGTCCAGGCCCACCACCCTGTGGGCGTACCGCTCCCATCCCAAGGAAGCCCCCGCCTCCACCGCCACCACGGGAAGGCCTGGGGGTAAGACCGCTTTGCGGTATTCCTCGGGCTGGGCCTCAAAGAGCTCCAGGCAAGGCAGGCTTACCACCCGCACCCCAACGCCCCGCTCCCCTAGGAGTTCCTTAGCCTTCAAAGCCAGGTGGACCTCGCTCCCCGTGGCCAAAATCACCCCTTGGGGCTTCTCGGCGTCTTCCAGAACGTACCCGCCCCGCAAAAGTCCCTTGGCCTTCTCGGGGGAAAGGAGGGGCACCGCCTGCCGGGTGAGGACCAAGGCGGTGGGGCCTTCCTTCCGCCTTAGGGCCACCTGCCAGGCGTAGAAGGTCTCGTAGGCGTCGGCAGGGCGGATCACCCAAAGCCCCGGCATGGCCCTCAGGCCCATTAGGTGCTCCACGGGCTGGTGGGTGGGCCCGTCCTCCCCCAGGGCGATGGAGTCGTGGGTGAAGACGAAGACCGTGGGGGTTCCCATAAGGGCGGCGAGGCGGATGGCAGGGCGCATATAGTCGGAGAAGACCAAGAAGGTGCCCCCGTAGGCCCGGTAGCCCCCGTGGAGGTTAAGCCCATTGAGGATGGCCCCCATGCCGTGCTCCCGCACCCCAAAGCGCAGGTAGCGGCCCGTGGGGTTTTGCGGGGAGAAGTCCTCCATACCCTGGGCCTTGGTGTTGTTGGAAGGGGTAAGGTCGGCGCTACCCCCCAAGAGTTCGGGCATACGGGGAGCGAGGAGGTCCAGGACCTTGCCGCTTGCCGCCCGGGTGGCGAGGGGCTTGTCAAAGGCGGGAGGCTCCTCCGGCAAGGGGGGAAGCTCCCCACGGAGGCGCCGAAGAAGCTCTTGGTAGAGCTCGGGGTACGCCTTGGCGTAGGCCTCCATCGCCCCCTCCCAAGCCTCCTGCCAGGCCCGCCCCTGGGCGCGCAGGTCCATGTGCCGGTAAACCTCCTCGGGCACCACAAAGGGCGGGTAGGGCCAGCCCAGGTTCTTGCGGGTGGCCTCCACCGCCTCCGGGCCCAAGGGCTCCCCATGGGCCTTGGGGGAGTCTTGCTTGGGAGAGCCGTAGCCGATGTGGCTCCGCACGGCGATGAGGCTGGGGCGCTCGTCCAGTTGGGCAAGCCTGAGGGCGTGGCGGAGAGCGTTCAGGTCGTTGGCATCCTCCACCCTTAGGGTCTGCCAGCCGTAGGCGCGGTAGCGCAGGAGGACGTCCTCCTTAAAGGCCAGGTCCGTGGGGCCGTCTATGGAGATGCGGTTATCGTCCCAAAAGACGATGAGCTTGGAAAGCCCCCACTGCCCCGCCAAGGAGCTCGCCTCCCCCGAAACCCCTTCCATCAGGTCCCCGTCGGAGGCCAGCACGTAGGTGTAGTGGTCCACCACGGTGTGCCCAGGGCGGTTGAACTCGGCGGCGAGCTTCTTCTCCGCCAGGGCCAGGCCCACCGCCGTGGAAATCCCCTGGCCCAAGGGCCCCGTGGTCACCTCCACCCCTGGGGTGTGCCCCCGCTCGGGGTGGCCTGGGGTCTTGGAGCCCCACTGGCGGAAGCGCTGGATTTCCTCTAGGGGGAGATCGTACCCCGTGAGGTGGAGGGCGGCGTAAAGGAGCATGGACCCGTGGCCGGCGGAAAGGACGAACCGGTCCCGGTTGGGCCAGGTGGGGTCCAGGGGGTTGTGCCGCATCACCTCCCGGAAGAGGAGGTAGGCCAAGGGGGCCATGGCCATAGGCATCCCCGGGTGGCCGCTTTTGGCCTTTTCCACAGCATCCATCGCCAGGAAACGGATGGCGTTCACGGATAGGGCGGTGAGGTCCTGGGTCTTGGTCATGTTCCCTCCAGGGTAGGCTTCCCCGAGCCAAAGCGCAAGGAAGCCTGGGGCGTTGGCGCATAAAGGGGGACTTATGAAAACCCCCTTATCCCCCGCGAAAGACTATACCGGACCCCGGGCGGTTGCCATGGCCTCCAAGGGGTGCTAAAATCCCAAGGGCGTGGGCGCCCGTAGCTCAGCAGGATAGAGCGGGGGCTTCCTAAGCCCTAGGTCGGGGGTTCGAATCCCTCCGGGCGCACCAGAAAGCCTCTCCCCTCCTTTGGGAGGGGAGAGGCTTTTTAGGCCCCGTGGTTAAGGGGTCCGTGCCCCTGGCCCAGGGGAGGGGCCGTCCTTAGGGCCCGGGTGAGGTAGGCCTTGGCCTCGGCCACCGCCTCCTCCAGGGGTTTTCCCAGGGCCAAAAGGGCGGTGATGGCGGCGGAAAGGGTGCAGCCCGTGCCGTGGGTGTTCCGGGTGGCCACCCTGGGGGCCCGGTAGGCCCGCACTCCCTCCCGGGTGGCGAGGAGGTCCACCGCCTCCTCCCCCTCCAGGTGCCCCCCTTTGAGGAGGACCGCCTTGGGGCCAAGGGCCAAAAGAGCCCGGGCGGCCTCCTCCGCCTCGGCAAGCGTGCGGATGGGGCTCCGGAGGAGGGCTTCCGCCTCGAGGCGGTTGGGCGTGATGAGGTCAGCCAAAGGGAAAAGCTCCGCCTTCAGGGCCTCCACCGCCTCGGGGGCGAGGAGCGGGTCCCCGCCCTTGGCCACCATCACGGGGTCCACCACCAAGGGGGCGATGCCAAAGCGCCGCACCCCCTCGGCCACCGCCTGGACGATGCCCGCATCCCCGAGAGCCCCCGTCTTGGCGGCGTGGATGGGGAAATCCGTGGCCACGCTTTGGATCTGGGCATAGACCAGGCGGGGCGGCAAAAGGTGAAGGGCCTCTACCCCCAGGGTGTTCTGGGCCGTGACCAGGGTGAGGGCGCTCGTCCCATAGACCCCGAAGCGGAAGAACACCTTGAGGTCCGCCTGCACCCCCGCCCCACCCCCCGAGTCGGAGCCGGCGATGGTGAGGGCTACCCTCATGCCAGGGGAAGCTCTTGGCGCTCGCGGCCCCTTAGCACCGCCTCCACCAGGTTCATGGGGCAGAAGGGGCCACACATGCTGCAAGCCTTGGTGCGGCTTCCCCGCTCCTCCTTAAGCCGCCTGGCCTCCTCGGGGAAAAGGGCGAGGGCGAACTGGGCCTCCCAGTCCAGGCGGTAGCGGGCCTCGGACATGCGCCGGTTCCGCTCTAACGCCCTCGGGTTTCCCCGGGCCACGTCGGCGGCGTGGGCGGCGACCTTGAAGGCGATGACGCCCTGCTTCACGTGCTCGGCGGTGGGCAGGCCCAGGTGCTCCGCCGGGGTTAGGTAGCAGAGCATGTCCGCCCCCATCCAGCCCGCCAACGCCCCGCCGATGGCCCCGGCGATGTGGTCAAAGCCGGCGGCGGTGTCCACGGGGAGCATGCCGAGGATGTAGAAAGGGGCGTGCCCCGTGAGTTTTTTCTGGATTTGGACGTTGGTGGCCACCTCATTGAGGGGGATGTGCCCTGGCCCCTCCACCATGGCCTGGACCCCGGCCCGCCTGGCCCGCTCCACCAGCTCCCCGATGGTGAGGAGCTCGGCGATCTGCGCCCGGTCGGTGCTGTCCGCCAGGGAGCCCGGCCTAAGGCCATCCCCCAGGGAAAGGGTCATGTCGTAGGTGCGGGCGATGTCCAGGAGGTCGTCAAAACGGGCGTAGAGGGGGTTTTCTTCCCCGCGGTGGAGCATCCAGGCGGCCATGAGCCCCCCGCCCCGGCTCACGATGCCCGTGGTGCGGGGGCTGTGCCGGTAAACCTCCAGGTTCTTCAGGGTGACCCCCACGTGCACCGTGATGTAGTCCACCCCCTCCTTGCCGTGCTCCTCAATCACCGCAAAGAGCTCATCGGCGGACATGTCAAAGAAGTTCTTGCGCTTGGCGGCCCGGAACTCCGCCTCGTAGATGGGCACGGTGCCCAGGGGGACGGTGGCCACCTCGAGGATGCGCCGCCGGATCTCCTTCAGATCCCCCCCGGTGGAGAGGTCCATGAGGGTGTCCGCCCCGTAGCGGATGGCCACCCGGGCCTTTTCCACCTCCTCCTCCACGTCCACGTAATCGTAGGAGGTGCCTAGGTTGGCGTTGACCTTTACGGCAAGCCCCTCCCCGATCCCCTTGAAGTCCCTAAGGGTGCGGTGGTTGGGGTTCCTGGGGATCACGATCCTTCCCGCCGCCACCCCTTCCCGCACGAACCCGGGGGAAACCCCCTCTTGCTCCGCCACGTAAGCCATCTCCTCCGTGATGATCCCTTTCCTTGCCGCTTCCAGTTGCGTCATCCTTCCACCCCCATAAGCCGCAAAAGCCGCCTCGCCGTCCAAGGGGCGAGGAGAACCCCGTTCCGGCCATGCCCCGTGGCCGCATAGACCCCCTCCCCCACCTCCCCCACGAAGACCTCCCCCATGGGCCTATACCCCCAGACCACCCCCCGGAAGCGGGCCCCCTCCAGGAGGGGAAAGCGCTCGTGGGCGTAGTCCGCAAGCCACCGAAGCCCAAAGAGGTCCACGCCCTCCCCCCAACCCTCCCGGCCCGTGGCCCCCACGTAGACCCCGCCCTCCCGGGGCAGGAGGTAGCCTTCGCCGGCGAAGAGGGGGCCAGGGGGAGAGGGTCCCTGGAGGAGGAGGGCCTCCCCCCTAAGGGGGCGCACCCCTAGGCCAAACCGCGCTCCCCAGGCCCCCACGGCGAGGAGGATGCGCCGGGCCTGTACCGCCCCTTCGGCGAGGACTACCTGCCCCTCCCGCACCCCCTGGGCCTCGGCCCTCAGGTAGGGCACCCCCATGCCCCGAAGCGAGGCCAAAAGGGCCTCCCTAAGGGCCCTTGGGTGGACATACCCCCCAGGGAAGGCCCGGGCGCCCAAGGCCCCCCGGACCGGGTAGGGCGGGGGGTCTTCCGCCTCCCAGGCCTCCTTCTCCCCGGGGCTCAAGGCGGCCACGAAGGTGCCGGCGAAGCCCGCCTCCACCGGGAAGCCCTTTTCCCCAAGCTCCGCCAAAAGTTCCGGGTAGTAGTCCAGGGCGAAAAGCCCCGCCTCCAGAAGCTCCCCCGAAAGCCCCTCGGGGTAAGGGGCGAGCATCCCGGCGCTCGCCAGGGTGGCGGCGCCGGGCTTCTCCGCATCCAGGAGGAGAACCTCGAGGCCCCGCTTGGCGAGCTCGTGGGCGGCCAGGGCCCCGATGATCCCCGCCCCCACCACGGCCACCTCGGCCCTCACCCTGGCCTCCCCAAGGGCACCCCTTCCGTGGGGCTAGAGGGGCTCGCCCCCTCCCTAGGCCGCATGGGCCCCGCCAGGTAGGCCTTCCTCCCCGCCTCCACCGCCAGGCGGAAGGCCTCGGCCATGGCGGGCGGGTCCTTGGCCTCGGCGATGGCGGTGTTCACTAAGACGGCGTCCAGGCCCAGCTCCATCACCTCCGCCGCGTGGGAGGGAAGGCCGAGCCCGGCGTCCACCACCACGGGCGGGAGGCCTGGGCGTTCCCGGGCGAAGAGCTCCAGAAGGGCCCGCGTCTTCACCCCCCATCCCGAGCCGATAGGGGCGGCCAGGGGCATCACCGTGGCCGTGCCCAGGGCGGCGAGCCTTTTGGCCAGAACCAAGTCCGGCCCCATGTAGGGCAGGACGACGAAGCCCTCCTGGAGAAGCATCTCCGCCGCCTTTAGCGTCTCCAGGGGATCGGGGAGGAGGTAAGCGGGGTCGGGGATGACCTCCAGCTTCACCCAGTTCTCCCCTGTAAGGAGCCGGCCGAGCCGGGCAAGCCGCACCGCCTCCTCCGCCGTGCGCGCCCCGGCGGTGTTGGGGAGGAGGCGCACCCCCTCTAGGGCCTCCAGAAGCCCCACATGCCCCGGGGCCCCCACCTCCACCCGGCGCACGGAAACCGTCACCACCTCCGCCCGCGCCGCCTCTATGGCCTCCCGCATCACCGCGAAGTCCTGGAACTTCCCCGAGCCCAAAATGAGGCGGCTCGTGAGGGTTATGGGTCCCACCTGCCAAGCGTCCATCTATCCTCCTTTACCCCCCTTGCATCAGGGCCACCACCTCCACCTCGTCCCCCTCCTGGAGGACGTGGGGCGGAAGCTCCCTGCCGGAGTAGGCCTCCCCGTTGAGGAGGACGGCCACCCGCTCCGGCTCCACCCCCAAGGCCTCCAGCACCTCCTTAAGGGTCTTCCCCTCCAAGGGCTTGGGCTCGCCGTTAAGCCACACCATAAAGCCTCTCCCTAAAGGCCCGGGCTGCCTTCTCGGGGTCTTCGGCGTCCAGGATGGCCCGCACCACCACGATGCGCCGGGCGCCCGCCTCGAGGACCGCCGCCAGGTTTTCCAGGTTGATGCCCCCGATGGCGAACCAGGGCCTCTCCCCCAGGTTCTCCGCTGCAAAGCGGACGTAGCCGAGCCCCGCCGCCTTGCGCCCGGGCTTGGTGGGGGTTTCCCACACGGGCCCCACGGAAAGGTAGTCCGCCCCTTCCTCCAAGGCCCGTAGGGCCTGATCGGGGGCGTGGGTGGAACGGCCCACGAGGCCCTGGAAAAAGCGCCTGGCCTCCAGGGGCGTCAGGTCCCCCTGCCCGAGGTGCACCCCATCGGCCCCCAAGAGGGCGGCGAGGTCCGGGCGGTCGTTGAGGAAGAAGGGAACCCCGTAGCGCCGGGCCAAGGCCAGCATCCTTTCGCCCAACTCCAGGATGGGCCTGGCCTCCCAGTCCTTGGCCCTAAGCTGCAACACCTCCACCCCACCCCCAAGGGCCCGCTCGGTACGGGAAAGCACCTCTTCCCACGTCCAGCCAGGCCTTGGGGTCACCACCAAGTAGAGCCTTCCAAACAACCTTTCACCCCCTCAAGCCAGCGGCCAAGGCCCACGCGGCCCAAGGGGCATTTGGGTTTTGGGGATTGGGGATCCTCCGCATAGGCTTCCCTCCGCCGGCATTACCCGGATCAGGTTCCAAGGGTTGCTGGGAAAGACCCAGCTCTCAGCCCCTCTATTAGGGCACCCCTAGCCTGCAAGGGCCACTTTACCACGAAAGGGCCTAGGGAATGGAAAGGGGGACACAAAGGGCCTTATACCCTTGACATTCATGAGCTCAATGGTATACCATGCCCGGCAACCCTCCCTCTGGGAGGGGAAGGAGGGGAAGATGGCAGGGCTTTCCGAGGTGGTGGAAGCGGAAATCCGGTACCTGGAGGCGATGATCGCCCGCCTCGAGGCCGGGGAGGAAGACCCCGAGGACTTCCGGGTCTACCGGCTCAAGAACGGGATCTACGGGATCCGGGGACGCCCTGAGCACCACATGATCCGCATCAAGCTCCCCGTGGGCCGCATTACCCCAGAGGGCCTCCGGGTCCTGGCGGACGTGGCCGAGGCTTATACGGAAAACCGCCTGGCCCACGTGACCACCCGCCAGGCGGTGCAGCTCCACCACGTGCACCGGCGGGACGTGCCCAAGGTCCTCCGGGCGGTGAACGCCGTGGGCCTCACCACCCGCGAGGCCTGCGGCCACTCCATCCGGGCCATCACCTGTTGCCCCTACGCCGGGGTCTCCCCCGAGGAGCCCTTTGACGTCACCCCCTATGCGGAAAGGGCCTACCGCTACTTCCTCCGCCACCCCGTGGGGCAGAACCTGCCCCGGAAGTTCAAGGTGGCCTTTGAAGGGTGCGCCACGGACCATGCCCGCACCCCCATCCACGACATCGGGGTGGTGGCGGCGGTGGAGGGGGGCAAGCGGGGCTTCCGCATCTACGTGGGTGGGGGGCTGGGCGCCGCCCCCATGAGCGCCGAGCTCCTGGAAGCCTTTACCCCCGAGGAGGACCTCCTCCCCACCATGCTCGCCATCATCCGCCTCTTTGACCGCTATGGCAACCGCAAGGTCCTGACCCAGGCCCGGCTCAAGTTCCTGGTGAAGAAGTGGGGCATCGCCGCCTTCCGGGAGGCGGTGCGGGAAGAAAGGCGGGTGGTGAAGCTCACGGCAAGCGGGGCCGACCTCGAGGCCTGGGCCCCGCCCGAGGACTACCCGCCCCCTCGCCTCCCCAACCCGCCCCGAAAGCCCTTCTCCTTCGCTCCCGGCTTTGACGCCTGGCGGCGAACCAACCTCTTCAAGCAGAAGCAGGAAGGCTTCTACACCGTCACCGTGCGCCTCCCCTTGGGGGACATCACCCCGGAGGGCCTTAGGGCCCTGGCGGGGATCGCCGAAACCTACGCCGGGGAGATCCGGAGCGCCATCAGCCAGAACCTCCTCCTCCGCTTCGTCCCGGAGGAGGCTTTAGGCGGGCTTTACGAGGCCCTTTTGCAGGCGGGCCTAGCCCACGCCGAGGCCCACACCGTCCTGGACATCACCCGCTGCCCCGGGGCCGACACCTGCAACCTGGCCATCACCCGCTCCCGGGGCCTAGCCCAAGCCCTGGGGGAAAGGCTGGAGGCCCTACCCCTGGCCCAGGACCCAGGGGTGAAGGCCATCAGCATCAAGATCTCCGGCTGCCCCAACTCCTGCGGCCAGCACCACATCGCCGACATCGGCTTCTACGGCTCCAGCCGCAAGGTGGAGGACCGCGAGGTGCCCCACTACGTCCTCCTCTTGGGCGGGCGCACCCGGGAGGGGGAGGCCCGCTTCGGCCAGGTGGTGGGCCGCATCCCCGCCCGCCGGGTCCCCGAGGCGGTGGAGCGGATCCTAAAGCGCTACGAGGCGGAGCGGCAGAATGGGGAGAGCTTCCAAGCCTACTTGGACCGCGTGGGGCCCGCCTCCTTCAAGGCCGTTCTCCAGGACCTTCAGGAGGTACCTCCCTACGCGGAGGCCCCGGAGTTCTACCAGGACCTGGGGGCGGAAGGGGAGGCGTTCAGCGTGCAGCTTGGGCGCGGGGAGTGCGCCGTATAGGGAGGTGGCCATGCGCATCGCCTACGCCGGCCTAAGACGCAGGGAAGAGTTCAAGGCCCTAGCGGAAAAGCTGGGCTTTACGCCGCTCATTCTCCCCGCCCAGACCACGGAAAAGGTGCCCGTCCCCGAGTACCAGGACCGCCTCCGGGAACTCCACCAAGGGGTGGACCTCTTCCTCGCCACCACCGGGGTGGGGGTGCGGGACCTCCTGGAGGGGGGTAGGGCCCTGGGCCTGGACCTCAAAGCCCCCCTGGCCCAAGCCCACCGCCTGGCCCGGGGCGCCAAGGCGGCCCGGGTCCTGCGGGAAGAGGGGCTACCCCCCCACGCCACGGGGGACGGCACGAGCCCAAGCCTCATCCCCCTCCTCCCCCCAGGCCCCGGCAGGGCGGCGCTCCAGCTTTACGGCAAGCCCCTACCCCTTCTGGAAGCCGCCCTGGCGCAACGGGGGTATGCGGTCCTTCCCCTCATGCCCTACCGCCACCTGCCCAACCCCGAAGGCATCCGGGCCCTGGAGGCGGCCATCCGGGAAGGCACCGTGGAGGCGGTGGCCTTCGTGGCCGCCCTTCAGGTGGAGTTCCTCTTTGAAGGGGCGAAGGACCCCCAGGCCCTAAGGGAAGCCCTCAACGCCCGGGCGAAGGCCCTGGCCGTGGGCCGCGTCACCGCGGACGCCCTGAGGGAGTGGGGGGTGAAGCCCTTTTACGTGGACGAAACGGAACGTTTAGGCAGCATGCTCCAGGGCTTCAAGAGGGCCCTTTTCCAGGAGGCGGTATGACCTACTTCCCCTTGATGCTAGACCTCCAAAACCGCCCCGTCCTCCTCATCGCCGGGGGCCCGGAAACCGGGGCCAAGCTCCAGGCCCTCCTCCAGGCCGGGGCCCGACTCACGGTCCTGGCAGAAGAGGACCTCTGGGGCCTTGCGGCCCTGGAACGGGAAGGGAGGATCCGCTGGCTCCGGCGGGGCTACCGGGAGGGGGACCTGGAGGGCTACTTCCTGGTGGTGAGCCACCCCAAGGACAAGGCCATCCACCCCCAGGTCAAGGCCGAGGCGGAGCGGCGCCGGGTCTTCCTCGTGGCCGTGGACGACCCGGAAAACGCCAGCGCCATCCTCCCCGCCGTCCTCCGCCGCGGGGAACTCCTGGTGGCCCTTTCCACCTCGGGGGCGGCCCCCGCCTTGGCCGTGCGCCTCAAGGAACGGCTCGGCCAACTTTTCCCGGAAGCCTATGGGGAGCTCGTGGCCTTTCTCCGCACCCTAAGGCCCAAAATCGCCCGGATCCCGAGCTTTGAGGAACGGAAGCGGCTTTGGTACCGCATCGTGGACCAAGCCCTGGAGGAGCTGGACCTAGATCCCAAGGAAGGCTTGTCCAAGGCCATCGCTAAGGCTGAAGCCACCCTGGAGGAGGTATGGACAAGGTGAAAAGCGCCAAGGCCCTCGTACAGGAAGCCCTGGCCCAAAGCCAAAATCCCTGCTTTACCTGCAGCTTCCAAGCGGAGGATGTGGCGGTGCTCCACATGCTTTTGGAGGTCAAGCCCGACATCCCCATCCTCTTCCTGGATACCGGCTACCACTTCCCCGAGGTCTACGCCTACCGCGACGCAATGCAAAGGCGTTTCGGCTTCCGCCTGGTGAACCTTCAGGCCTCTCTTTCCCGGGAAGAGCAGGAACGCCGCTACGGGAAGCTCTACGAAAGCGACCCCACCCGCTGCTGCCAAATCCGCAAGGTGGAGCCCCTTTTCCAAGCCCTGGAAGGGTACGACACCTGGTTTACCGGCCTGAGGCGGGAACAGTCTCCCACCCGGGCCAACCTCCAGCCCCTGGAAGAAGCGGTCCTCCCTTCGGGCCACCGGCTCAGGAAGGTAAGCCCCCTTTACGACTGGACCCTCAAGGAAGTCTTTGCCTACCTGGCGGTGCAGGACCTGCCCTACCTTCCCCTTTACGACCAAGGCTACCTTTCCATCGGTTGCGCCCCCTGTACGGCTAAGCCCCTAGACCCCAAGGACCCCCGCTCCGGCCGTTGGGCGGGCAAGGGCAAGCTGGAGTGTGGAATCCATCTCCACCCAAAGGAGGCATAGATGGCCTTTCTTCTGGGCTTCCTCATCGCCTTCGTCATCGGGATCACCGGGGTGGGGGCCGGCTCCATCACCGTCCCCCTCCTCATCCTGGGCCTGGGCCTTTCCCCGGAGATCGCGGTGGGCACGGCCCTTCTCTTCGGTTTTCTGGTCAAGCTTCCCGCCGGCGCCGTCTACCTCTTTAGGCGCCAGGTGGCGGGTAGGGTGCTGGGCCTCCTCCTTTTGGGGGGGCTCCCCGGGGTCCTGCTGGGCAGCCTCCTCCTGGTTCACCTTATTAAGGGGGCCAAGGACATGGTCCTCCTCCTGGTGGGGCTCACCGTGGTGGTTTCAGCGGGACTTGGGCTCTACCGGAGCCTAGCCCGGCTAACCCTAAGCCGGGAACGGCCCTGGCTCCTGCCTCCCGCCGCCTTCGGGATTGGCCTCAAGGTGGGCTTCTCCTCGTCAGGAGCAGGGACCCTGGGCAGCCTCCTCCTGCTCTACGCCACCCGCCTTACCCCCCAGCAGGTGGTGGGCACGACCATCCTCTTCGGCCTGGTCCTCTCCCTGGTGGGGGGTGGGGTGAACCTCTACTTCGGCCAGGTGGACCCAAAGCTCCTCCTTTCCCTAAGCCTAGGAGGGATCGTGGGGGCCAGCCTGGGGGCCCTCGTGGCCACCCGCGTGCCCAAGCAGCCCTTCCGGGTAGCCCTCCTCCTCTGGCTTCTCTTCATCGGTGCTCAGCTGGTCTGGCGGGGGGTGGCCCATGGCTAAGGTCTACCTGGTGGGAGCCGGGCCAGGAGATCCCGACCTCCTCACCCTGAAGGCCTACCGCCTGCTCAGGGAAGCCCCGGTGGTCCTGTACGACCGGCTGGTAGATGGCAGGATCCTTTCCCTAATAACCGGAAAAAAAGTGGATGTGGGCAAGAGGGAGGGGGAAAGCGGTAAGCAAGAAACCATTCACCGCCTCTTGCTTCATTACGCCCGGGCCTTTCCCTATGTGGTCCGGCTTAAGGGAGGGGACCCCTTCGTCCTTGGCAGAGGCGGGGAAGAGGCCCTCTTCCTGGCTACCCATGGGATAGAGGTGGAGGTGGTGCCTGGCGTGAGCAGCATCCTGGCCACGGGGCTTCCCCTTACCCACCGCGGTTTGAGCTCGGGGTTCGCTGTGGTCTCCGGCGTCCTGGAGGATGGGGGTTACCCGGACCTGAGGGCGTTTGCCCAGGTACCCACTTTGGTGGTCCTCATGGGGGTGAAGAGGCGAGCGTGGATCGCCAAGGAGCTTATCCGCCTCGGCAGAAGGCCGGATGAGCCCACCCTCTTTGTTATGGAGGCCACCACCCCAAGGGAAAGCAGGGTGCCGGCCACCCTGGAAGACGTGGCGGAGGGGAAGGTCGAGGTGGCCGCCCCAGCGGTCTGGGTGATCGGCAAGGTGGTGGAGGTCTTTGACATTCTCCAAAAAACACCACAGGCTTGGGCCCTTGCGGAGGTTTGACCATGGCGGAAACCCTACCCCAGGTGACCATTGGCGAGGACGAGCGGCTGGACCTAGAAAACCTGGCCACGGGAGCCTTCCACCCTGTGCGAGGCTTTATGACTCGGGAGGAAACCCTTTCCGTGGCCCAGGAAATGCGCCTTCCTTCGGGAGAGGTTTGGACGATTCCCATCCTCCTCCAGCTCCAGGAGCGACCCCGGGTGGACAAGGGGGATCAGGTGATCCTCATGCACCGGGAAAAGCCGGTGGCCCTTCTCCAGGTAGAGGACGCCTACGAGCTGGACCTCAAGGCCCTGGCCCGCCAGGTGTTCGGTACGGAAAGCGAGGCCCACCCCGGGGTGAGGAAGCTCCTCGCCAAGGGGCCCTACGCCCTTGGGGGGCGGGTGGAGGTGCTGGCCTGGAGACCCCGGTCTGCACAGCTGGAGAAGACCCCTGAGGAGATGCGGGCCTTCTTCCGGGAAAAGGGCTGGAAGAGGGTGGTGGCCTTTCAAACCCGCAACGCCCCCCATCGGGCCCACGAGTACCTAATCCGGTTGGGACTGGAGCTGGCCGATGGAGTTCTAGTCCATCCCATCCTGGGTGCCAAGAAAGAGGACGACTTCCCCACAGAGGTCATCGTTAAGGCTTACCAAGCCCTCATAGAAGGCTTTTTGCCCCGGGAACGGGTGGCCCTGTTTGGCCTTGCCACCCCGATGCGCTACGCCGGCCCCCGGGAAGCGGTATTCCACGCCCTTGTGCGCAAGAACTTCGGGGCCACCCACTTCCTGGTGGGCCGGGATCACGCAGGGGTCGGGGATTTTTACGATCCTTACGCCGCTCACCGCATCTTTGACCAGCTTCCCCCCTTGGGCATCGAGATCGTGAAGGTGGGCGCGGTCTTTCACTGCCCCATCTGCGGCGGGATCGCCTCGGAGAGGACCTGCCCGGAGGCCCACCGGGAAAAGCGGCTTTCCATCAGCATGACCAAGGTGCGCGCCCTCCTCCGGGAAGGGAAAACCCCGCCCCCCGAGCTGGTGCGGCCCGAGCTCCTCCCTATCCTGCGGCAGGGGGTGTAGCGAGGGCCTTTTGCACCCGGGGCAGGACCTCCGTGCCCAAAAGCTCTATGGCCCGGAGCACCTTGGTGTGGGGAAGAGTGCCCACGGTGAGCTGGAGGATGAGCCGCTCGGGGCGGAAAAGCTCATGCCAGTAAAGGGCCTTCTCCGCCACCCTAAGGGGTTCGCCGATAAAGTCGGCCCCCTGTAGGCCCCGCGACCAGGCGAAGTAATTCACGTCCATGGGCCGCCAGCCCCGCTCCCGCCCGATCTTGTTCATCACCGCCAAGAAGGCGGGGGCGGCGAGGCGGAAGGCTTCAGCGTCGTCCTCGGCTAAAAAGCCATGGGCGGCCAGGGTGAGCCTCGGGGTGTGGCCGTGCTCCCGGGCCGTCTTCCGGTAAAGCTCCACGAAGGGGAGGAAGCGCTTCGGGGTCCCGGCGATGATGGCGAGGACCAAGGGGAGCCCGAGCCGTCCGGCGCGCACCGCGGACTCCAGGCTACCGCCGGCGGCCACCCAAACCGGCAAAGGGTTCTGCTTGGGCCTCGGGTAGACCCCGAGGCCGGGGATGGGCTTGGTGAAGCGCCCCCCGGGCCAGTGAACCTTCTCCTCTTCCCGGATTTTGAGGAGAAGGGCGAGCTTCTCCTCAAACAAGGCCTCGTAGTCCCGCAGGTCGTAGCCGAAAAGGGGGAAGGACTCCACGAACGAGCCCCGTCCCACCCAAAGCTCCGCCCGCCCGCCAGAAAGGAGGTCCAGGGTGGAAAACTGCTGGAAGACCCGGATGGGGTCCTCGGAGGAGAGGACCACCACGGCGCTGGCGAGGCGTATCCGCCGCGTGCGGGCCGCTATGGCGGCAAGCACCACCGCCGGGGCCGAAACCACGTAGTCCTCCCGGTGGTGCTCGCCCACGGCGAAGAGGGAAAGCCCCACTTCGTCGGCTAGCTCTGCCTCCTCCAAAAGGCGCTTTAGCCTCTCCTCCGCCGTGGGGGGGCGGCCCAGCCCGGGGTCAAAGGTGCGCTCGCCAAAGGTGTAAAGGCCGAACTCCACCCCTCAAGGATAGGCGAGCGCTTTATCTTTAAAAGCGCCTTAGGCCACCTTGGCCCCTACGCCCGCACCCGGCGCCGGCTGGGGGCGGCCTCGGGCAGGGCCTCCACCCGCTTGGCCCTCTCCAGCCTGACCCCCTGCACCTCGGCGAGCCGGGGCAGGTCCTGGGGGCGGAGGTCCACGTAGAAGCCCTCCTCCCCGGGGGCGATCTTCCCCACCTCGAGGCCCTGCTCCTTCAAGAGGGCCACAAGCCGGGGCAGGGTAAGCCTGGGCCCCGTGGCCTTGAACGTGAGCCAGCCCTCCTCCCCCGTGAGGAGGCTTTTCTCCTTGGGCGCCCCGCCCAAGAGGAGGGCCATGATGGCGGCCACCACCTCCACCCGCCCCTCGGCGAAAAGCCTCCCGGCGAAGTCCAGGTAGGGCTTAAAGTCCCGCTCCGGCACCCGGGCCAGCCGGGCCAGGAGGTGGTGCCACTTGGCCTCCAACACCTCCTCGGGGGTGGGGGGATTCACCCGCTTGAAGGTGCGGCCCACCGCCCGCTCCAGCTCGGAGAGCTCCCGCTTCTCCCGGGCCCCGTAAAGGACCACCACCTCGCCCCCTCGTCCGGCCCGGCCCGTGCGTCCCGAACGGTGCTGGTAGGTTTCCGCCTTATCGGGCAGGCGGTAATGGACCACCAGGTCCACCTCGGGAATGTCCAGGCCCCTGGCGGCCACGTCCGTGGCCACCAGAATCCGCACCTCCCCCTCGCGGAAGGCCCGCATCACCCGCTCCCGGTCCGTCTGGGAAAGGTCCCCATGGATGGCCCGGGCCGGGTGACCCAGGCGCAAGAGGCCCGTGGCCACCTCCTCGGTTTCCGCCTTGGTGCGGGTGAAGACAATGGCCCGCTTGGGCGCCTTCACGTACAGGATGTCGGAAAGCAGGGCCAGCCGGTCCCCCGGGGCCAGGATGGCCTCCTCCTGGTAGGTGACCCCCTCCTCCCGCACCACGTTGATGACCACGGGAGCCTTCATGTAGCGTTCGGCGAGCCTTCTCGCCCAGGAGGGCAAGGTGGCGGAGAAAAGGAGGGTCTGCCGCGCGGCAGGGGTAGCGGAAAGGATGGCCTCCACCTCCTCCTCAAAGCCCATGGAGAGCATCTCGTCCGCCTCGTCCAAGACGGCGATTTTCACCTCGGAAAGGTCCAAAACCCCTTGCCGCAGGTAGTCCAGGGCCCGCCCCGGGGTGGCCACCACCACGTCCGCCCCCCGGGCAAGCTCCTCCTTCTGTTTGCCGTAGCCGGTGCCCCCGTAGACCGCCACCACCTTGAGGTGGGGGGCCACCGCCGCCACCTCCCCCGCCACCTGGAGGGCCAGTTCCCGGGTGGGGGTGAGGATCAGGGCCCTAGGCTTCCTGCCGCGGGTGGGGCTCGGTTCCAGGGCCTGGGCGATGGGCAGGGCGAAGGCCAGGGTCTTGCCGGTACCCGTGCGGGCCTGGCCGATGAGGTCCTTGCCCTCCAGGGCCAAGGGGAGGGCGGCCGCCTGGATGGGGGTAGGGGCGGTGATGCCCCGCCGGGCCAAGGCTTCCTTGATCTCTTCCTTTAGGGGAAAATCTTTGAACTCCATTCTCGCTCGCTTCCCGGGCCCCACCCGCGCCCGAAAAGGAGGGGTAAAGCCCGTAAACCTTTCAAGTTTAGTGAACTAGAGCACGAATGTCAAGGGGATGACCTCCACCACCTCCCCCTCCCGGGCGTCCCGGTCCGGGGGAAGGACCACGAGGGCGTTGCCGAAGGCCATGGAGCGGAGGACGCCGCTGCTTTGGTTGCCCGTGGTGCGCACCACGAGCTCCTCCTCAAAGGAAAGCACCCCCCGGCGGAAGACCTTCTTGCCCTTGGCCCCCTTGAAGGGGGTAAGGGCCCGGGCCTTGAGGGGGCGGTAAGGGGGGTCGGTGCGCCCTAGGAGGCGGAAGAGGAAGGGCCTGCCGTAGAGGAAGAAGGTGACCATGCTGGACACGGGGTTTCCCGGAAGGCCTAGGACGGGAAGGCCCCCTAGCCGGGCGAGGAGCAAAGGCCCTCCGGGCTGCTGCTTCACCTTCCAGAAGACCACCTCGCCCCTCTCTTCCAAGACCTTCCGCACCACGTCGTACTCCCCCATGGAAACCCCGCCCGAGGTGAGGAGGAGGTCCAAAGGCCCCGCCGCCTCCAGGCGGGCCAGCACCTCCTCGGGACGGTCCGCCACCTTGCCCAGGAGGACGGGTTCCCCCCCCGCCTCGAGGACCAACCCCAACAGGCTATAGGCGTTGGAGTTGTACACCCCGCCGAAGGGCAAGGGCTCCCCCGGCTCCACCACCTCGTCCCCCGTGGAGAGGATGCCCACCCGGGGCCGGCGGAAGACCTTGAGGCGTGGGTAGCCCATGGCCGCAGCCAGGCCCAGCCTCCCGGGGGTGAGGAGATCCCCCCGCCTCAGGTAAACCTCCCCCCGCTTCAGGTCATCCCCCTTGGGCCGGATGTCCTTGGGGCTCGCTGGGGCGAAGAGGAGGACATCCTCCCCTTCCCGCCGCGTGTCCTCCACCCGCACCACGGCGTTGGCCCCCGGGGGAATGGGGGCACCCGTGTACACCGCCACCGCCTCGCCCTTCCCCACCCTGCCCGCAAAGGGCCTCCCCGCCGGAGACTCCCCGATGACCCGGAGGCGCACGGGGTTATCCCCCGAAGCCCCCCAAGTATCCTCCTCCCGGCAGGCGTAGCCGTCCACGGCGGTGTCGTCCTGGTCCGGGTGGTCCACCCGGGAGGCGAGGTCTTCCGCCAGGACCCGGCCGTAGGCCTCCCGGAGGGGAACCTCCTCCACGCCCAGCTCCCCGCGGGCCTCCGCCAGCACCAGGGCCAAGGCTTCCTCCACGCTGAGGTTCGTGCGCACGGGTCCAGTCTAGCGCATTAGGCCTCGTAAAGGGCTTTTAGGCGGCCAAAGGCCCACGGCCAAAGGGCGATGCCCAGGGCGTAAAGGGCCAAGGTGGCCCCAAAGAGGTAGTGGAAGGCGGGAAGCCCCAAAGCCGCCTGGAGCTTACCGGAAAGGGCACTTCCTAGGGCGAAAAGGAGGCTCCAAAGCGCCGACTCCACCAAAAAGAAACCCGGGCGCTCCTCCTCGGGCAAGTAGTCCATGACCAAGGCGGCGTAGACGGGCCCGGCGGCGTTCATCAGGGCCCCCCGCACCAAAAGGGCGAAGGTGACCACGGGAAGCCAAGGGGCCCAGGCCAAAAGGGCGAGGAAGGGGAGGGAGAGGGCCTGCACCAGGACGATGGCCTTAAGCTTCCCCACCCTATGCACCAAAAGGGGCTGGAGGAGCATGGCCCCGCCCGTGGCCAAGGAGGAGAGGGCGAAGACGAGCCCCGTGGCCCCGTAGGTGAGGCCGAACTTCTCCTTCAGGTAAAGGTTCAAAAAGGGAATGACGAGCCCCGCCCCAAAGCCGATGACCACCTGGGGCACGAGGAGGCGAAGCCACACCCCAAACCGCCCCCCAAGCCGAGGGGTCTTCCCTTCCCCTTCCGGCAAGCCCAGGGCCAAGGGCACCGCCAGGAGGAAGAAGGGCAGGGCGAAGAGGAGGACGTGCCTGGCCCCCACCCACTCGGACAGGAGGCCAGCGAGCAGGGTGGAGAAAAAGCCGCTCGCCGTGGTGAGGGCCGCCTGCAGGCTGAAAAGGGCCACCCGCCTTTCCGGGGGCACGAGCCGCGCCATGAGGGGCGCCGCCGCCCCCTGCAAAAGGGCCCCCGCCAGGCCGTACCCCCCGAGGGCGGGAAAGACCAAGAGGCCGAGCCCCAGGAGCAGACCGCTTCCCGCCGCCAGGAAAAAGGCCAAGTAGAGGCTTTTGAGGTAACCCAGGCGGGGGATGAGGTAGGCGAGGGGCAGGGCGGACACCACCCCCATGAGGAGGAGAAGGGCCTGGGCGTAGCCGATGTGGGCCCGGGTATAGCCCAGGGCCTGGAGGTGGAAGTTGAGGAAAAAGTAAACCAGGTTGGCCCCGAAGGACCAAAGAAAACTGGCCAGCACAAAGCGGTATGCGGGGGAAATCCCCTTCACCGAAGACCTCCTTAGCCTAAGCCTCCCGGCTTGGACAGTAGGGGGCGAGGACGCAGGCGCCGCAACGGGGCCTCCTCGCCGTGCACACGTAGCGGCCGTGGAGGACCAGGGCGTGGTGGACGAAGACCCAGTCCTCCTTGGGGAAAAGGCTTTCCAAATCCCTTCCAATCTTCTCCGGGCGCTTGGCTTCCGTAAGGCAAAGCCTCCGGCTTAGGCGCGCCACGTGGGTGTCCACGGCGATGCCGGGGACGCCGAAGGCCGCCCCCAGGACCACCGTGGCCGTCTTCCAACCCACCCCGGGAAGCCGCATGAGGGCCTCCTTGCTCCTAGGCACCTCTCCCCCATACTCCGCCACGAGCCGCTGCGCCAGGGCCACCAGGTTCTTGGCCTTGGTCTTGTAGAGCCCGATGCGCCTGATATAGGGCTCCACCTCCTCGGGCGTGGCCTCCGCCAGGGCCTTGGCGTCGGGAAAGCGGGCGAAGAGAGCCGGGGTGGCCTCGTTCACGCTCCTATCCGTGGCCTGGGCGGAAAGGACCGTGGCCACAAGGAGTTGGAAGGGGCTATTGTGCTTAAGCTCCGTGCGGGCACCGGGATAGGCCTCCTTTAAGGCTCTGAGAACGGCCAGCGCCCTCGCCTTCCTTTCCTTAAGCCCTTCCCTCGGACAACCCACGCCCCCTACTCTACAATGGGGGTGTGGAAAGGCCCAAAATCGGGCTCATCGTGCGCGAACCCTACGCCAGCCTCATCGTGGACGGCGAGAAAACCTGGGAGATTCGCAAGCGCTACGCCCGCCACCGGGGGCCCTTGGGCATCGTCACGGGAGGGAGGCTTATCGGCCAGGCGGACCTGGTGGGCGTGGAAGGCCCTTTCAGCGTGGAGGAGCTCCTGCCCCACTTCGCCAAGCACCGGGCGGAGGAGGCCTTCCTCCGGGCCTACGCCGAGGATGCCCCCCTCTACGCCTGGGTCTTGGAAAACGCCTTCCGCTATGAAAAACCCCTCTGGGTTCCCCGGCGCAAGGGCCGGGTCATGTTCGTGGACCTCTCCGAGGTACCGTGGTGAGCCCCCCGTAGCCCACAAAGACCAGCAGGTCGGGGTCCAAGGCGGCGATGACCTCGGGGCGGTGGGTGGCCGCCACCAGGGTGATCCCCGCTTCCCGGCAAAGCTTGCCCAGGCCCAAGGCCACCCGCCGGGCGGTGGGCACGTCCAGGTGGGCGGCGAACTCGTCTATGAGGAGAAGGTCGGGCCTCTCGGCCAAGAGAAGGGCGAGGCGGAAGCGCTCCCTCTGCCCCGTGGAAAGCTCCAAGGGCCTGGCCCGGTAGAGCACGGCGTCGGAAAGCCCCACGCGGTTCAAGACCTCAATGGCCGCCCCCACGTCCCCAAGCTTCCGGTAGACCGCCTCGAGGACCGCCCCCTCCCCCAGCGCCACCTCCCGCTCCCCCGGGATGTAGGCCACGCGCCTGCCCGGGGGCAGGACCACCCGGCCCAGGTCCGGGGGCTCGCCCAGGAGGAGGCGGAGCAGGGTGGTCTTCCCCGCCCCGCTCGCCCCCGCCAGGACCACCAGGGCCCCTGGGGGAATTTCCAACGCCGCACCCCGGAGCACCGCCCGCTCCACCACCCGCGCCTTCACCCCAAAGGCCGCCAAGGCCTCCTGAACCTCCCCGGAGAGCCCCTTAAGGTCCAGGTGGCTCCGGTAAGCCTTGTGGACCCCTTGGAGGCTTATGGGCCCCTTAAGCCCCGCCACCCGCCCAAACCGGGGCCGGAAGAGCCTCCCCCCGTGGGCCCGGGCGTAGGGATCCTCCCGGAGGAAGCGCTCTAAATACGCCCTCGCCTCCTCGGTTAAGGGGTAAAAGAGCACGGGCCGCCCCGAGGCGGTTTCAAAGAGGTAGCGGAAGCCCACCTTCTCAAAGAAGGGGTGGTAGCGGGCCATCTGGGCGATGGTGTAGACGAGGTGCTTCTCCCGCCTTCCCTCGGGGGCGCCCCGCTCCTTGGCCCAGGCCAAGGCCATCTCCACCAGAAGCTTCCCAAAGCCCTCCGAGCGGTAGTCGGGGTGGACCACCACCCGGGCGATGCGGGCGGCGGCGGTATGCACCCGGTCCAGGGCCTCCTCCCAGTCGCCTCCCCCCTCGTAGGTGGGGTGGAACCAGTCCTTGGGGAAAATCCTTTCCCGGATGTCCCGCTCCACCCCTTGGGGGGTCTTGCGGTGCATGCGGGGGATGGGCGGGTCTAGGCGCAGGTAGCCGAGGATCTTGGGCTCAAAGGGGAGGCGCTCCAGGAGTTCTAACACCAGGAAGCGGCTCGCCGGGGTGGAGCCCCGAATCTCCTTAAGCCGCGCCTCTCCCCCGCAATCGCAGACGGGCTTGGCGTTGGCGAGAAGGGTCTTATGGCACCGGGTGCAGACCCAAAGGGCCACCACCTCCTTCTCCGAGGCGTAGTGGAACTGCTCCAGCTCGGCGATGGCCTCAAAATCCCCCTCGTAGGTGGCCTCCCGCACCCGAAGGCGGTACCGGTAGGCCTCCCCGCCCAAGGGGCTTTCCCGCACGTGCACGAGCTCCCGGCTAAAGGGGGGCCAGAGGGGGAAGGCCCCCTCTAGGGCGTACTCGTCAAAGTCCAGGAGGGGCTTTTGGAACTCCGTCCTTAAGCGCACCCGGTCCCCTGGGCGAAGCCACTTGGCGGCATCCCCCGACATGCGGAGGACGATGCCCTCCTCCAGGAGCACCTCCCCGTACCACCGCCAGTAAACCCTGCGCCCCAGGACCCGCACGTCAGTAAGCCTTGGCGAAGACCACCCGCTTGCCGTAGGCCGCAGGCCTCCCGCAGCGTACGCAGACCCCCTCCTCCGGCTCCCCCTCAAAGGGCACGCAGCGGGTGGTGGCGGTGGTCTCCTCCTGGATGAGCCTCTCGCAGGCCTTGTCCCCGCAGTGGAAGGCCAGGGCGAACCCCTCCTGCACCGCCTCCTTAAAGGCCTCGTAGGTGTCCACCCTGCGGGTGTGGGCCTCGCGGAAGGAAAGGGCCCTTTGGTAGAGAGCTTCGTGGAACTCGTCTAGCCTTTGCGGCAAAAGTACGGGCAAGGCCTCCAAGGAAACCCGTTCCTTCCCCCCTAGGCGGCTTGCCAACACCGCCTCGCCCGCCTCGAGGTCCTTGGGACCGAGCTCCACCCGGTAAGGCACCCCTTTAAGCTCCCACTCGTGGAACTTGTACCCAGGGGTGTACTGGTCCCGGTCGTCCAGGTGGACCCGCACCCCCACCTCCCCAAGGCGGCGCTTGAGGCCATGGGCGGCCTCCAGAACCCTTTCCCGGCTCTCCTCCCGGTAGATGGGCACGATGACCGCCTGGATGGGGGCGAGGCGGGGGGGGAGGATGAGGCCCTGGTCGTCCCCGTGGGTCATGATGATGGCCCCAATAAAGCGCCAGGAAAGCCCCCAGCTGGTGGTGTGCACGTACTTCACCTGGAGGTCCTTGTCCTGGAACTTGATGTCAAAGGCCCGGGCGAAGTTTTCCCCCAGGTAGTGGCTCGTGCCCGACTGCAGCGCCTTCCCGTCCCGCATCATGGCCTCAATGGTGGTTGTGTAGACCGCCCCGGCGAACTTCTCCTTCTCGGTTTTCCTGCCCTCTATGACGGGGATGGCGGCGTACTCCCGGGCGAGCTTGGCGTAGATGCCGAGCATCCTGCGCACCTCCTCCTCCGCCTCCTCCCGGGTGGCGTGGGCGGTGTGGCCCTCCTGCCACAAGAACTCGCTGGTGCGCAGGAAAGGCCGGGTGCGAAGCTCCCAGCGCACCACGTTCCCCCACTGGTTTAAGAGCTGGGGCAGGTCCCGGTAGCTTTTGATCCACTTGGACCACATGTAGCCGATGACCGTCTCCGAGGTGGGGCGCACCGCCAAGGGCTCCTCCAGCTCCTCCCCCCCGGCGTGGGTCACCACGGCGAGCTCGGGGGAAAACCCCTCCACGTGCTCCGCCTCCTTCTTAAGGAAGCCCATGGGGATGAAGAGGGGAAAGTAGGCGTTTTGGTGGCCCGTTTCCTTGAACATGCGGTCCAGAACCTGCTGGATGTTTTCCCAGATGGCGTAGCCGTAGGGGCGGACCACGATGGTGCCCCTCACCGGCCCGTAGTCGGCGAGCTCTGCTTTCTGGATGACCTCGAGGTACCATTCGCTGAAGTCTTGGCTCTGAGGGGTTAGACCCTTCTCCTTCGCCATACCCGCCCATCTTACCCTAGTGACGACTCCCCGCTCTTCAGAGCAGGGCTTCTCAGTTCAGAACGCGAGGGCATCCCTCCCCGAAGGCCCCGTCCAGGCCTTCGCCAGGATGTTCCGCGCAGCGGCCACATGGCCACATCCCGGTGCAGGGAAGTCCCACAAGCGGGACAGGTGAACTCCCTGACCCACAAGGGTCGCCTCTCCCTGTGGCCGCACACCGGGCAGTCCTGGCTGGTGTACTTAGGGTCTACCGTTATCACTCGCCTACCAGCCTCCTCCGCTTTGTAGGCAAGGATCCGCAAAAACTGAGCCCAACCAGCGTCATGTACGCCCTTAGCCACGTGGCTACGGCTCAGACCTAGGATGTTCAGGTCTTCGTGGACGATGGTCCCATAGCGGTTCACCAACCTCCGGGCCACCTTGTGGTGAAAATCCAGCCGTTGCCGGGCTACCTTCC